>Ga0265297_10005615_pt1 | contig 18931 bp, 6 predicted proteins | sample Munlanlwell13791_FD_192502 | JGI IMG/M metagenome (GOLD analysis project Ga0265297, IMG submission 192502) | Leachate microbial communities from a municipal landfill in Southern Ontario, Canada - Leachate well 137-91 | ecosystem: Engineered > Solid waste > Landfill > Unclassified | place...
GGCGGCCAGGATCAGCGGTCTTACGATCGATCGACTTTTATTGACGCGTTGACCGATCCGGATTATCTTAAATTCGTTCTGGTCAAAGACGATTCGATCAAGGGCTTAAGTCTGGCGACCAATAATTTAGATAAGGCCCGCATTGTCTACATGAATCCGGAATACTTCAAAACCCGATACCCCAATTTTGCTCAAGCCGGAAAAATCTTTTATGTTACTGCCCTAAGCGTGATCTCCGGCTTTCATGAGTTAAAGGGGATCAATGAATTGCTGACGACCATGATCCATTTTATCGACCAAAACGAAGCGGTCGTCGCCTTTGATTATTCGGAAAATAAAAATCATTTTCTTCCTGATCTGATCCAACTGCTGGCCAGGCGGAATAATATCCCGGTGATCGGTAATAAATTGGACGCGCAGGTCTATTTTGAAATATATGGTGAAAAAAACCGTCAGCCGGGGTAATATTAACCTTAGATGCACCAGAACTATTTCATTTATACGCCAATCTTAGCGGCCTCTTTAGTTTTAAGCCTGTATATTCTATTCCGTGATTCAAAAAATGGCCCTCATCGGGTCTTAAGCGCCCTGATCTTCTCTCTTTTTGTTTGGGTCTATTGCCTGCTGATAACTGACACGACGCAGGACCCGTCGACCGCTCTATTTTGGGGGAGAATGGCGATTATTGGTCCTTCTTTTATTCCGGCCTTGTTCCTTTGCTTTACATTAGTATTTCCAAAAGCAAATCTGACCGTTTCCCGGTTAATAACGATATTGTTGCCGGCCTTAGTCTTTACTGTTTTATCGCCGACGGCGCTTAATGTCGAGGCGGTGGCGGTCCATGGTTGGGGGACGGAGATTTTTCCGGGAGTTCTCTATCGCTATCTGTTGGCATATTTTATTGTTTATTTTGGCTTGGCTTTTATTCTCTTGTTCAGAAATTATCAAACCGGTCCAATTTCGACCAAAAACCAGATCAGGTACGTTTTTTTAGGAGCGCTAATCGCCGTGCTTTTAGGTTTATGCACCAATTTGATCTTAATTGAATATGGTCTTTCGCAATTCAGTGTGTTAGGGCCTTTTTCCACGTTAATCTTTTCCGCGGTTACCGCTTACGCGATTATTAAGCATCGCCTGATCGATATTTCAGTCGTTATCAGTCGGTGGGTTGCGGAGTTGGCGGCCGCTTCTTTTTTTAGCGTGATCTATGTTGCCATAGTTTGGGGATATAAAGTTTATGTCGCTAACGCTCTTAATTTGCCGTTTGTTATTTTAACTTTGATTTATGGTTTTATTGTCGCCCAATACCATCTTCGGGTCAGGCTGTTTATCCAAACCACCTCCGACAAACTGATCTTGCGCGGTAAATATGATTATTATCAATCATTGGCAAATGTCGGCCTTGAGATCAATAAAAGTCTTTCCCTGGAGAATATCAAAGCGACCCTCAATCGGGTCTTTTTTGAAGTGATGGAAGTTTCCAACCCCAGGCTTTTTCTCCCGGCCGATTTTTCCAATCCGGAAGTTAAGGAACTTATTGCGGAGGAGATAGTTTTCAAAGGGAACGATCTGGTTATTCCCTGCCGGATCGAAAACCGGCTTATTGCCCTAATAGCGCTGGGTAAAAAGTTATCGGAAGACGCCTATACCGATGAGGATTTGCGCCTCCTTAACTCTTTGTCCAGTCAGGTGGCGGTGGCGATCGATCATACCAGGACCTACGATGAGATCAAGAAGGAGCTGGAAACAACCCAGGTTCAGCTCGACCGCGCCCAGCGGCTGGCATCGCTCGGGACGATTGCCGCCGGCGTGGCCCACGAGATCCGCAACCCTTTGACCGTTATTCAGACGGAAACCGATATTTTGGTTAAAGCCCCGAAGGGGGTGGAAGAGTTAAAGGCTTTCCAGGAAAAAGTAACATCTCATATCAAAAGGGCGACCGCTATTATCAGGAACATGCTGAACCTGACAAAAAGCGAAAAAAGAGTGGAGTTGCCGGTCGATCTCAATGCGCTTATTGAGGCGACGATCGGCTTTTTTTCTTTAGGCCGGATCGTCTTACGGAAGGATTTAAAGCCGCTCAAGGCAATTATTGGCAATCCGGAAGAGCTTCGGCAGGTGCTCATCAATCTTATTGATAATGCCCTGGCTGTAATGCCGGAAGGGGGCGCTCTGGGAATAAAAACGTATCAGGCAGAAGGGCATGTTTTTATCGAGGTTTCCGATACCGGACCGGGGATCGCTAAAGAGAATCTCTCCAGAATATTTGACCCGTTCTTTTCGACCCGGCACGATGGGGCGGGGTTGGGATTGTCGATTGTTTACCGCATTGTCAGGGAACACGGCGGCAAGATTGAAGTGAAGAGCCCCTCCGCCGATCCGGAGTTCAGGACGACTTTTATTCTTTCTTTTTAAGCTCTTCTCTTTTATCAATGTGACGGCTAAAGGTTTCCAGTACCATCGATGTTTCCGCGTCCGATTTAGAAAAGAACCGTTTGATCGTTCCGATCAGTTCGTCTTCCGCAAAGGGTTTGGTGATGTACCCGGCGACATAGCCTCCCGTTGCCTTTTCCCATTTTTCCTCGTCCTCATACGCGGTGACCATGATAATTCCGATCTGGTCCTCATATTCTTTTCTGATCTTTTGGAGAAATTGCAGGCCGTCCATCTCCGGCATTTTAATGTCTAAAAGGATCAGCCTGACGCGATTGCTGGAAGGGAGCAGTTTGCGATTATGTTTATGGAGGATTTCCAGCGCTTCCTTGGCCGAATTGGCGGTCAAAGCTTCGAATTCATCGGTTTCTTTGATTAATCTGGCGGTTCCTTCCGCGATTTCCGTCTCATCGTCAACTACTAGAATCAGTGGTTTTTCCATAATATGGGCACCTCCAAAATATTTTTGATTGTCCCATGATTAACGAGACAAAGTCAAACGGTATTTGTGGCTGATGTGCCGAAATCTCGCCACCTTATGAGAAAAATTGATTGCAATTCTCGACTGATATGGAGGATAATAACTTGTGGCAATTAGATTGCTTAATAATTAACATAGGGGGAAATATATATGAAAATGGATGCCAATAAGTTTCACCTTTTTTTCTTTTTTTTATTAATTAGTTTCTGCCTGCTTACCGGTTGTGGAATATTTAATAATTCTTCGGCAAAATCGACCTATTATCCACACAATGACAATTATAGCTGGCGCTATAAACAAATTATTGTTGGTCCGACAAATGAAGTTGTGACGGGATACTCAACTATATATTTCAGCGGAGTGACGACTCTGCCAAATGGGGTTGTTGTTCAAAATCAATATTCTTCAAATGAGAGCACCGGGAATACTTTCAACGTTTTTTTTACTGCCAAGAAAATCATGATTAGCTCTGCGCTTTGTTCATACATAACAGCTAATGATTCAGGTGTGTTTTCTTATGGAACCGCAACCAATCCAACAACAGAAGGTTTTCTAATCATCTCATTCCCTCTATCAGTTGGTCAAAAATGGGAGGGTAGATATGGAAGTTGTGAAGTTGAAGTCGAAGAAAGTATTGCTGTTATGGGGAGGGTTCAAAAGGCCATGAAAATACGGATTCAAGGGGATATTTATCTGTGGTATGTTGAAAATATCGGGTTAGTTAAAACTATTATTCCAGATATTCCCATTGTTGATAGCAATGGATTGAATGAGCGAAAAGTTGATTACGTTGAAGAGCTAGTAGAAATAAACTTTTAATACAAAAAGGAGATAAATAATGAATAAAAGGTTGATTTTGCTGCTAATCATGCTTGCCGTTCTTTGTGCTATGTCTGCTGTCTATGCTATGGGTTCTGCCCCGCCGCCGCCAACTGAAGAGATTGCTCCCGTGCCAACCGCCTCCGAAGAGGCTCTAGCCAAAGAGCAGATCGATAATCTTAGGAATATCTCAACTAATTCGAAAGATGTGCAAGAGGCCTTCGGCAAATTTGTTAATCATGTTTTTAGTGGGAAGAAATATTTGTATGAGTTTAATGATGTCGCGGAAAAACAACTGGTCAAAGACGCCTTAGATAAAAAGCAAGACTGGAAGTACCGGTTCGCGATAATTGGGGCTTTGAATCCCGATAATCCACCGGAGGCTTTTGACCTTAGAGTAAAAATACTTAGAGACAAATCGGAAAAAATTGAATTGAGAAGACATGCGATTGGAAGCATTGCGTCTACCAAAAGGAGTGTTAAAAAGAGAGAAGCGGTTGAAGTGCTAATCGAATCTTTAAAAGATGATGATTGGGATATAGTGGCCAGTGCCGCGAATGGTTTAGGCGAATTGAAAGATAAAAAAGCGGTTGGTCCACTTATCGAATCGGTGAAGCGAACCAGAAGGCATCTTGACGAATTATTGGCAAATGGATGGAAAGGATACGATCATGGGAGCCAGCCTGAAGATGCCGCTCTCTCCTGTTCAATTAGGGCATTGGGAGAGATTAAAGACAAAAAAGCCGTCCCTGTTCTGTTGGATTTATTAAATGATCCTTATTTGGAAAAAGTTGTTAAATTAAATGACGTGACTAAGGGGTGGGCGCTTCTGGCGTTAAGGGACATTGATGATAAGACGGTTATTGGGCCGATTAAGGAATATTTAAAAACGACTCATGATTATAGGGTTCACGGAGTGGCATCGGACGCGATAAAAACATTGGAAAAGGAAAATGGTAAAGGGACTACTCCATAAAGTATTGATATTCAGCTTAGTTTTTGTCTGCATTAGCCCGAATCTTGCAGGGGCGATAAACTTTGAGACTGGAGATGCTTTGTTTTCAAACGGTTTTCTTGGCGGCTTGGCCGGTCATTCAATGCTTTACTATGGTTGGACAAAAGTTGGCAATCCGACCGATCCACTGCAGCAAGAAATTGTTGAAGCTCGAACCACCGGCCTTATATCAAGAAAGACAGATATTAGCGGGAGAAGCTTTTGGGATAGTACGGCAAGGACTAAAGACGCGCCCAACTGGGGCCAAAGAAAAACTATTGTTGAAAGAGGGAAGGCTCTAATAGATAAAAAATATCCTGAATCATGGGAATTTATGACTCTTTATAAGGGGCCTGAAAAATGGCGCTGTGACGGTTTAGTTGAGGATTGTTATGAGTCCGCGGGGATAGATATTATCCCAAACTCAATTGAAAATGGAATAACCCTTAATCCCCGAGATCAATACTTGTCAATGTCCGCGTCCATCGGCCAAGGGCCGCAGATTGCAATGACCTTGCCGGTAAAAACGGATAACAAGATTGATCTGCAAGCGTCAATTGCCGATCTTTCCGGTATCGCGAAGCTTGAATTATGGGATGGGGTTCCAGGGAGCGGGACTCTTGTTGCCGAGGTGTACCGGGCAGAGAATGATCTGCAAAGCGTCGCTTTTTCTCATCGGTACGATCTTGCCGGGAAAAGCGGCACGCATGTCTTGTATGTCAAAGCTTATGATGGGGCGGGAAACAGTAGTGTGAATTCCGTCACTCTTTCCGCGCTGTCTGCTCCAAAAATCAGTGCCATCGTGCCTACTGAATCTTCGGTAAATGTGGCGCTGAAGCCGACGATTGTTATAACTTTTGATAGAGAAATGGACCTTAGCGCGCTAAACTCCACCTCGGTTAAGTTATTCAAGTATGATGGTGGAGCACTGATTGCTGGTTTATTAAGTTATCAATCTGATTCCGGCTTGAAGACCTGGACTTTTACGCCGAACACACAGTTGGACCCCAATACAAAATACAAACTGGTCGTTTATGATTCCGTTAAAGACGTTGCCGGCTATTCTATCGATGGCGATAACGATGGCAACGCGGGAGGCAATTTTTATTCTTCATTTTCAACCGGGTCATCGGTATTGTTTAGAATTTTACAGCTTTCCAGTTATCTCTGGAATGCGATCAGCTCTGGCGCGATGAGCGCTCATAGTGTTAAGGCAATGGGGGTAACTGCCCAAGCTGCCGGGGATAATATAATTGATCCCGGAGAGACGATCGAATTGACTCTGACCTTAACGAATAGCGGCTCGCAACCAGCGACCGGCGTATCGGGGACTATTTCTACTGCTTCCGGTGTTAATATCACAAGCGCCAACCAGAGCTATGGCGATATCCCGGCCGGGACGGCGAAAGCGAACGCCAATAAATTTGTCTTTAATGTTCCATCATCTTTTACCGGCTCTGAAATTCAATTGAATTTAGCGGTCAGCGGGCAGGTCGCGGGAGACAGTTATTCGGATAATTTAAACGTTATATTGCCGGTTGGAACCTCTCTTCTGGCCCCTCCCGGCGCGGGAATAAATGAACGACCGCTTGATTTTGGTTTTTATAATTTTCCGGGATCAGCGACTTTATATTACCTTATAGATGATAATACCGATTTAAATAGCGTCGGGAATGGAAACGGAATCTTTGACGAAGGGGACGGGATTGTTAATATAAAGTTTTTTGCCGGTAATGCTTCGGAAGCAACGTTAAATGCGGATTTTCAATTAACCAGCGACCCCGGTTTTGCGACTATCAATGACCAGCCAATTAAAAGTAATATTGTTATTCAGCCAAAATCATATATCGAAATCCCCTTTAGTCTGACAAAAGCCGGCTATGTTAGCGACTCAACGACAATCCCGCTTGTGATCAAAATGACTGCGGCCGGGGAAGAAAGAGTTCGTGCCCTTTCTCTCCCATATACTAAGGCGCCATCTCTAAACCAAAATATTTTATTAACTTCTATTGATCCTGTTGATGTCTTTTCTCCAAATGAAGATGGAAAAAAGGACCAATTAACGATGAGGTATGTATTATCAGAGGATTGTGACATTGTTTTCTTGGAGGCAAGAAAACGTCTTTTAAATGGTTCTTGGGAAAATAATTGGACAATTTGCAATGCTTTTAATTTGCAAGGTAGTCAAGCTGAAATCGGTGGCAATAGAAGGGTCTTAAATGAAGACGCATGGGAATTCACATACAAAAAAAATAATGATTATTCCATAATATGGAGTAATGGCAATGGGTATGAGTCCGGTTGTTACCAGCTACGTATTAAGGCGTTTAAAAGCGAAAAAGATTATTTTGGGAAAGTTTATTGGGATGGACCATTTTCTAGTAATGTTCAAACAATATATCTCCACAAAACCAGTCCTAAAGCGGACAATTTAAGTGTAACCCCTAAATTCAGCCCCTTTAATCCGGGGCTCCCCGGTACGGCTAACATAGCCTTTGACCTGACCGATGCGGCGGATATGTTGATCAAAGTAAGAAACAAAAATGGCTTGGAAATTAGAACTTTGGCGGATGTGCAATTATCACCCAAAGGACATAAAGAATTTGTTTTTGAAAGCTATGATTTAACCAATAATATTTTGTTAGATGGTCAATATACGGTTAATTTAAGGTTGGACGACCGAGCTAATTCTACAGCCTTTGTTACCCGCGAAGTAACAATTGACCATGCGCCGCAGGATTTTTATTTGATTATGGCGACAAATGAGGTCCTAACATCAGCCGCTACCTATGAACTTGCCTGGACCCCAGCTACTCCTTTTGGGCCGGAATGGAACCATCTTAAAGAATATCAGATAATGGGTTATAAAGTAGGAGGGGGCGCGTCTGATTATGGGGTTTTAGTTAAAAATATCGCGCCAACCGCGACATCAGGAAATTTTCATTTTCAGGTTGATGGCGTCTGGAAAATAAAAATTAGGGCTATTGATGATGAAGGGAATTGGCAAGATTCTGACGGCACAAACAGCGCCGGGTTTGCCGGAAATCCCAATAGAATATTGACGGTTTGCCACGATTCTTCTCCGCCGGGACCGATGGCTTTATTGTCTCCCTATGACGGACAATATTTTGCTGAAGGAAAGCTTTTAATCATCTGGAAACCGGTTAAGGACGTAAATCTTGACCATTACGAACTTTGTATAGGGACCGATCAGAATAATATACATGGCTCATCTGTTATTTACAGGGATTTAACAAAGGATTCGACCTCTTTTGAGGCTGAACTTCCCGGCGGCATTTATTACATTTATCTGGCCGCTTATGATAAGGCTGACCATTATCGTGTGGTTGATGGTACAACCGATATAGCTAAATTCAACCAATCCCCGGGAACTGTTTTTGCCGGCAAATGGCCAAGCTTTGAAATAGACCATCTGCCGCCGGTGATAACTTTTAATCCGGACGCCTACCCGCCGGTTTCTAATCGATATTTTTCGCCAAATGGCGATGGCAAAAAAGAGACGACAAAAATAAGCTACAGCGTGACGGACGAGTCCTATTGGAGGGTAAACCACTTGCGACAGAATGAGATCAGCCTTGAAGTGATGGGGGAGATTATTAAGGACGGCGATACGGTGATAGGTTGGACCAATAAATCCCCTCCCGGCTGGCAGAGGGTGTGCTGGAATGGGAACGATGAAAACGGCAAAAAAGTTGAAGATGGGTTATATACAATTAAGATCACCGCTACGGATAAGGCTTTAAACTCCGCGGTTAACGATTCGCAATGGACGGTGGTCGACACCACTTCTCCGGAAATAAGAAACATTGCCGGTTTGAGCATGTTTTCTCCCAATAACGACGGAGAATTCGACGAGGGGAAGATTTCTTTTGAAGTTACGGATAATCTATCGCCGCGAATAAGCGTAACTATAGAGGTAGTGGATAATGAAAACAAAATAATAATCGGTCCCATGGAACCGCGGCGTTTAGCCGTGGGTTTCTTCTTTGCTTGGGACGGAAAAACGCTGAACGGCGGACTTGTGCCCGACGGCAAATATAAATATAAAATCACGGCCGAGGATCTGGCTGGCAATTTGATTGTAAATGATTCAACCAGTATCGTGATTGATACTAAGCCCCCAGAGATTATTAATCTGACCGATACTATCTCCAGACTCCAGTTTAAGGAAAATTCCGGCTCACTTGACATTAAATTTAAGCTGCTTGAAGCTTCAGGCTATGCCAATGTCTTTGCTTCGGTCCTTGATTCAAAAGGCGCGATGATCCGGAATTGCCTGATTACGGCGGAAGCGGGCAAGCAGTATCAGGTTTCCTGGAATGGGAAGGACAGTTTTGGCTTTTTTATTCCCAACAACTCATATGTCTATTATCGTTTATACGCGATCGATTGCGTGGGGAACAAGAAATATCTCGACAGCGATCAGTTGATCAGGGTCGAAACGCCATATACCGGGATGTCTGGCAATATCCTCTATAGTCCGGATGGGGAATTAAAGATCATTGTGCCGCAGGGGGCGTTAAGTTCAGAAGCCGAGCTTTCAATCGGAATGAACGATGCCCCAAAATCATATCAGATCAACGGGAATGACACTCTCACCTTAACTTATCAGCTTTTACCTGAAGGAGTCAAACTTAATAAGCCCTGTCAGATATTGTTTCATTATGATCCATCCAAATTAAATTCTGCCGATCAATCGGTTCTGCCGTTTGAATATACGGATTCAAAAGGCTGGGAGCAATTATCAGGGAATTTCAAGAACGATGTCTTCTCCGGCTTTATTGATAAAAGTGGGTCTTTTGTAATCGGGACGGATCTTACTCCTCCCGAGCCGCCGACCGTTAATCAGCCAAAAACGCCCACGGCTTCTAGTCTGATTAATGTTTCTGGAACAGCCGAACATAATTCAACGGTGGCGCTCAATATGAACGGCAATATCTATCATAAGACCGTCAATTCGCCCGACTGGAGCGTTTCCAATATTGGTATCAGCGAGGGAGAAAATATCATCTTTGCGACAGCTAAAGACACCGCTGGAAATATAAGCAAATCGTCAAACAAGATAACTGTAATCAAAGACACAACTCCACCGATCCTGATAGTTTCTAACGCGGACAACCTTTATCTCCCATCCAAAAATACGGTCAATCTTTCCGCTTCCGCGTCTGATGGGGGAAGCCCGACCTGCGAGGTCCGGTTGTCGATCAAAGATCCGGAGGGGAAAGGAATATTCCTTGAAAATTATAATAATAATTTCAGCTTAGGTTGGGGCAATCCCAGTTTATCCGAGGGGACTTATCCTTATGTCATCAGGGCGATTGATCAGCTTAATAATTATTCGGAAAAGAGTGGCTCTGTTATTGTCGACAAGACAGCTCCATATGTCCTGTTGGATCTCCAGCCGATCAATTATTATTTAAGCGGGAACCTGGAGCTGTGGGGCGTGTTGGACGACGCGAATATCTCAAGTTGGGTTCTTGATTATGGGGAAGGGGCAAACCCAATTTCGTTTACGGAAATCGCCCGCGGGTTTTCAGTCCGACCTTATGAGCCGATCTCAAATTTCGATACGCATTTTTTATCGACCGGCCTTTATACTTTCAGGCTTACGGCCTACGATAAGGCTGGCAATGTAAAGGTTGTGACCAAAACAAAAAATATTATTAACTCCGCCGTTTATTCGGCGATCTTTTCGCCGGGAATTAATGAGAATGTACGGGGAACGGCTGTCGTGTCTGGGATGATAACTCTCAATTCTTTGGAGTTTTCACGTTATAGCCTGCTTTATGGGAAAGGGGCCGATCCTTCGAGCTGGGCAAAGATTCTGATTTCAGACGCTTTGCCGAAATCTGATAATCTAGGGCAATGGAATACGAGCGGGCTTTCCGACGGCTTATACACTCTCCGGTTGGAAACGGTTAATCTAGGCGCTGAAAGCTTTCTTTATGACGTTCCCGTCGTGATTGATAATACCAGTCCGATTTCGCGAATTACCTATCCGGCCGGCACCGATGTCTTGGGTGGAATTATTGGCATTGTTGGGACCGTTTCAGACGCCTGTCTTTCTTATTATAAAGTTGAATATGGAGAGGGGATAAATCCACTCTCCTGGAATGAGATAAAAACTTCTAACAGCCAGGTTTTATCCGAAAGAGTAGCGGACTGGAACACAGGGAGCTTGAACGGCACTTATACCGTCCGGTTGACAGCTTATGACAAAGCCGGCAATTCAACTTTAAATCAAACCACCTTCACAATAGATAATATTGTTGATGCTTCATTGAATTACCCGACAAATGACATGGTGTTAGCCGATACCCTTCATATTCAAGGAACAGCGGCTGACAATAATTTTGCCAGTTATTGCCTGGAGTATGGCGGAGGGCGCGATCCATCAATATTTACAAAGATCGGGACCGATCAAACGAATCAGGTTACAAATGGAGAACTAGGTGTTTGGGATACAAAATCTGTTTCAGATGGGATTTATACGATAAGAGAGGTTGTTGTTGATAAAGCGGGAAACGAAGGGGTTAAAACGGTAACGATTATTGTTGATAACACCTATCCGACTGTTTCAATCTCCAACCCGATTGCCGGGAGCTGTTTGGCCGGAACTATCGGCGTCGCGGGGACGGTTTATGACGAGAATATTCAATCATATAAAGTCGAGTATCAGAGCAATTCAAACCCCGGGTGCTGGAATTACATCTATTCGACGTCTGAAGCGGCTAATATTCAAAACGACGCTGTTTTTAACTGGGCGGCGAACGCGTTAAACGGCGCTTATACTATTAAGGTCAGCGCGACCGATAAAACTGGAAAAACCTCAAGTAATGAGGTTGCTGTGATTCTGGACAACACTTCCCCAATCATTACTATTACATCGCCTTCCAGGGAATCGGTTAATACAGGGGATTTGGATATAATAGGGGAGATAGCCGATGTCAATTTCAAGAATTATTTGATTAAATATGGTTACGGGATTGAGCCAACGCAGTTCTGGCAATTAACATCAGGGGCATCAGCTCAAAACGGTGCGTTATATTCCTGGCAAACTTCACGAGTCAAAGACGGTTATTACACTTTGCGGGTTGAGACCGAAGATAAGGCAGGGAATAGATCAAGTCGCGATTTCCCGATAATTATTGATAATGCTCCGGCGATCGCCGAAATTCAGGCGCCGGTAGAGAGTCAAGTTGTAAGCGGAGAAGTGAATATCCAAGGAATTGTCTGCGACGCTGATTTTACTACTTATAATTTCAAGAGATATGAGATTAGTGTGGGGATAGGGGAGGTTCCTGTTCAATGGGTAACGATTGAAAGCTTAGCTACTCCCAAAATAAACGAGGTTTTAAAAAGCTGGAATACGATCGGGGTGACGGATGGGACGTATACGATCAAGCTTAGATCGCGGGATATATCCGGCGTTACGGAAAAAACGAGATCGATAATAATTGACAACACAAAACCGGTGCTTTCCATTACTTCGCCGAATGATGGCGCGACGATATCAGGCGATGTTCAGATCATGGGAGCCGTGTCAGACACAAATCCTGCTGAATATAAGATCTATTATAAGAATGATTCATCGTCAGATTGGACGGAAATAAGCGGCGGCGCGTGGAACACCGCCCTGGTTGGCGACGGTTCCTATTCAATAAAGCTGTGGGCCAAAGATAAAGCCGGCAATGAAAGTGAGATTTTTAGGAATTATATCGTGAATAACGCTCTGGATGTGAACAGCGTCTCCCTTTCGGCCGCCGCTTTTTCCCCGAACGGGGACGGGATAGATGACAAGATCAAGCTGAAATACAATTTAACCGCCAACAGTAATGTAACGGTTAAAATTTATAAGAAGCCGAGCTCATATTCTTACAATTGGTTGGCTTTCGGGAGTGGGACAAGGTATCCGGCGCAATCGTTTAGTTATACTTTAAGCGCTTCGGGAAAAGATTATCCGGCACAGGTTTTTGGTTGGAAAGTGGATGCTAGTGGGACGGAGACATATGAATTTCCATTGTCTAGAGATGGAATTAGCGGACTTGTTAGCCCTGCGAGCGGAGTCTATTTTTTACAATGTAAAATTGGTTGTTTTGGAGGTAGTAATTTTGGTGATAATATTTATATTGATCACCCACAAACTGTAAATGTAAGTTGGAATGGAGTTGCTATATACAGTAGATCCGATGCTACTGCTTCTTCTCCAAGCAGTTTTATAGGGAATACACCATTACAAGTAGCTCCTGGTTGGTACGCATTTGTAAAAAATGTCGATTTGCCAGCCCCAAACCCATCTTATTTTACGATTTATTATACGACCCAAAACTTTAATCATTCTTCAGATGTTGATTCCGGCTTAGCGACAAAATACTACGATGGAATGATTGGAGGGAACTCTTACAGCGTGATACTTTCCCCTCAAAATGGAGGAGCAATCAACGGCCATGCTATTTCTTATTCGCAAACTTCAAATACTAGCGGCGTCTCAAGCTCAAGAGATAGCAGTAGCTGGAGCGGCAATATATGTTCCGGCGTAATTAATGCGACCTATAATTACTCAGGAGATGGTTGGAGTGATTCAACCTCGCTTTCAACTTCTGTTAATGCGCAACAAGGGGAAAAGATTGTTTCCGGAGCTGTCGCTTCAATATTTGGGGCGGTGGGTGGGGAGCCATACAGAACATATTCATCAATATCCGCGTCTGCTCCAAGTGGCTCAGGCGGGCCAAATGTTAATTTGAGATTTAAAAATAGCGGGACGACTACGACATCCGACACGAATGATTATCTAATTGCCTCTACAAATTATTCCGAACCTTGGAATACATCAATGGATCCTTCAGTTGGCAATGGGGGGTGGCTAAAGAAAGGATTATATAGTTTGCCATTCTCTTATAACGAAGCGCCTGATTTGCGGAATATTTACAGCTATTATTCACTGCCATCCAGCGATATCGCGGTTAGTGGCTGGAATGTCACTTCGGATAATTCGTTTGCCAAAATATATGGCGTTAACTCCAGCGGCAATTTTAATATCAGTTTAGCGGATAACATTCTGGTCAAGACCTTGCAATATGATATTTCAACCACAGCCGGCGAACATTTCATAGAGTGGGATGGGACCGACAATAATGGAAATACTGTTTCCGACAACGATTACATCTTTGTCGTTTACGCTGGCGGGAATACGCTTAGAAAAGGGATAAATGGTGAATATCCGGTAAAGGTTGAGCAAGCCGCGGAAATAAGCGCTCTGGCTGTTTCCGAGACTGTCATCTCGCCGAATGGCGATGGCGTACAAGACTCAACTGATATAAATTATACCCTTTCCCGGAACGCGAACTCACTCTCGGCGGTAATCAAAGACCAAGGCGGCACTGCGGTCAGAACCATTTCCGGTCCCTCCACTAGCGGGTTGCAGTCGATCGCCTGGAACGGCAAAAATGACTCCAACTCGATTGTTCCGGATGGGAAATATTCAGCCGTTGTTACGGCGGTAAATGCCAATGGCGCGACCAGGGTTAAGTCAATGAGTCTTACGGTCGATAACAATAACCCGTCAGCCTCTGATGAGGTGGCCAAGCTGATCGTTGGGTCTTCCGCCTGGGAAGAAAGTCCGGCTTATTCTCCCGACAAAACTAAAATCGCGTTCGCGAAAGAGATTTCAGGCAAAAAGCAGATCTGCGTCTTGAATTTAGCCAATTCACAACTAACCCAAGTAACCACTCAAGGAGAGAACAAACAACCAAACTGGTCGCCTGACGGTTCAAAGATAGCTTTTATCTCCGACCGTTCAGGCAGTGTTGATATCTGGAAAATGAATCTGGACGGATCGATCGCCAAACAGCTAACCGCTAATTCGGCAGTGGAAAATAATCCAAAGTGGTTGCCTGATGGGAGCAAGATCGTTTATGCATCCGATCGTTTGGGCGAGCTTTTGCTGGCCAAATGGAATCTCTGGGAGATAAACGCTGATGGCTCGAGTCCAACCCAGGTGACCAAAGACCAGACGACTTTCAGAGACGACGATCCTTCAGCTTCGCCGGATGGGAAAAAAATTGTCTATGATTCCGATCAGACCGGGAATTTCGATCTCTGGACGATTAATCCTGACGGTAGTAACAAAGCAAAGATCACGGCTAGTTTGGAGGCGGAAACCAATCCAACATGGTCGCCGGACGGCTTAAAGATCGCTTATCAGAATCAAAAGGGGATAGGACTATTTGACGTCAAGAACAATAATTCCGGCCAGCTCGTTTCCCAGGAAGGGGCGACCAATCCTTCCTGGTCAAAAGACGGGACCGAGCTCCTATACAACGATAATGCCGGGAACATTTATTCACAATCAACCTACGCCGGCGCGCTGACCGGGGTGATCACTTATCCGATCTTGAACCAAAAACTTTCCGGTCTGGTTGAGATAAAAGGAACAGCTCTTGACACAAACTTTGAAGGATTCAAGATTGAATACTCGCTCAATGTCATTCCTTATGTTTGGATCGAGATCGGGCATTCGGATATTCCGAAAAAAGACGGAATACTAGCGGCATGGAATACGGCCCCTTTAATTGACGGCCAGTATGTTTTAAGGCTGACCGCCCGGGATAAAGCCGGGAACAGTTTGGAAAACAGCCTGATTGTTAATTTAAATAATGATAACTGGAAGCTGACGATTTCATCTTTAATCCAGCTGACCTCCTCGGATGCTTGGGATTTTGAGCCAAGCTGGTCGCCCGACGGTTCAAAGCTGGCGTTTTCCTCCAATCGTTCCGGCGACTATGATATTTGGGTTATGAATGAGAACGGCACGGGACTGGCTAATTTAACCAGTAATCCCGCTTACGACGGCAAGCCAAGCTGGTCGCCCGACGGCGCCAAGATCGCGTTTGTTTCGGATCGGTCGGGCAACAAAGATATCTGGTCTATGAACGCCGATGGAACTAATCTCAAACAATTAACGGATCTAACAATTATTGACACCGACCCGACCTGGTCGCCCGATGGTTTAAAAATTGTCTTTGCTTCCAATCGCTCGGCCAATTTTGATCTTTGGGTCATAAATGTCGATGGGATTGGTAGTCCGACTAAACTAACTTCTTCCGAAGCGGATGACCGGGAGCCGAGCTGGTCGCGGTTTGGTGTAGCGTTTACTTCGGACCGTTCCGGTAATAAAGAGATCTGGACGATTGACGAAAACGGGACCCAGGAAGCCTTCCGCTTGACCGATAATCCGGCCGGGAATTATGAACCATGCTGGTCGCCGTTTGCTATCTTATTATCCGACGGCAGTCATCGGCCCTTGATAACTTTCACTTCCGGTCGTCAGGGAAATCCCGATATTTATGTCATGGATACCGACGGGATCGATCAGTCAAAATCGCTGACCGATTACACCAATACCGATTGTAATCCTGCCTGGTCGCCGGACGGTTCTAAAGTCGCTTACGCGTCGTTCAGAGATGGTCAGTCCGATCTCTGGGTCATGAATTTCGCTTTAAGAACCTCTATCTTAAGCGTCATCTCATTGCCGGCAGTTGGGACAATGGAGATCATTTCTCCCAAAGGTGGCAAGAAGATCGAAAACCTGCGGCCGACTTTTGAGTGGTATGGGGTCAGGGGGTACACCAGTTATCGAATAGTGGCCAGGAAAGATATCGCAACATGGACCCAGCCCAAAAATATTACCCAAACTGAAGCTTCGCCGGAATCGAATGCCAAGCCGGCAATTACTTACGAGATCCATGAATTTGATGAAGGCTTGGCTAGAGGAATATGGAACTGGAAGGTTCAGGCGCTGGATCAGAGCAACAACGTGTTGTCGGAAACAACTGAAGAGAACTTTGAGATCGATCCTCCGCTAACGATTTCAGGGGTGACCAACTACCCGAACCCGTTCAATCCGAACCGGGAGCAGACAAAGATTCGCTACCGGCTCTCGGCTGACGCTGATGAAGTCAGGATCAGGATTTATGATATAACCGGTTCTTTGGTGACAGAGCTTGATGGCACAACCAACGGCGAAGGAATGAGCGTCTGGCAGAAGTATAATGACGTCTCGTGGGATGGGCGAAATGGACGAGGGGATCTGGTCGTCAACGGAATCTATCCGTTCGAGATCACGGCGCGGATGGGGGATAAGACCGTGAGCGGGAGAGGGAAAATCGCGGTGCTCAAATGAGAAAAATATTATTTGTAATGCTAAGTGCCTGCTTAGCGCTTTCGCCTGTTTATGCTTTCGGCCAATCCGGTGCCGACATTGCCGTGCTCAATGCCGGTGTCGGAGCTCGTCCGCTCGCCATGGGTGGCGCTTTCACCTCGGTTGCCGATAATGCCGATGCTCCATATTGGAATCCTGCTGGTTTGGGTTTTATTACCAGCCAGGAGATCACTAGCAGTCAAACCAGGCTTTCGACCGACGCCGATCATTACTATCTAAGTTATGTGACTCCGGCTCTGGGTGGGACAATCGGTCTTTCCTGGATTCAGGTTGGACTAGGGAATATTGCCCAAACCTCAAGCGAGGTTGATATCCATAACGAAGTCCAGAATATCAGCTTGTTTAGCTACTTTTCTAGCGCCTACCTTCTTTCTTATGGAAAAAAACTGAACGACCATATTGCCTTTGGTCTAACTGCCAAGTATCTAAGTTCCGAGATGTTTGGGATCAGTGGTGGGAGCGGGTGGGGCTATTCCTTAACTCCCGGCGTAATGCTTCGCTTGGCCAAGTATCCGGTGACTATTGGCTTCAAGATCGACGAACTGATCAATACCCAGCAGTGGGGAACAGGAACGGTCGAAAACGTTTCGCCTAAAGCGCGGCTGGGCTTGAGCTGGTTTCCTTGGTCCGAAAGCCGGGTGGCGGTTGATATCAGCCAGGTGATAAAATCAGATTATTCTCCGGAGGTTGCGACCGGTTTTGAGTGGATGCAAGGCTGTATTGCCTATCGGGCAGGGTATAACTCTAGCGGCCTGACCGCTGGAGTTGGTTTTACTGTTGGTCATGCTAGACTCGATTACGCGTTTGTTCAGCAAGCGGCGTTTGCGTCCAATAATGTACACCGGGTTTCTTTGTCCGGGATTTGGTAGCGTCCTCTAGCCTCTTCCCGCCAGAAGCCGCCATAGGCGGGCCTTGGCGGAATATTACTGCTGCCTCTCTTTTGCTTGGTCATTATCCCGAGTTGCCACCCCTTTTTTTCAAAGCGGAGGGAAAGGGAGGGAGTAGAGATGGAGGGAGCGGCTAACAAATGGTTCGTGGCATGAAAGGTGACGGAGCAGTTTGTGGTTAGCGGGAAAAATGACCAGCTAAGCCCGCCAGCTAGCTTTTGGCGGATTATTTCCTGCCGGTTGACCGGCAGGAAATGCCTCGAAGAGGCGGCGGGCGGGGAATGGTTTTAATAAAAATCAATTAACGACCACTATTTTTTATCTCCTGCTTAATATGGGTGTTAAATCAAACTGAAGGAGCAGGAACGCTGATCATTAATCATGGTGCAAAGAGCTTGAGCCTTCTTCTCAAAGGCTGAATAAATGAGCTGTAAGCTGGTTTTGTTTGCTAAGGAAGAGGAAGACGCTGTTCAGTAAATAAGAGCGATAATGAGCTATTAGCGCTTTATAGCAGGCAGCAGCAGCGCGCAAGGTAAAAATATATAGGGATGTTGCGATGTTAGCCGGTAGCTTGGTCAGTTAAAGAGGGCTTAAAGATGAGTTCCAGGTCGAGTTTGGGCTTGAGGTAAGCTTCCAGCCAGAAGGCATCCATATGTCTTGATGAAATATGCGCGCTTTTTTTCTTTTTCTGACGCCATAAAATCGAGTTCTCCTCCTCTGAAATGATTTTGTCGAAAGGGGCATAGAAAAATGTCCGGATTCGGGACGCGGCGGCGGCGTTTTTTGCGGCATTTTTTGTACGGCCTGCCCGCGGCTCGCTTTTTACTCCTGCTCATCCTTTGGCTCGCCGCACTGCAGGCCTCATTCGGAATTGTATTGACAAAAACTGTCAAAATCGGGTAATATAATCCCATGAAAAAGGAACAAGAAATATATACCCTTACCGCGCTGGCAAAACTGTTGAAAGTGCCTCGACAAACGATTTACTACTGGATTGAAAAAGGGTGGGTTAAACCGAAGCGGGATTACAGGAATTATCCTGTGTTTACTAAAGAGGATGTTGAAGGAATAATGGA
>Ga0265297_10005616_pt1 | contig 18931 bp, 18 predicted proteins | sample Munlanlwell13791_FD_192502 | JGI IMG/M metagenome (GOLD analysis project Ga0265297, IMG submission 192502) | Leachate microbial communities from a municipal landfill in Southern Ontario, Canada - Leachate well 137-91 | ecosystem: Engineered > Solid waste > Landfill > Unclassified | place...
GATTCGGACTTAGAAAAATCCAAGTAACTTGTTGAAACGCGTAATTTTATTTCAACGTCACCGGTAAAAAGATTGCCATTTTGATCTAACACCTTGCCGGAAACATCGATAGGGTGGATAATTTTAACAGAATATCCGTAAACAAAGCTACCTATACATAACGATAAAAACAAAGAAATATATATTGTTATTTTTTTAAGCATTGAACTAATTTAGCGATAGTTAATATTCATCCGGTGAATAGGCCTCATTGTCATCCGGCATATGTTCAATATCGGGATTTAATGGGGGCCTATATAAAAATTTGTCGATCTCAAGGTTCCTTGAACCGTCGGGGTTGATGTAGTAGTCAAATTTCCCATGGAAACATATCTTGCCGTATTTGCCTTCCGGGGTCTTGAAATAATAATAAATATCTCCCTTTTCTTTATCCGCATTATCGGCGGGACAGATGGTCTGGACGTAGCCGTCTTCAGGGGCCTCGGGCATCCAGTTGAAATCGTTATATAACTCATCCGGGGCGCTCTCGCACTGAGGCAAACCGGGGCAATACACAAAGCCGCCCGGTTCTTTCATGGTATAAGTGCGTTTTTTATTATAGTTCGTACCTAATACTATATCTACAGGAACGTCTTCATCAACAGGGAAGTACCACCTCTTGGCAAAGGACCAGCCGCATTGTTTGCCGGAGGACTGTTTGCTATTTATACTGGGAATATCAGCGCCTCCAACATATTCAAGCTTAGCCGGGGTACCTTTGGGAATAAGGTAAAACAGGGCGTCATTGCAACTAATCTTAGCTGTAAGCTGGTCTGCGCCAAACTCTGTATAGCTGCCGTGAAAACCTTTCTTATCTACTCCTATAGATACTCTCGCGGCCTTCCCCTTCCAGCTTAAATAGCCACCTGTTATTTTCTGTTCAAATTTCTCACTTCTTGATATAAGCGTTGGAGGACCAGCAGGATTTTCTGTCCATTTTTCCGCTATTTTTGTATTAATCGATACAATCACCTCTTCTGTAAATAGTCCACCGTCTTTATTTAATATCTTTCCAGAGATATTGGTATCGTATAGCATTCTATCTATGCTTTCCTTATTAAATATAGGATCGCCAACAACCTCATCATCTATCGCAGAAAAGCATGGTCCGCAATCTATAGCCATCACCAGACAAATTATTAATAGTACAGATTTATTCATCGAATTCCCCTTTTAATTGTTAATTATTTCCTGCGTTATCAAAAACTGGTAAAAATTCTGCACATCGTAATAATATTCCTCTCTCATGCTTGAGTGATTACGTATCCCATAGGGACGAAAGTTTTCATTTAATTTCCCTTTGGAATAATCAGGAGGATAGAATGATTGGTTCGTAAATTTACTTAGACTTGATTCTGCGCTAACCGCACCAAGTGCTCCAGAAAAGGTACTTTCCCGTGTCGTCTTGTTTACAAGTTCATAATTATCGTCCAGAGGGTTTACGACTCCTATGACTCCAGCAGGCGTAAATAAGTTAGTTAAAATTTCATCTGAGGTAGAGTAAGTATTAAATATCCTGCCTTTTACTGCGATGACATCTATGCCGTACATATTATCATAAAAATCCCTTATCTCCCAAGGTTCCCAGTAGGTCCTACCCGAAAAAGCATTACCGGGAACCGCGGCCTCGGCAAGTATGAGATTGTCAATTCTAATACTTGCTTCCTGAACCAGTAACCTTAAGGCATAGGATACATTATTATTACCCAGAGAATGCGCACTAAGGTTTATCTTAGAAATTTTATAATCTGTTTTAATGCTTTTAATTATATCGGCTATCAGTTGTCCTGTCTGCAAAGATCTTGGCCAAGCATCAAAGAACTGCACATTACCTTCCCAGGTTATGCCTACAAAACCATCTCTATACCCTGTCCGGTATAAACGCTTGAATACCGTATCAGTCCATATCAATGATTGGTCAAGTGAGCAATTGAAGCCGTGTGCCCATATCAGCACGTTATCGGGATCGGTAAAAGCAAACTCACCGCTTTTTTTCAGTTCCCTATATCTAATTAAAGTGTCGGCTCCTTCGCCCGCATGCGGCAGGCCATCGCCTCTTATATTTGCCAATATATACATATTTCTAACATTCTTCAAAGTAAGATAAACTTCATCAAGAACAACCCTCCTCGAAGTGTCGCCGCTTATGAGCTCTACCTCAAGAATTAACTTTAAGGTACCTTCTTTCGCTCCTTCGAAGATACCGTTGAATTTGCCATCGGAATCGAACCATGAGGCATCGAGAAGTTCGCCTTTATTCTTGGTGTCGGCGTCGGAAGGGAGGAGGAATTTCTCTTTTTCGATAAATTGTTTCCTTGAATATCGTAACTCTGTCAAATAAGCATCGTTTATCCTCTTAAATACTCTTATCTTACCTTCACCCTCAGTCCTAAGGTAGAACTTTACATTTTGATTATTAGCCCAATCTTTTATATTAGGGATCGTGAGATTAATTGGCATGAAGTCTTCAAGGTCTCGAATACCGTTGATAACATCATTATTGTAGTCATGACCGCTGCTTTTCTCCCCGGTCTTTTCGTCCTGGCTATTTAAATTAACACCGGGAATAGTATTCGGGTCGTCAGGATGGACTTTTGACTCGTCATAATCATCATCATCGTTCACCCAGAATACACAGCCGGGGGAGACCATCTCGCAGGCGTTATCATCGCCGCCGAGGAAGCCGTCGTTGTTGGAGTCCATAAGGATATCGGCGGAAATGGTATCTATATTATCAAGATTAAAATATTGGCTCGTATAACCGAATGCCGATGTTTGAATCCCTTTATCTCCTCCGTACCTGGGAACTTGGAACTCCACCGGATAATCCGTATCGGGAGTAAATTCATCTATAATAACATACCCGGACTGAGTATACCCGTCGAGAGAATTTATGGGAATTATCGATTTGCCGTTCAATAAATAGCGCGATATCGCATTTGGGATATAGTAGTGATAGGTTGAGGCAAGAAACATCGGCGTGTACTCGAATAACGTGCAGTTTTTCAGCACAAGTATAAACGGGACATCTCTCAGAGGAGGGGTATGAAGAGTCAATTTTGTGCCGACGGAATAATGGCCGCGCACACCTATTAGAGTGCCATAGTTACTGGGCATTACAAAAGGGCAATTATCTACATGATAAAACGCCTTCATATCATCGGAATAGTCGTAGTGGTATGGATACGTATAGTGATCTTCATCGCGGTAGGCTTTTTCCGGATAAACCCACCCGGAATAAGGCGGATCATAAAACAGATTTTTATTATAGGACTGCGTATTCCTCACAGCCAGGCTGAAAGTCGTACCATCGTCATACTTATATTCGCTCTCTCCATAGGTATTCGCCTTCACGAACAACTGGTAATAATAAAACTCATGCTCAAAGGTATCGGTCCTTCCAAAGTCATCCTTTACGCAAAATTTCAAAATATTCTTTCCTGAGTGAGTATTCGGGTCTATATCCATTACTATATATTCGGAGGAATCCGAAGCAACCCCCTTTCTGCGGGCTTCGCCCGGCGAGACAAGCGTGGGACCGGTAAATGTCCCCGATGAGGAGAACAAGGTGCAGGGTTGTCCGTTGACGCTTATGCACGATATATTGGCTGAAGTATCGTAACTACCTCCTATCTTTACGGAATTTTCGGTTACAACCTGTTTATAATAAGGAGAAGATAGCACGACGGATGTATCATTACGCGATGAAACGCTGTCTTCCGAAAGAACCGTAGAAGATAAAGATGACGAGAGCGCGGCTGCCGCGGGCGCGGAGGATCCCGATGATGCGGTTGAAGAGGAATCCGATAAAATAACACTCTTATAGATGGTTACGGGAGAAGACGTTGTAATAAAACCTCCCGCGGGCGCAGAGGAAGGATTTTGAGCTTCTGCTGGAGCATAAGCAGTCGCAGATTCAGGTTCGGAATCCGTTTCTTCGGAAACAGATTCATCCGTCGGAACTTCGCTCTCTTTCTGGACATCATCCTGAACATCTTCATGAGATTCTTCCTCGCGGATATTTTTGCTCTCTTCCTCGGGAGGTTTATTGCGGTAAAGCGTATACAAATAATTCCTTGGATCTCCTGATGCACTTTCAACTTTTATGACAAAAGCATTTCTGCCTAAAACGAGAGGGATACCGGAAACGCTGAATACACCGTTATTAAGTACGGCTTCATTATTATCGACATAAATAGAAACAATTCCGCTGTCAGACGGCGCGGAAACCGCTATATCCACATATTCGTCATAAGTTACCGAAAAGTTGGGCGGGGTCGTAAAATCCAGAATAGTATGCGTCCCGGAAGCAGATAATAAAGGTAAAGTGACGGGAAATATAACGGATAAAATACCCGCAAGGAGTATAATGTAGAGTTTTTTCATCGCGTATCAATTATACCATATAAACGCAAAAAATTTTGATTTATTCGAAAGATATGGGTATTTTTACGGATATGGCATGTTCCCGGAAATCCTCGGGGAAATGTTCAAAAGGCTGGGACTCTATAACACACCTTTCCGCCAATTCGGCTAAATCAGGGTCGGTATTATTCACCGCAACCGGTTCATCTCTTAAAACTCCATCAGGCCCTATGGAAAAGGCCACAACCACACTACCCTTTGGCGCTTCATCTGAATGATACTTTATCGCTGTCTTTAAAATCTTGGCCCTGACCGATTGGTAATATAGATCCTTGGCTTGGATATCCTTTCTGACATTATCATAGTATTCCGAATAAGATTCTCTTTCCATCTGGGGAATTTTCTCGGCATACTCTCCGCTTATTACCGTGGGCGTAAGAAATATCACCAACTCGGTTTTCTTTTTCTCGTTTTGAGTTTTTCTGAAAGGCAACCCTAAAACCGGGATATCTCCTAACAGCGGTATCCTATCCTCCGTTTTAACTATTCTGTCCTCGATAAGACCCCCCATTACCAGCGTTACTCCATCCTTGACAGAAACACTCGTTTCAGCTTCCGATGTTTTAACTATGGGTACCCCGTCGGGAGAAGCCGTTGTCTTTATCCTGCTCGAAACCGAACTGACTACGGGCCTTATCTTCATCGTGACAAAACCGCCTTTATTGATACAGGGCGTTACATACAATTGGATGCCTACATCGACAAAATTCACCTGTTCGGCCGTCGTCACCGCTCCTGAAGCCGGTGTAACGGTAGTGGCGGTAATATACGCCTCCTTAGTCCCTACCATTATTTTTGCCTCCTGGCCGTCCAAAGCGGTAATCCTCGGACTTGATATTAACTCCGTTTTCCCGACTTCCTTGAGAGCGTCTATAACGGCATCAAACGTTCTCGATCTGTCGCCAAGTATGGCGCTTACGGTTATTTTGCCTCCCGTTGTCAGCCCGGCCGTCAACGTCTGTTCCGCCGTTAAATGCTTTAAGGCAAGTTTCCAATCAATACCCATAGTCAATTTATCATCAAGTTCAACCTGGACTATCTTGGCATCGATAAGGACCTGGCGGTTTTTTTCATCAAAAGCATTTATCACTTTTTCCATTTCCGCAACTTTTTCAGGTAGGTCTGTTATGACAACGGAGTTGGTCCTCTCGTCAAAACGCACGGAGCCAAGCCCTTTTGTCGACATATCCTGTATCTTAGCGTTAAGTTTTTCGCTTTTGGCATATTCAAGAGAAAATACTTTAGTCACAGTTTGAGAATCGACCACCGTTATCATTTTCTTCATTTGTTCCAATCTTTCCGCGCTGTCCATCAGTATTAAAGTATTTGACCCCTCATCAACAACAACCCTGCCTATCGCGGTCTTTACTTGAGCAAGGGATTTCGCGACATCAATCGCCCTTGCATATTTAAGCTTTACTACAGCCAACTCTTTCTTATCCTTAAAACGTTCGCCATACATCGATTCATACTCGCGCCCGGTCATCACGCTCACAATATCATTATTTATATCATAGGCGAGATCGTTGGAAAGCAGGATGATCTCGAACGCATCCCATACATCGACCTCTTTAAGAAATATAGTAACTCTCCCGTTGACGCCCTTTGATGCAACAATATTCATGCCGCTTCTTTGTGATATAATTTTGAGCACATCTACTATATCTATTCCCTTTAAATCGAGTGTTATTTTCTGCGGCGCTACCGGAGATTGCGCTTGAACAGTGTAAGCGAATACAGGTAATACGGACAAAATAATACCCAAAATAATGCCTTTATTGCGATAGAGCCTGATATTCATCTTATCTCCCTTTCATAGGGTAAGGTCGAATATTTCCCCGTTAAGTTCGATTATCACTCTGCCGTCTAAAATATCTCTGACAGTAATACCATTCATCGTCTGGCCCTTATTAAGAAAATAAGTCTTTTGATTTTTAGAGTCCTCGATGATGGCCTGCGGGTCATCCCCCGCTATTATCCCTCTCAAAGAAATATCTTTTAATTTATCTAATGAAGATTCGCCTGGTTTTCCGTGTGACGAGGACGCTTGAGGCTCAAATAAATCTCTCGATTCAACGTATGACATGTCCGGATCTTGCCCGGACAATTTCTCCGTTTCGCCTGACACGTTGGACTCCGCAGCCGGCCGAACTTTTGCCTGGTAACGGGAATTTTCACCTTTGGATATTACAGTATCGATAAACAACGCTATTGTTACAGCCGCCAGTAATATAAGCAAAACCGTATTCAATTTTTTAGTAATATTCTTTTTCGTTATACGGTAAGCATTGATAGAGGCATCCTTGCCGGGCGCAGGCTTAGGTTTAGACTCGCCTTTTATCAGCTTTAGCAGCCTATCTTCGGGAGACATCCGCCCCTCCGGCATTATTCCACCCCACCCTCTATTATTGATTTCACTATATCTTCTTTGACAATATTCTTTTCATCCATCACAAGCCTCTCTATGCAGTCGTGGCATAACATAGCGATCTTTCTGGGGTAACCTTGAGTTTTTTCGAATATAATCTTTACCGCCTCATCGGTAAACAAAGGCTCCGAACCGGAATAACCGGCCTTTATGAGCCTGAATTCTATCAACTGTTTCGTTTCCAATTCATCTAAAGGATTGATCAGATATTTGAGCGCTATCCTATCCATGAAATTTCTTACCCTTCTCATGCGGGGTAAAAGTTCCACTTGAGATAATATCACAAGCTGGAGCAGTTTATACTCATTAGTTTCGTAGTTCAGAAGCATCCTTAACAGTTCAAGCTGGTTTACATTGAGCTTTTGCCCTTCATCTATCAAAAGTACTATGGTTTTGTTTTCATCGACCCCTTTTTGGAAAAGATACTTTTCCAGCGCCTCTTTATAATCAAACGTCGATCCGGATTCCATATTGATATCGAACATTTTTGCGAGCGAATAAAGAAATTGAAATTCGGTTTTATACGCAGGATCCAGTATCATATGAAAAACATAATTTTCGTCATTTTTAAAAGACTGAAGCAAGGTCCTAAGCAGCGTTGTCTTCCCGGTTCCGATATCCCCGAGTATAACACTTAACCCCCGCCTAAGTCTTATAGCTATTTCAAGACGTTTTAAAGCTGAATCGTGAGATTGAGAATGGAAGAAAAAAGACGGGTCAGGGCTGGTTGAAAAAGGCTCCTTCTCAAGGTTAAGAGTTCTGTAGTAGCTCAATTTATTATAACCTTAGAAACCAGGATACGGCATTTGATAAGGCTTGAACCGGATTGTTTTGCGCTAAGAGTCAGTTTTTCTGCGGCCATCAGGCTCGCGGAATTTTTTATCTTCCTCATGAAATCGAGTATCTCCGAAATATCTCCCTCGATCTCCATATCGGACTGCAGCTTGATATATATATCCGTTTCATCTTCGGAAGCAGGTTTAATTTCATAAATTGCCACGCCGGATAAACCTGCAATAGACTCTATCTCCGTAAGAAACTTTGCGATCTCTTTGTCTATCGATCCGGAAACCCCAACATTTGAAGCGATCTTACTGAACTTGTCCTTGATGATATTTTCCCCGTCAACCAGCTTCTGATATTTTTCAAGTTTAGCTATTGAAGACGCGTACTTATTACCAAAAACTGCTTTCGAGTCCAGTATGGGCTGTACGACATATTTTTGTCCCGCCCATATAGCAACAACGGAAACGGTTATATAAAATAACATCTTTTCGCGTTTCGTCATATTGAGAATGTTCATCGTTCCGCGGTTCCCGTATTGTTGTCGATAGAGCAGGAAATTTCGTAGTCCACGCATTCCCGGTCTCCAGCTTTCCTTTTTGTCACATATTCTACTTTGGCGTTGCGGAAAATTTTTGAATCTTCGATAGATTTTACATACCTGAAGACCTCGGATAATACTTCGGCGCTGCCTTTTATCTCGATATCCTTGCCGTCAAATTTATAAACGCTGATGCTGACAGATTGCGGGGTTATCCTGTAAATTTCGCTAAGAGTATCAAGCGCGATCTTATTCTTATCCGATTGCAGATCCTTGATATTTACCGCCATCTCCATTCTTTCGAGCTCTTCGGCAACAGGGCCGATTTTTTTCAGTTTATCCTGCACGGACAACAACATCTGTTCTTCGCGTTTAATCCGGCCATGCAACAATAACGAAAGAACGGCTATTATCGCTATTACCAGTGTAACAGAAACAACTTTTTCCCTATTTACGGCTTTGGTCCTGCGGCTATGCCTCATTTCATCGGACATCAAATCTACCCGGCATGGTCCGTGAACCGCCCCAGCCAAAGCCGAGAAAGACATGGAACCGTCCCCCCCAGCCGAGAGTTCCGTCTTAATACCCGTTTCCTCTGAAAAAAACCTGATGAAATCCGTCATTCCCGAGGTAACTCCTGTAAAAACCGCCAGTTCGGGCTTAAATCCCGGGATTTCTTTCCCGAGCGCAAGCAGCGTTTTGCGCAGTTCATTTTCCAATTTTCCTTCTAAATAACCCTGCTCTTTAAAACCAAAGGTCAATCCCCTGGAATAAACGAATTTGCCTTCATGTATTGCGACTACCTCGGTATTATCTTCATCGCAATCGATCAGAATAACCGAAGACTGATTCCCGGTAAACCGGTTGAATAATCCGCATGAGCTCAATGTTACCTCAGATAAAACAAGACCGGCCTCATTAATAATATCAACGGAACGCTCAACCATATCCTTGCGGCATATAACATGCATAACTTTCGTAAATCCGTCCGGAATGGTTTCAATAGGAATTATTCCGGATATGATATCTTCTTTCGGATACGGAATCTGCCTGATAGCCTGAAGAACCGCCATCTCTTCCAATTCGATCGGATCTTGCGACGGCAAATCCAATATTTTTGTTGTAACATTCTGCCTCGGTATAACCAGAATCGCCTCATCCGGCCAGATACCGTTGCTATTCAAAAAAGTTTTAATCTTTCTTCCTGCTTCTTGAGGACTTTCCTGGGAAATTTCCAGACAAAACATATCCCGTTTAGATATTGCGGATTGACCCTTAAAATAGCTTAATACCTTTAAGCGTTTATCGCGTATTTCAAGCGCAATTTTTGAATGTTTCCTAAAAACTGCCATGCCGGCCCTCATCCCAGAATAAAATATTTCCTCCAAAAACAACCGCTGTTATCTTTTCGCTCACGTCCTTATCCGCCGAGTACCCGGTCGAGATCACTCGAAAGCAGTCCGAGCTATAGCAAATCAATTGCCTGCTTTCTTCCGGGAGCTTGCTCAAATAATCAAGAAACAAAACATCATTAAATTTAAAATCGTCATCGGTACCTTCGACGCCGTCTTCTCCCGTACGGGTATTTATAATCTCCAAGGCATCGGATTCATCAAAACCCAAAGCATATAGCACGGCCGCACCGGCAGTATTGACGTTGACCTTAGAGGTGCCGGATACGGGATATACGGTTATATAATCTTTTATCAAATTAATAAAACGGGAATCCACCCCATTGACCAGCTTAAGTTCTTCAACAGCGTCGTATTTTCCGTTCAGATCCCGCCAATTTTTAATATTTGATACCGTATCATCGGATGTATCGCCGGTCCTGTCAAGATAGGCAATCAATCTGCCGATCAATTCAGAAGAAGCGCTGTTAATATTCAACCTGGACCTTTCATCTCCAATAACATAGAACACACTGTTTTCAGGTTCCGAACAACTCAACGAAAAACTTCCGGATTTTTCCCCTCCGCCCTGTTTGCGAATTACATCAATTGCTTTCTTTACTCCTGCCTTTGAAGCGTAAAACGCCTGCGCGTTGTTCCGGCTCAGAGCCGTCAATTTCAGCTCAAGCGCCATTCTACCGCCTATTCCTATCGAAAGTATAGCCAAGACAGCCAATATCCACAAGGTAATTATCAGCACCGCGCCTTTATCCCCGCTCAAATTCACTCGCTATCCTCCCTTAAGATTCCGGTAGGGATAATTACCGTTTTAGACAATTCCTGCCCCGGCGCAAAACTGCGGGGTTTTAAAGATAATTTGATACACACTCCAAACGGTATCTCTCCGTCAGTCGATCCCCATGTATCATGCCATTTGATATTGCCGTTGCTATTATAAGAATACAAAAATTCCAATCCCGATATACCTTCGGCTATCGTAGAAACTTTACCATCTTCACCGGAGATATACTGGGCGTAAGTCCTGCTAATACGTTTAATAACGCCGGTTCTTTTATCATACTCGTATTTTACGCATGAAACGTCTCCTAAAGAACTGCAAAAAGAAACGGAATGCTCGTCTCCGTTAAAAGCAACGAGAGAAGACCTGATGGCGCATCTTAATTCACGGGAAAGCAGCGTAAGCACGTGACGGGCTTCCTGCCTCACAACGCAGCTGTCTTCGATCTTCCTCCATGAACGCACACCGACGCTGAATGAAAGATAAATCGCCGCGGCAAGCATAACAAATATAGCCGACGCAACCATCAACTCGATAAAAGTGAACGCGGAACGTGAGTGGATTTTTGTAATTTGTTTCACTTATTGCTCAAATAAGTATCGATTTCAAAACTTTCATTACGCTCCTTATTCTCCCAGCTGACCAGAACCAAAACTTCGTTAAGATCATCGTTATCTTCGAGACGTTTTACCTCCGTTCGAAGTATATACGGCTTGCCTTCTATCTTATGGACAGCTTCCGATACCTCCAACCTGCCTTTAAAGTTCTCCTCTATCTCCATAGAAGAAAGTTCATTTTCGGAAATACTAATTGCCTCAAAATACTCCTGGGATATCTTCGCCGCCTTCATAGAATACGAAAATGACCTTAAAATAATAGCCAGACCTATAGCTATAACCGCTATACTTGCAATAACCTCCAGCATCAGATATCCGTACTTACGGTTCTTGAATAACATTAACAACTCCGCATGAAGGATTTGTCGTTACGCGATACCGTAACACTCCGCTCCCTGCTCTTGCAGAAAAATCGCTGCATGAGCCATCCGGATAAAACAATATTGACTTTTCGCCATTAAGCGGTTCTATCGGCAATTTTTTAGGAATTCGACCTATTCGTTCAACCCGCCATTTCTCATCCGCCTTAGTTTCGAGCAATATCTTCTTTTCATCTAAATCCAACCTTATTCTGTACTGAAAAGAGGAGCTAACGGATTTTGCCCTCGCATATCCGGAAAAAGCAACGAGATCTGACAAAAAATTCCGTGTTTCGATCGAATCGATCGCGTTGTTCATTCTGGGGATTGCGGCAGAAAATAATACAGCAAGAATAAAAAGAACAAACAAAAGCTCTAATAATGTAAAACCGCCGCTGCCTTTTCGCGAAACAGCGGCCATTAATCCTGCCCGGACAAATCCTGCTTATTGGAAATGTCATCCCCTCCGCCGGAAGCGCCATCCCTGCCGTAAGAGATAAGCTCATAATCCTTCTTATCGGAACTCGGTTTATAGATGTATTCACGCCCCCACGGGTCCAAAGGCTTTTTCTTGAGATACGGGCCGTTCCAGTTCTTCAAATCTCCCGGCTTTTCCATTAAAGCATTTAGCTTATCAGGGTAGACCCCTATATCCATTTCATACATATCCAACGCCGTTGAAATGCTGGAATTAATATCTGAGAGCGCCACCTGCTGTCTTGCCTGCTCCGACCTCCCCGCGAATCTCGGGAGCACCATCGATGCAAGGATCCCGATAATAACAACGACCAGCAATATTTCCACAAACGTAAAACCTCCTCTTCTCATATTCCTCTCCTTTTTATTTGACCATAAGATTAAGCTGAAATATAGGCAGCAACATCGCAACCACGATAAAGGCTACCACGGCGCCCATCGCCAATATCATGAGCGGCTCTATCAAAGAAGTCATAATCTTTACCGCCCTATCAGCATCATGTTCATAAGAATCTCCTATACGGTTAAGCGCCCCCTCGAGATTCCCGCTTTCCTCGCCTACCGATATCATATTTTTGATAAACGCCGGAAATTGCGCGTTATCCTTTATCGCGGCGGAAAAAGACGCGCCGTCCCTTATCTTTGAGCCTATCGCCTCGAATTCACACCTCAAGACTTCATTTGCGGAAGTCGCTGAAACTACTTCTATTGAGCGTAAAATGGGCACGCCGTTGTCGAGCAAAACCGCCAGGGATTTCGTCATCCTGCTTAATTCCGTTTTCTTTATAAAACCGCCAAAAAGCGGGGTGCTCAAAATAAACAAATCTATCCGGTATTTACCCTGACGCGAAGAAGCAACCCTTGCAATCATAATAATAACCGCGGCCGATATACATAAAATCAACCACCAAAACCGGGCAAAATAATCGCTTATACCTATCATTAATCTTGTGGGAAACGGAAGGGCCTGTCCGAATTCATCAAATATATCCGTCAATTTTGGAATAACAAACGAAAGAAGGACAAAAACCGTACCTATGCCAACGGCCAAAACCAGACAAGGATAAGCCATCGCGGATTGTATTTTGGACTTAATATCGTCTTCTTTTTCATAATGGGACGACAGCCGCTTGAGGACATTTTCAAGAACTCCTCCAACCTCGCCGGAATTCACCATACTCACAAAAAAACCGGAAAATACTTTCGGATGGGCCGCGAATGCCTCGGAAAGAGGTACCCCGTCCCTGACTTTTTCTTCCACATCCCCAAGCACGGCTTTGAGAACCTTATTTTCCATTTGGTCTCGAAGAACTCCCAAAGCGCTCATTAATGTAAGCCCGGAGCCTAGCAAATCCGAAAACTGATGAGTAAAAACAGCCATATCCTTGGTACCTACCCTGCCGGAAAACGGGAACCGCCCTGCAAACGATACGGGACCGTTTTCCGCATCAATTTTTAGAGGATACATGCCCATCTGAGACAATCGGGAAACGACAATTCTTTCATTGTCGGCTTCCATCCGGCCTTCTATAATATCTTTTGCGCCCTTCTTCGCCTTGTACGCAAATTTTGACATTAAATATCCAGGTTCTCTTTCGGGGTGACCCTGGCAACTTCATCAACGGTCGTCAGGCCCCTGAAAACTTTCTCTATACCGTCGTTGCGTAATGTTTTCATTCCAAATTTCACAGCCTTATTTCTTATCTGATCCGAGGAACACCTGTCCAGGACCATCTGGCGTATCTCCTCGTTAAGTACAAAAAACTCATATATCGCGGTCCTGCCGCGGTATCCGGTATGCTTGCACGCTTCGCAACCTTTTCCTTCAAATATACCCGCATCTTTTGGGATTTCCTTTATTCCCAATTTGCCCAAAACTGTCCGCTTTTCGTCAACGGATTGTTTACACTTCGGACAAATAAGCCTGACAAGCCTTTGCGCTATAACGCACTCTACGGACGAAGCGACCAGATACGGCTCTATACCCATATCGAGAAGACGCGTCATAGCTCCGGCGGCATCGTTCGTGTGCAGTGTCGAAAACACCAAATGTCCGGTAAGGGCTATCCTTATGGCGATCTCTGCTGTCTCTATATCCCTGATCTCTCCCACCATCATAACGTCTGGATCATGCCTGAGCATGGAACGCAGGCCGTTGGCAAACGTAAGGCCGATCTTCGGATGGACGTTTATCTGCGTGATTCCTTTAAGATGATATTCTATCGGGTCCTCTATGGTAAGTATCTTCGATTCATGATTGTTTATCTTTGAAAGACACGCGTAAAGTGTCGTGCTCTTTCCGGACCCGGTCGGGCCGGTAACGAGTATTATCCCGTGAGGCTTCTTTATTATCTCGTTAAGTATATTCAAATCAAACGACGACAGGCCAAGTTCTTCAAGATCATAAAGCATCTTTGTCATAAGAAGCCTTATTCCTACGCTTTCGCCAAACGGGGTCGGAAGTATAGACACCCTAAGGTCGAGATCTTCCTGCCCCACTTTAACCTTCATTCTTCCGTCTTGCGGAAGACGGTGTTCGGCGATATTGAGATTTGACATTATCTTTATTCTCGATATTATAGCCGACTGGAAGTATTTGATCGTGGGAGGTATTGCGGCATCGTAAAGAACACCGTCTATCCTGTATCTAACCTTTAGTTCGTCTTCATACGGTTCTATATGTATATCGGTAGCCCTGTCATAATATGCCTGCTGTATGATCTGGTTAACGAACTTGATTATAGAGGCGTCATCGGCGAGTTCCTCGGAATCATCCGCGCCCGCGGAAAAAACAACCGGCTTTTCCGAAGATTCGGTCTCGGCAATGATATTCTCTATGGTATCTGCGCCTATGCCGTAATATTTTTTTATCGATTCAAGAATGTCTTTCTCACCGGCAAGACAAGCGCAAACTTCATACCCAAGTAGAAGCTTTACGTCGTCAAGCGTATGGACATCGAGCGGATCGGTAACCGCCACGGAAAGGATCCCATCTTTAAAATCTATCGGCATTAACCTATAATGGATGGCGAACTTGGCGGGTACTTTTTGAAGAACGGACTTATCTATCTTTTTTTCTTTGATTTTGACGTATGGGATCTGCAACTGCCCGGAAAGGATCTTCAGAATTTTTTCTTCCGTGGAAAAACCCATATCCGTTATAATCTGACAGACGAATCTCCCGGACTTTTTCTTCTCCTTTAGGCACTGTTCGAGCTGCTCCGGCGTTATAAGCCCCTCCTCGATAAGCATCTCGCCTATTAGCATATTGTCTTTCTCGGACATTTTTCTCCTTAAAGGTTCCCATCCAGCCAAGCGGCGGCTTCTTCGTACTTTGAGGCCGGGGCTATCATATGACCGCCGCCGAATTCCATCCAATTTGTTTTCCATCCCAGATCCTCAAGGAATTTCCTGTCGCGCTTCATTTCGTTATACCGGAAGTCAGATGCGCTTGCTATGAATACCGCCAGTTTATTCCTGGGATATCTGCTCTTCTGTGAAATATAATTCCCATTGATCATCCCCGTATTTATGACTACCGCTTTTATCAGATCGGGATATTTACAAGCAAAAATATGGGAGCCCATAGCTCCTCCCGAAAAACCCGAGGCGATCACCTTAGTCTTGGAAACTGGGTATTTACCATACAGTTTTGATACCGCGGAGGCTAATTCACCGAGTATCGGGTCCACAGGCGCTCCATTTTGAAACTTCTTCGAGGCCATGATCATCCATTTATGCTTATCCGCAGCCTGTTTCCAGACATCTATCATGGACTGGGCGTCAGCGCTCGGAGACAGGGCAATTACCAACGGGTACCGCTTTTGATTGCTTAAACCGCCGGGAATATAAAGGATGTATGCGGGATCGTTGACGATCTTCGGCTTAGGGACCCTTTTTACTGTTTTCCTGGGCGGTTTGGGAGACGACACTTCTTTTTTCGGCTGCGTCATTTCAACAGGCCGGCTAAGTATTTCCTGCTCTGCGATAACGGGTATTTCCTTTTTTGGCTCCTCCGGAGGCAACGGCTTTATTACAATATCATTGATCTCGGATTTGTTGAATGCCGTGGTAATAGCCCCCGTCCTCCCAAGGGAGAATTTAACGCATTCTCCTTCCTGGCTGATAACCTTACCTGTTAATACCCTGCCATCGTTAAAATGCAGTTCATCGGCATTTGCAATATTAAACACCGTGATCAATATCAATAACGTAATTTTAACGGTATTTTTTATCGTGGCCATCTATTTAGCTCTCAACTACGTGTTAATCTTTCCTACGTTTCTGTAACTAAAAACATCCGCTGTCTGGCGATGCCGGTCTTCGACGCCGCCATATATCAAAGCCGGTTTCCCCGTATTCTTTTTATTTAGCTTCTTGTAATAACGCAGTCCTTTGAAATAATCCTCGTTTATCGTGCTTCCCAGTTTTACCTCGATCGGTTTAATCAATGTGCCATTCTCAAGGAGAGCGTCAACTTCATTACCGACATTGTCACGGAAAAAATAGATATTACTATCCCTGCCTTGATTTGTCCGGGTCTTCAGGAGCTCGGCAACAGCGAAATTCTCGAATAACGCGCCTTTAAGCGGGTGTTGTTTTATGTGCCCGGTATTTTGTATATCCAAAAGATATGAAACCAATCCGCAATCGGTAAAATACAACTTAGGTGCCTTGATCAGTCTCTTGCCGAAATTGGCATGATGCGGTCGTACAAAGAATATGATATAGCTTGCCTCCAGCACGCTCAACCAGCTTTTAGCCGTGTTATGATTAATACCGCAATCGTTGGCCAGACTCGATAAATTCACTATCTGTGCCACTCTGCCCGCGCATAACTTGACGAATTTCTCGAATTTCGCAAGATCCTTTACGTTAACGAGCGCGCGGATGTCCCGTTCAAGGTATGTGTTTACATAAAATGAAAGCGCCTCGGTAGGATCGAGCTTTTTATCATGGATCCGGGGATAAAAACCGGTAAAAAGAACCTTGTCTATGGGCTTTGCCTTGTTGGAATAAATTTCAGTGTATGAAAACGGCAAAAGCACCGCCAAAGCAGTCCTCCCGGCAAGGCTTTGGCTCACCGTATTCAAGAGATGAAAATTTTGGCTTCCGGTCAGGATAAAATGTCCGGGTTTGTCTTTTGTGTCTACTATCTCCTGGATATACGATACCAGTTCCGGAACGCGTTGGATCTCGTCAATGATAGCGCCATACTTATGGCATTCGGCAAGGAAAGACCTCGGATCATTCTTTGCGTAATTGCGGATATCTATGCTCTCCAAAGAAAAATACTTTTTCTTTGGGAACAAGGCCCTGCAAAGGGTCGTCTTACCTGATTGGCGCGGCCCGGTAATAGTAATGACCGGATATTGGCGCGCGTAGTGAAGGATTTTCTCCGAAATTGTTCGCTTTATCATGATCTAAGTATATACTTTATTTACAATTTGTCAATCCAATTCGCAATACGTAAAGTTGCCTCCTATGCCTCCTGGGGCGCCCGGGAGCTTCGTGTAGGCGGCTATATAGGTGCCGGGAGAGTTCCTTTCAATGAGCGAGAGTAAGCCGTCGTAGATATATTCTACCTCATTATTGTCTATATAGGAATAGGTTCTTCTGCCGTCTCCGGAGTAGGCGTAGTAGGCGCTTGAAGAGGGTGTAACGGCTGATACGAGACGGTTCTCGAGGTCGTAGCCGTAGTTGGTGGCGCCGTTAAGGGAGCTGACCTGGAGGGTCAGGTTGCCGTTGTTATTGTAGGTGTAGTTGATGGTCTCACCGCCGGAGACGACCCTCGAGACGAGGCGGTTGGCGTAGTCATAGGTGTATGTAATGGAGGCGGCGTCCCTGGTCTCGGTAAGACGGTTACCGGCGTAGTCGTAGGAGTAGTCCCTGCTGAAGATGACGTTGTTCTGGGAGTCCTTCTTGTCCTCGTGGGTGAGCCGTCCTGCGTCGTTGTAGGTGAAGTTATAGGTGTTGGAGGAGCTATCTGTTATGGTGGTTATCTTGCCTAAGCTGCTGTAGTCGTAGTTGTAGCTTGCCAGGGTCGTCTGGGAGCCATCCTTTAGGATCAGGGTATCGACCCTGTCGTTATTGTAGTAGGTCCATTCGGTGTAGGTGGATAATGTCAAAGATCTGTAAGTCTATGAATGAACTACACGGCGACATAAAAAACACTGCTATTTTGAATTACCTTCTTTATCAAATATAGCCACAGCTCCAATCAAAGATCTATCGGTTAATATTTCATAATCTTCGAGATGGATATGCCCCTGTTTTGGTTTTTCAATTAGATTCATAATCAGATCGCTAAATTTTCTTAGGCCTTCCTCCGTACCGTAGATACATACTTCATTATTTTCATACCTCAATTCTAATGATTTATCTTTGAAATTTGGCTTAACAAATGTCGACATTTTAGTCTCCAATTCTGGTTACAAGTACCATTACCATTTCCAAAAATGAGGATGACCCCATCCTTTTCCATGATGCGCCTTATCCAGTCTAAATCCCCATTTCCCAGGTTTGGAAATTACTCTAATTATGTTATTAGCTTGGGGCGCGGTATCAATTAATCCTGCTGATTCAGCAGCACCTAATCCTCCTGCCGCGATTGCTGCCGCTGCGGCTGTTCCTACCGCAATTCTTTCACTCCATTTCCATATTCCTCCGGCACAATCGGTATAAAACATCGGGTCTCCCCATTGCGTAGGACCAAAAGGACCCCATTCAGAAACGGGTTGACCATATGGACCCGGAAGAACAGCCTCGGTTAACCACCAATTAATAGCGCCTTCGCCCCAATAAAGACCATAAAGATCCATCCTATTGATAGAATCGCTAAGGCAATACAAATACACATTCGGTCCATCAGTCATCCCCAGCGGATCCGGCGTTATAAACCTTCCAATGAGCGGGTTGTAGTACCTTGCGCCAAAGAAGATAAGCCCTGTCTGCGGGGAGTATTCCTTGGTCTTGTAGGCGTATTTGGGTGTCAAAGAGCCGTTCTGGGCTGTGATGTAGCCGAAGGCGTCATAGTCGTAGGTCTGGATGACAGAGCCGCTGCTGTTGGGTA
>Ga0265297_10005617_pt1 | contig 18931 bp, 19 predicted proteins | sample Munlanlwell13791_FD_192502 | JGI IMG/M metagenome (GOLD analysis project Ga0265297, IMG submission 192502) | Leachate microbial communities from a municipal landfill in Southern Ontario, Canada - Leachate well 137-91 | ecosystem: Engineered > Solid waste > Landfill > Unclassified | place...
ATTGACGTAAGAAATTTTTTTTACCAAGAAAAAGTTTCCGAGAAATAAAAAACGAACTCAAAATGAGAATCAAAAATATCGCTAAAACTCCATAGCTTGTATTAATCGGAATTTTTAAAAAAGCTAGATTCCAAATCAACAAAGACAGCAACAAGATAGAAAAAATTCTAGCAAAACCCCAACCGGCATCTTTTAAATAGGTAAATCGCTTCGAAAAATAAAAAACCACTGGAGTAGCTATTAACTGTAATAGAAAAAAAATAAAATAAATCCAAACTAAAAGACCAAGGTCATGGATTAACATGGCTTCCACTATAACAAAAAGCTGGCAATTTTAGAAACAATTGTTTTAAAAGAAAAAAATTTATGAGGGTAATTAATCGTCCTATCCAAAAAATTGCTCAACCACCAAACTTGAGTTTTTTGCTGGTTTTTAGCTAAAAATGATGCTACATCCCAATTATCCTCAATAAAATAATCTAAGGCTAATTTTTCGAGCATTCTTTTTTTGAAAAAGTGCGGCTGTTCATCTTGGTCATTAAAATAAATAGCCTTAAAAATATTTTTACGATTAATAATTTTTTTCCATTTGACAGTATCGCTTTTTAAACAAGCAAAGCGTGCGCTCACTACATAAATTTCTAGGTTTTTATGTTCTAATACCAACTTTTCTAAATCAGCAAAACCATCTGCTAACTTGTAACTACTTTTATGCACCAAAGACCAGAGTAACTTTTCGAGACTTGAACTAGGGTGGTAAAACTCTAACTCTTTGCGAGGAAATAAATGTGCTTTTTTGCTGCGAGAAATCAAGCTGCGCAACATTCTACTTGGATTATCAAGAATCACTCCATCGAGGTCAAAACCTATTTTGATTATTTTATTTGTCATAAGATAGAAGTTTTCATTCTAACATGAGCCGCAAGTTTCCTAGCGCTTTTTACTGCATGATTAATGCCTCGATCAAATGGGTAAACATGTTGCATGCTGACCCAATACAAATTTTTGATACTCGTCTCAAATTTTGGCAAATAGCGACTCTGATTCACGAAACTAATCGGCTGAGCAAATGGGGTTTTGAAAACTAAGGCTTCTATGAGTTCTTGATCAAAAGATGAATTTATTCGCCTCAAATATGGTCGATAATCATTTAATAATTCCTGAGCAGATTTTTGATATTCTGGATCACTTGCTTCCAAATATCTACCCAAATAAACCAAGCTTTCTCCATCATAGTTATCGCTGGACATGTAATTATCGTGCTCCACTACAGCAACAAAAGGCCACTTTTTTTCATTCACATTTAGCCAATAAGTCCCATCTTTTAAGAGTTTTTTCTTGAGACGAAGTAACATGGTCATCGCTCCCAAACCAACTAATTTTTCTTGCTTTAATTCTGGCAGATCAATAATCTTGGCAAAAGCTGGAGAGGTTAGAGTAGAGATAACCAAATCATATTCTTTATTTATGACTAAATTATCTTCATCCAACAACGAAAGAACAAATTTGTCACCCGTTTTGACTATTTTTTTAACTTTAGTTTTAAAGTAAAACTTCACCCCAACTTTTTGCAACTGGTCAACAATTAAATCAGCCAATCTTTTAAAACCGCCTTTGAAATAGCCTAGTGCTGCAGTACGCGGATTAACTCTCGCCCAAAACCAAGAAAGATTGACTTCATCTTTAAATCGACCAAATTTAGAAATAAATAATGGTTCCCAAATCACTTTCCAGGCTTCTTTACCCATAGTAGCAATTAAAAATTGACTCGCTTTGAATCTTTCCAGAACAATTCCATTGGGTAAAAGCTTAAGAAAAGCCAAAACTACTCCAGTGCGTAATCTAGATACAAAAGAAATTTCCTTAAATTTTAATAAAGATAAGGGAGAATCAATCTGATGAATTTTGCCATTGTAAAGAGTGGAGCTTTTAGTTCGTTTATAAATTAACTGATCTCTGAGACCTAATTCAGATAGAAAATTTTTAAATGACTTGTCTGTATCAAAAACGTGATGGTAATGCTCTTCAAAAGACCATTTCCACCCATCTTTTTCAAAACCCGCAGCCATACCACCGGCAAATTGCTGGACATCTATCATTTCTATTTCAAAATGTTTTGATTTGCTTAGATCAAAAGCAGCAGCTAAAGCACTAAATCCAGCACCAATAATTGCAATTTTCATCTTCTATATGGTGCCTGCTATTTTCTAATAAGTCTAGATGCATTAGCGCCAACTGGGTAATAGAAAATAAACTGTTTGAGCAAACTCTGTCGGAACAGGTATGGCTGTCCAATGCGGATAAAAAAGTATAAAAAATAAAAGTGGCCAAAACAAAAAATTAAAAATAACTGCTCTTTTTCTAGCAGCATCTTCAATTTTTTTTGAGAAAAGAATAAAAAAATAAGACAGTAAAATAATTAAAAAAGGCAGTGCCAACAGATAGTGATATATAAACATGATTCTTGAGAAAAATAACCAGGGTAGAAAACTAAATAAATAAAGAAAAAAAATTAAATAAACAACCGTATGTGTTAAAGAATTTAATTTTCTTTTGATTAGAAACAAGATGCTTATTAAAAAAGTAGCTACTAAATACAAACAAAGTATGGGATTGTTTAAAGCATAAATATTAGAAACCCACGATTCTGTACTGTGAGCAGCAAAATACCAGACTGGCCTCAAATTTAACATCCAAGTCAAAGGATCGCTACTGTATAAATGCGTACTAGGATTAACTAATTGAGAAAAAAGTATGGTTTTTTGGAACAAGAAAAAATCAACTATGTCCTTGCCCTGCCAAAACATTGGCAGATAGGATAATAAATAAATAAAAGCTGGAGTCAGTATTAAAGAAAAAAGTAAAAAAGGTAGTTTTTTTACATTTTTAAGCACTACAAGTTCTTTGACTAATAGAAACAATAAAATCCACAAAGCACTCCATTTGCTAGCCAAGGCTAAACCAAATAGCGTTCCGCTTAAAAACAAGAGCAAGGGCTTCTTTTTGACCAAATAAATGAAATAAATGGAAACCGCTGATATAACAAAAAACAAAACAAAGACATCATTCATAGCAATCCGCGATTGCACTAAAAACAAACCATCCAAACTTAAAAAGAAAGAAGCTATTAAAGCCAAATTAGAAGATGAATCAATCTTTTTAGATAAACTTTCTTTTTTAAAGAAAAAGTTTTTACCTAGAAAACGCACAAAAAAATAAAAAACTACTAAAGTTAACAGAGAGAAAATCACCGATGGCAATCGCCAAGCTACAGCAGCCACTCCCCAAATAGAAATGGACAGTGCTTGAAAATACTTAGCTAATGGTGGATGTAGCCAGTCAATTGTATTTTGTTCACCACTGACAGATGACGTAGACTCAAAAGGAGTTTTGAAATCACCATTTTGCATGAGAACTGCTGCGGGCACGTGATAGATTTCATCAAAATACATCGCTGCAGGATAACCAAGACGAAATAAGCGAGTAAATAAAGCAAAAAACAAAATTAAACCAAAAAGAAGTAGCTCTTTTAGAGTCATTATGACTCAAACTATATGCCAAAAATAAGTTTTTAACAAGTTGCTTGCGAAGCAGCATATAACAAATCGACAAAGTTATTTAAATCTAAAGAAGCACCACCGAGCAAAACTCCATCGCAAACTTTCAAGTAACTGCCAACATTATCAGCATTAACACTACCTCCATAGATTAATGTTTTCTGCTGATAAATTACCCCCAATTCCTTGTGAATTTTTAACAAATCAACAGCATTTTCAGCCTGGCCACTGCCTATAGCTGAGGCTGGCTCATAGGCTAACAAACACTGCTCAATGGCACTATTTTTCAAAAATCGTGCTTGTTCAGTAAAATATGGCTGATCTAAACATAAGATAGGCTTAATTTGCCAAGATAAAGCTTCACTTACTTTGTCAGAAATTAACTGCGAAGTCTCTGCTAAAAATCTTCTGCGCTCACTGTGACCTAAGATGGCATATTCGACATTTAAGTTTTGTAAATTAAAAGCTGAAACTTCACCGGTGTAAGCTCCACTGCCAAATGGGCTCAAGTCTTGCACCGCTAATTTAATTGGCAACTGACGTTCCGCAATAATTTCCTTGGCTAAAGCCAAAAAAGGATAGGGTGGAGCCAAGATAATTTCTAGATTAAGTAGAGCCCTAGAACTCTCTTCGTTGTTTGGAAAATTATTAAGCCAAAAAGCTACTTCCGCTAAGGTTTTGTTGGATTTCCAGTTAGCGATAATGTATTTTTTCATCTATTTACCATTCTAGAGAGAAAAATATTTTTAGCAAGGATTTAGGACAAAAAACTGTGCTAATATGTCTTTCGTGTTAGAAATTGCCAATCTTTTAAACGAGCTTAATCCTGAACAACGCAAGGCTGTTCTTCATCAAGATGGACCAGCCATTGTTTTAGCCGGAGCAGGTAGCGGCAAAACCAGAGTACTTACTACCAGAGTCGCTTACCTAATCAAAGAAAAAAAAGTACCAGCTAGCGATATCTTTTTAGTAACTTTTACTAATAAAGCAGCAGCGGAAATGAAAAAAAGAGTTTTTGAGTTTACCAAGCAAAGTCTCACTTATTCGGGAACCTTTCACAGTTTGTCAGCTAAAATTCTACGTATCGAGGCTGCTCACGGCAATCTAGCCAGATTTGGCTTAAACGCCAACTTTACTATCTATGACAGCGACGATCAGCTCTCGCTCATCAAAAACATTTACAAAACCAATGGTTTCGATCCTGCCACTTTCAAGCCTCAAGTGGTGAAGTCTAAAATTAGTAATGCTAAAAACGAACTGATCGATCCAATAGATTTTAAAGAAATAGCCAGAGATGGTTTACAGCTTTTTGCCGCCAAAATTTATAAAAGTTATCAGAAGAGACTGCGTGATGAGAATGCTGTGGATTTTGATGATTTGTTATCAATTTGCTATAAATTACTTCTGGAAAATGAAAACATCAAACAAAAATATCAAGCTAAATTTCAACACGTTTTAGTTGATGAGTTCCAAGACACCAATAAAGTCCAATACTTTTTGACTAAATTGCTGGCTAATCCAAATGACAATTTGTTTGTAGTTGGGGATTTTTCGCAGAGTATTTACGCCTGGCGTGGCGCTGATTACCGTAACTTAGAAAGATTGAGTACGGATTTTCCAAATATTACAGAGTATCGTCTCGAAAGAAATTATCGCTCCACGCAAAATATTTTAGACGCTGCCACTTCCGTCATTTCTAATAATCAATCTCATCCTGTTTTGGAGTTATGGACCGATCAAACTTCTCTGGAAAAGTTAGAAGTCTATGAAACTAGCAGTGGCGAGTTAGAAGCTGAAAAGATTGCTTCCATCATCAAGGAAAAATATTTAAATAAACTCAGAGACATCGTCATTTTATATCGTACCAATGTTCAATCGCGTACTTTTGAAGAAGCTTTCATGCGTAAAAAACTACCATACAAAATTGTCGGTGGTACCAAATTTTATGAGCGTAGCGAAATCAAAGATCTTTTGGCTTATTTGCGTCTTTGTTTTAATAAACTTGATAGCCCAAGTTTTGAAAGAGCCCAAAAAATTGGTAAAAGACGTTTGGAGAAACTACAACTGTGGCTAGAAAAAACTAATCAACAAGTTTTGGAAAATCCTAGTAGCTGTCTGCAAGGAATTATAGAGAACACTCTTTATCTAGATAAATACGATCAAAAAGATCCAGAGGATTTAGTACGTTTGGATAATATTCAGGAGTTATTTAACGTCGCCAGTCGCTTTGACAATACTTTGTTACTTTTAGAAAACATCGCCTTAGTCCAAGATGGCTATCTGGCCAATGAACAAATAGCTCAGGAGTTGGAAAATAAAATTACTATGATGAGTCTACACTCTGTGAAAGGTTTAGAATTCCCGATCGTCTTTATGGTCGGCATGGAAGAGGGATTACTGCCTCATTCTCGAGCTATTTTGGAAGCCAATGAAATCGAAGAAGAGCGACGCTTGTGTTACGTAGGTATTACTCGAGCTAAGGAAAAATTATATTTTAGCTACGCCAGAACCCGTTTTACTTATGGTTACAGTAGTAATTGTTTACCTAGCAGATTTTTAGCCGAAATTGATCAAAAGTTGCTTCAGCTCAACCGCAGTTTTGATTATCAAGAGCCAACTAATCAAAAAAAATATTATTACCAAGATAAAAAAGCAGTCAAAAAAGAACAAAATCCCAAGAGACATTTAGTTATCGACGACGAGAGTTTGGAAGCTTTATTAAATGATGAATTAGACATCAGAGAGTTTCTCAAAAAGTAAGCTTGGCAAAACCCTAATCTTTCACCTATAATAGCGGAAAGCATTATGTTGATCAGAGAAATTCTCCCACAGGAAAAAGAGCTTTTTAATCAAGTGGCTCAACATCCCTTGCAGTCTTACCAATGGGGCGAATTTAGAAAAAAAACAGGCGTCCAAGTCGAAAGGCTTGGATTTTTTGTAGGTGGAGAGTTACGTAACGCCATGCAAATCACTTTTCATAAAATTCCTGTTATAAATCGTTTCGTAGGCTATTTTCCCAAAGGTTTTGCTCCTGATGGTGATCAGATCGCTGCTTTGCAACAATTAGCTAAAAAATACAATGCTATTTATATCAAGTTGGAACCTAACGTCAAAAAACCGCTAGAGCAACTTGAAAAAGATAATAAAGATATTCAATTCTTACAAAGATTTCAGCTAGAAGAGGGTAGACCTCTCTTTACTCGTTATACTTTTGAGCTCAATTTAGAACCAAGTGAAGAAGAGCTAATGAGCAAACAAAATAGCAAAACTCGCTACAACATTAAACTGGCAGAAAAAAAAGGTGTCAAAGTTATTGAGGATACTAGCGAACGAGGCCTTGAAGATTATCTAAGAATTCTAGCAGAAACTACCAAAAGACAAGGCTTTTATGCGCACACTCCAGAATACTTTAACAAACTTTGGGAAAGTTTAAAAGATAATGACATGATGCATATTTTCAAAGCGGTCTATGAAAATAAGGTTCTAGTCGTTTGGATAGTTTTTGTGTTCAATAATGTTCTATACTATCCTTATGGAGCATCTAGCTCTCTGTATCGCGAAGTCATGGCTAGCAATTTGATGATGTGGGAAGTGATTCGTTTTGGCAAAGCCAAAGGTTGTAAAAACTTCGACATGTGGGGTTCACTAGGACCCAACCCTGATCCAAAAAGTTCTTGGGGTGGTTTTCACCGATTTAAAAAAGGTTATGGAGGAGAATTAGTAGAATTTATCGGTAGTTATGATTTAATTAATGACTATCCCATGTATAAAATATACTCTTTAGCAGAGAGTCTGCGTTGGAAGTTTTTGCGACTCAAAAAGAAATTTTTTTAGAACCTAAATTTAATATGTCACTGAAAGGACAAAATGCAAAAAAGATTTAAACGAATTTTACTTAAGATAGGCGGAGAATCTTTACTTGGAGAGAGAGAATATGGCATTGATCCCAAAGCTGTTTTGTCTATGGCTGAAAAAATCAAAGGTATTTACGCTAAAGAAGTTGAAATTGCCATTGTTATTGGTGGCGGAAATATTTTTCGTGGCCTCGCCGCCTCGAAAAATGGAATTGAAAGAGCCGCTGCTGATTACATGGGCATGCTAGCCACAGTTATGAACGGACTCGCTTTACAAGACGCCTTGGATAAAGTTGGAGTTCCTGTACGCATTCAGTCGGCTTTGCAGATGCCAGCTGTTGCCGAAAGCTTTATTCGTAATAAAGCCATTCGTCACATGCAAAAAGGCAGAGTAGTTATTTTATCGGCTGGAACTGGCATGCCTTATGTTACTACTGATTCTGGAGCTTCTCTACATGCACTAGAACTACATTGTGACGTATTGATGAAAGCCACTAAGGTTGATGGTATTTATGATAAAGATCCAATTACTAATTCAGATGCCAAGCGCTTTAAAACCATGAGCTACAAAGATGCTATTGAGATGGATGATGTACAAATCATGGATACTGCTGCTTTGGCCATGTGTAAAGAAAATGATATGCCAATCATGGTTTTTAATCTTTTCGCCAATGGCCAATTAGAAAAAGCCATTGATGGAGAAGAAATTGGCACTTACATTTCTAATGAAACTCAAACTGTTTTAGCATAGGAAAAGTCAGTTTAATCTTCCTCCTCAGTGATCTCTTGAAAGGATACATCCTTTCAGGTGATCAAATGTATCGTCAAATCAAACTGACTTTTCCTTTTTAAACTTGTTAGCAAATGCAATTGTGTGGCATACTAATCTCACTATGAAAACTTTTGCCATTAACGGTTTTGGTCGAATTGGGCGCTTAGCCTTTCGTATTTGGTTTGAAAAATATCAGGACAAAATTACCTTGTTAGCCATTAATACCTCTGGTTCTATGGATCTTGCTAGTTGGGTGCATTTAATTAAGCATGACACTGTTTATGGTTCTTTCACCGGAAAAATTAGTTTCAAGGAAACACAAACAATCAAAGAAGTCAGTGATGAAAATCCAGAGCTTGGCTATCTAGAAGTTGGCGGACATAAAATTATAGTCACCGCTCAAAAAGACCCTGCCAAAATCCCCTGGAAAAAGTATGAAGTAGAAATTGTTTTAGAATCCACTGGCCAATTTAATAAACCAGAAAAAGCTAAAGCGCACTTAGTTGCTGGCGCCAAGAAAGTTTTATTATCAGCTCCAGCAAAATCTGATAAAAACAATGAAGTCTCAACTAGTGTTATTTCAGTTAATGAATTTGATCAATCCAAAGAAATTTTTTCCAACGCCTCTTGCACCACTAATTGCATCGCTCCCCTAGTCAATATTATGAAAGACACTCTTGGAGTAGAGAAGGCAGTTCTAAGCACTATTCACGCTTATACCGATGATCAAAATTTACATGATAATTCGCACAAAAAAGATCTACGTCGTGCGCGAAACGCCGCTAGCAACATTGTCCCCACCAGTACTGGTGCTGCTAAAGCTACCACCGCTATTATTCCTGTCTTAAAAGGCAAATTTGATGGCCTAGCTCTGCGCATGCCCGTTCCCACGGTTTCCTTGAGTGATTTAACTTTTCTAACCACAAAAAACACTACTGTTGAAGAAGTTAATGAAATTTTTACGGAGGCGAGTAAAAAAGACTATCGCCATATTGTGGCTGTCACTAATGAACCGCTAGTTTCAAGTGACTTCATTGGCTGTGAATATTCAGCAGTTGTCGATCTAGAACTTACTCAAGTCATTGATGGTAATTTAGTGAAAGTTATCGCTTGGTACGACAACGAGTGGGGATATACCTGCAGATTGGTGGAGCAATTACTCAACATCTAAATGATTATGGATAAAAGAACAGGCGTGCTTGATTTGTTAGCAAATATAGAACCAGCGAACAAACAAGAAAAAAAGAGCATCCAAGAAATTAAAAAACTAATTTCCTCGCATAAAAATATTTTTGAAAGAGAATGTCTAGAAGCTCATTTAACCGCCTCCGCTTTGGTTGTTAATCCACAGACCAAGATGTTTTTATTGCATTTACACAAAAAGCTTAAAATGTGGCTACAGTTTGGTGGTCATGCCGATGGCGAAACAGATCTGGCTGCTGTAGCTTTAAAAGAATCAACTGAAGAAACAGGGCTTAAAGATCTAGAATTTTTTTCAAATAAAAAAGTTCCTTTAGATATCGATTTACAAATTATCCCAAAATATAAAGAAGTCGCAGAGCATTACCATTTAGATTTCCGCTATCTCTTATTTACCCAAGCAATAAAAGTGCCAACACCAGATGCTGACGAATCACAAAAACTGAGATTTTTTAGTTTAAAAGAACTTGAACAGATAAAAAACAAACTTGATCCGGCATTAATCAGATTGGCCAAAAAAGCTAGAAAACTAATACATTAATTTTTCATGTTATAATTCTCTCCTTATGACCAAAACTACAAAACCTATCGATAAAAAAGAAGAAAAGAAATCCTTAATTACTCCAAACGATTCCATTAAAATCACTTTAAGCTGGAAAATTGTCGAACCAATTTATAAAAAAACAGTCAGTAAGTTCGCTAAGAACGTCAAAGCTGAAGGTTTCCGTGTTGGCAAAGCTCCTTTAGCTATTGTTGAACAAAAAGTCGGTTTAGAGGCAATTATTGATCAAGTATTACGTGAGCTTTTACCAGAGGCCTATGAGGCAGAAATCAAAAAAAGTGGTAAAAAACCCATCACTACTCCAGAATTCAATCCTATTAGCTTGGAAAAGAACAAAGACTGGGTTTTGGAAGCACATTTTTCTCTAATTCCTGAAGTAAAACTCGGTGACTATAAAAAGGTCACTCAAACAGCCAAGGTTGAAGCTCTAAAATTTATTGGCGAACACAATGAAACCATCAAAAAAGAAGCCGCAGAGTGTAAGAGAGAAGATAAGGACCATGATCATGCCAAAGCTCATCAAGAATTGACTGATCAAGAAAAAAAAGAAATTAATCTTCAGCATATTTTTAAAGATTTAGTTGCTAATTTTGCTCCTGCTATTGGCGAGCTTCTACTCAGACAAGAAACTCAAACTGAATATGAGAGATTAGCTAAACAACTCGAACAATACAAAATTTCAACAGAGGATTATTTGAAAAGACGACAAATTACCATTGAACAATTAAGCCAAGAATTAGCCGGCACTGTTTTGAGTCGTCTGCAACTTGATTTCATCATGGCAGCAATTAGTAAAGCAGAAAAGCTAGAAGTAAAAGAAGATGAAGTCAAGGCTGAATTAGTCAAAATTACTAATCTCAAAATGCGCCAAGATATAGAAAAAAATCAAAATTACCTAAATCAAATCAAAGCTAATTTATTACAACAAAAAACTTTGACTCTTTTGCTTACACTCTAATTTTGTTATAAGATAGTAATTTATTGACTTGTCGCTTATTAAAACTTATAATGCGCCATCAATAATATATCTATCTGTATCAAATGACATCTTTTGGACAGGGTAACAATCAAAGTAAATCAGTTACGCAAAAGCCAGTAAACCCTTTTGCAGGATCGTTATTGGAAAATGAGCAAAAAAACGCCTCACTTTCTTCAGATTATCACAACGAAAAAGCCACTAATCCCTTTGCTAATGCTTTGTTAAACAGCTCTAGTACGAGCCATGACGCTCCTACTCCAGAACTGCTTCGCAGGCAACAAGAAGAAGCTTTATTAAAACAAAGGAAAGAAGCTCTTCGCAAAAAACTCCACGACAAAGTCAATCCTGTTAGTACTTACGAACTCTTTTCCGCTCAAGAAGAAAAGAGTAAAGAAGAGCTGAATCAAGTCAGAAAAGAATTGGAGTTATTGATCGCTGACATCAAAGGTCTTAATCAAGATATAGAAATTGTTGTCGCTCAAGATGTGGTTACTCCAGGCGTGGATGGCGGTACTTACTATCATAACTTTTTCTTTCAATTGCGCCAATTTATCATGCTACTGCGCCAAAAAGTCAGTAGCGCCAGAAGTTGGGCTCAACAAATGCAGACCAAAAGTAAAAAGAAATACGGTTTGAATTACAAAAAAACCAAAGATGTACATTCCGGAATGAATAACGAAAGAAACTTCGGCGCCAATGCGGCAGGATAAAATGTCTGAAGAAAAAATTGATTTAATTAAAGGTTGCGATGGAAAAATAAGACCTGTTGAAACAGGCAATTGTCCTCACAGAGTGATTACAACTAAAGTTAATGGCATAGCAGCCATTATGTGCGGCCATCCACGCTCCAGAGGTGAAGGTTCTATGTTTGAAACTTGTGATGATGCTACTCTAAATACAAATGAATGCTATAAAAACGACCAATAAAGCGAACCGGAAATTTTCATCCAACTTAATCTCAACAAAATAAAAAATCGCCATAAAGGCGATTGTTTATTTTGTGAGCTTGAGAGGACTCGAACCTCTGACCTCTTCAATGTCAATGAAGCGCTCTAACCAACTGAGCTACAAGCTCGACTCACAGGACGCAATTATAAATCAAGAAGCCTCATTCGACAATAGAATTGCAACAAAAGCTTTCATCAGTTATAATCCTCTCGTCAAGAGAAATTAATATAGTATAATAAACAACCTTGCGTGATTAGAAAAAAATACAACAAAAATAGAAGTGAACAAATTTATGTGAAAGCGAATCATCAGATTCGTTTTCCCAAGGTTCGCGTTCTAAATGAATATGGTGAATCATTGGGGGAAATGTCCTCTAATGAAGCTTTAGAGAAAGCCATGGAGCAAGAAATTGATCTGGTATTGGTAACAGAAAAAGCCGAACCACCAGTGGTGAAGATTATTGAACTTTCAAAATATAAGTATCAGCTCAAAAAGAAAACAGCTGATACGCGTAAAAAATCTAAAACTCAAGAACTTAAAGAATTGCGTTTTACCCCCTTTATGGGTGAAGCAGATTTTGAAGCTCGCAATCGCAAAGTTAGAGATTTTTTGGAAAAAGGTAATAAAGTTAAATTAACTTTAACTTTTAAAGGAAGACAGATTGTTCGTAAAGATTTAGGTTTTGAAGTTTTTGAAAAAATCTTTGCTAGCAATGCGAATGTAGGCAAAATCAGTTTGCCACCCAAATTAATTGGCAAAAAGTTGCAGGCTCAACTTGATCCAATTGGTAAGAAAAAATAGGTAAAAGTCTATGAAAAAAATTAAAGTAAAAACCAGAAAAGGTGTTGCCAGACGTTTCCACGTCACAGGTGCCGGTAAGATTATGCGTCGTATCCAAAACCGTCGCCATCTCCGTAAAAACAAAAGCAAAAAAGCGATTAGAAACTATAGAGTGCCAGTTGAAGTGACCGGGACATTCGCTAAAAAAATCAAGAAAATGCTTGGTTTAGCTTAATTTTCTCTAGAAAGAAAGACTCATTATGTCAAGAACAAAAACAAGTACCATTCGTCGCCAAAGACACAAAAAGGTCCTCGATCTCACCAAAGGTTTTCGCGGCACCAATAATCGTCTTTACAAAAGAGCTAAAGAAGCTTTATTACACGCTGGTCAATACGCCTACATTGGTCGCAAATTGCGTAAACGTGACATGCGTAAATTATGGATCGTCCGTATTACTGCCGCTGTCAAACAAATTAGTGAAAGCTTGAATTACTCTCGTTTTATCAAGGGTCTTAAAAGCGCTAAAATTGAATTAAATCGCAAAATGCTCTCTGAAGTCGCAGTGAAAGATCTGGACACCTTCAAAGAGATTCTTGCCAAAATTCAAAAATAAGTATATAAATAATCCGTCATGTTAAGTCTTTATCGTAAACAAACCACCATTGTTTTCCAAAACTTCTTAGTGAAGAGGCGAGCGGGGTAGTTCGTATATAAATTTAAGATAAAAATCAAAACCCCGCTTAAAGAGCGGGGTTTTTTAGTTTTTAAGAAAGGAAAAATTATGGAAACAATCAGAACAGAACCAGACAGATTTTCTGGTTCTGTAGAAATAGAAGATAAAATATTAGCCAAAGCCAAAAGCTTGGGCGAAATTTTGCGAAAATATCCACATATACAATCTAATTCACCAGAATTATATGTATTATCTTACCTAGGAAAGCTTGGCTCTCGTAAGATATAGAGTTATAATAAACGCCAATTAAAAAAAATATGAACCAACAAGATCCATTTCAACTTTGTAAAAATCTTTTACAGCAACTTAACCAAGAGACCAGTGAAGAAGTAGAAACATTGCGTATTAAATATTTGGGTAAGAATGGTTCATTCAAAAAACTTTCTGCTCTTATCAAAGAAGTTCCTCTAGACCAAAAGAAACTTTTTGGACAAGAGCTGAATCAAATAAAACAAAAAATTGAGACAAAATTAGCGAGTTTAGATCAAAAGCAAATAAATCAAGAAAAAATTGACTTAACTTTGCCTGGCAAAAAACAAAAGGTCGGGCATTTGCATCCAATTTCTCAAGCAATTGAAGAAATTAGTCAAATTTTTGAAAAAATCGGCTTTAATAGAGTCAGATATCCTGAAGTTGACTTTGATTATTATGTTTTTGAAGCTTTAAATATGCCGAAAAATCATCCTGCTCGTGATGAGTGGGAGACTTTTTTCGTCGATACTCCAGAACATCAAAAGCTAGGCAAGGTGGTACTAACTACTCACACTTCCAATGGCCAAGTACGCGAAATGGAACGCCTTAAATCAAAACCACCTATTCGCATGATCAATGTGGCGCGTACTTATCGCCGCCAAAGTGATGCTACTCACACCCAAATGTTTCATCAATTCGAAGGCTTAGTGATTGATAAGGGCATAAATATTCAGCATCTCAAAGGCACACTGGACTACTTTGCCGAGAGTTTTTATGGACCAGGCACTAAAAGTCGCATCCGACCATTTCATTTCAAATTTACTGAACCATCTTTTGAAGTCGATTTTAGTTGTCACATTTGCGGTGGCACTGGCAAAAACTGTCGTTTTTGTAAATCTGGTTGGCACGAAGTCGGCGGCGCTGGCATGGTTCATCCCAATGTTTTGAAAGCTGGTGGCATCGACCCAGACATTTATACGGGTTTTGCTTTTGGGTGGGGAGTAGAGCGTACTTATACTTTGAAAAAAGGCCTAAACATCGATGACATTAGACTTTTTTATAGCGGTAATTTAGAATTTTTGGAGCAATTTTAACTATGAACATCTTAATTCCAGACAAGTGGCTTCGAGAGCACTTGCAAACCAAAGCTACTAAAAGTGATATTCAAAAATATTTATCTTTAAGTGGTCCTTCCGTAGAAAGAATCTACGACGATGAAACTTACGACATCGAAGTCACTACTAATCGCGTCGATAGCATGTCAGTGCGTGGCATAGCCAGAGAGGCAGCAACTATCTTAAAAAGAGCTGGCTTTGAAGCTACACTCAAGCCAATTAGTTTCGAAAAAATTAAAAAACATCCCAATAAAAATCTCCCTTTGCCAGAAATTCTCTATGAAACTGAGAGTGTTCATCGTGTTTTAGCTGTGGTGATGACAGACGTGAAACACCTAGCAAGTCCAGAGTTAATGAAGCAAAGATTGGAAACTATTGGCATCAATGTCCATGAGGCTTTGATCGATATTAGCAACTACATCACCCATGAATTGGGTCATCCCTGTCACGTCTTTGATTATGACAAGATCATGAACAAAGGTGGCAAAATCATCATTAAGGAAGCTAATAAAGGTAAAAAATTTGTCACTTTAGATGAAATAGAACATGAAACTATTGGCGGAGAGATTGTTTTTGAATCAGTTGATGGTGAAATTATTGATTTACCAGCCATCAAAGGTACGCTTAATACTGGCGTTGATAAAAATACTAAATCAATCTTATTTTGGATCGAATCTCTTGATGCTAAAAAAGTCCGTCGTGCTTCTATGGGTCACGCTATTCGCACTGTCGCTGCGGAGTTGAATGAAAAAAATGTAGATCCACATTTAGCTAAAGAAGTCATGGAATACGGTGTGCAATTATTTAGCCAACTCTGTCAAGCCAAAATTGCCAGTGAACTCTATGATTATTTTCCTGCGCCAAAAACTCCCAAAGAAGTGATTGTTAAACTACAAACCATCAAAAATTATTTAGGGATTGAATTGACAGATCGAGAAATTAAAACCATTCTCTCAGATTTAGACTGCCAAGTCGAAACAAAGGCAGACGAAATTATCGTCACCCCGCCAACTTTCCGACCAGATATTCAAATCCCCGCTGACGTAATCGAAGAGTTGGCTCGAATTTATGGTTATCATAACTTGCCAAGTAAGTTGATGGATGGTGAGCTATCTATCCATCCTGATCCAAACACAGATTACCAGCTTGAAAATCTGATTAAACATTTTTTAGCTGATATTGGATGGCAAGAAATTTATAGCTATTCACTAGTTAGTGAACAGCAAGCTTTGGACTCCGGTTATAAATTGGCTGCGCACCTCAAATTAGCTAATCCGCTCACCAAAGAGCATTTGTATCTACGTCGCACTTTGGTTCCTTCTCTAATTGAAGTGATCGATAATAATCCTGCTTCAAAGAATATGTCGGTGTTTGAATTGGCCAATGTTTATCATCCAAGAGATAACGATTTACCAGATCAAGTATTAACTCTTACCTTACTTTCTAGCAAAACCTATCGTGAAATGAAAGGCGATTTGTTAAATCTTTTTGATCGACTTTTTATTTTTTCAAGCGATCAGGAATTAATCATTGATGAGAAGATTGACAAAGAAATTCAAATGCCCATTGTCAAACAAGAGGCAAACTTAATCATTAAAGATGGTAAAAACAAAACCAAAATTGGTTCAATCATGGTTTTGCATAAAAAATTAATAAGTGCAGAATTAAAACTAAAAAATTTAATCAGCGTAGCCAAAAAATATCCACACTATCAACAAATCATCAAAACCGCCTCCATTATCGAAGAGATGACCTTTACTCTCCACAAAAATATCGCAGTCGGGGAGATGATGCAGGCGTTTGGCAAAGTTGATGCTCGCATCAAAAAAGTTGAACTTTTGGATATTTACAAAAATAATTATAGTTTCAGCTTTATTTTTCAGGATAAAAAAGCTAATATGAGCAGTGAAGCAGTCGAACCAATTAGACAAAAAATAGTCAAGATAGGTCAAGATGAATTCAATGCTAGTTTGGTTGGGCAAGTTTAAACAAAAAAACGCTGTAGAACTCATTAAGTTGTTTTTGTTTTTTTTCGTTATTTTTACTTGTAGCATCAATCTTTTTTACAAAATATCTCTAGAAGGAGCCTATGTTCGCGGTCTACTAGTAGATTATTTGATTCCCAAAATTTACCTCGTCGAACTTTTTCTGATTCCGTTTTTGGTCATGGAACTCAAACAGCTACAAAAGATAAAAGTTAATATTTATCTTTGTTTTTTAGTACTGGTTTTACTTGGTCGCCAGTTACTCAGTCAAAGTCCTTTGGCTGCTTTTGTACATTTAGTGCATGTCACAGAGCTAGTATTATTCTTTAGCGTAGTCAGACTTGATCCGCTTTTTAAAGACAAAATCGCAGAGAAGTTTGGCGTGGGAGCCATGCTGAGTGCCATTATTTTTCAAAGTTTATTAGCTATTTATCAGTTTATTTTTCAAAAATCACTGTTAGCCTATAAATTCTTAGGTGAAACTAATTTGATGGATCTGACAAACATCAGTAAAGCTCAGTTTTTCTTTTCTGAAAGAATCTTGCCTTACGGAGCCACTCCTCATCCAAATATTCTGGCTGGCGTAGTAGTCATTCTATCGATGCTGGTCATCAATAAAATAAAAAACTTTAAATTAATTCAATTATTGCTAATCGGTAATGCTTTGTTGATTATTTTTCTGACCCAATCAATTAGTGCATTGCTAACTTTAGGACTGTTCTTGTTTTACCAAATACTCAATAAATTTAATAAAAAAATTAAGATCAAAAAATTACTAATCGTTTTGCTTTTTTATCTTTTTTTGATTTTGTTGCCTTATCTTTTAGGGCGGTTTGCTACAATTTCCACTAGGCAGAATTCCGTAGATCGCCGCGTCATCTTAAATCAGGCTAGTTTGGAAATGTTCAAACACCAGATGTTATTTGGGGTTGGCATTAATAACTTCACTCTCAATTTAGAAACATATTCAACCAATCAAGAAACCGTGCGCTTCATCCAACCAGTACATCATCTCTTGTTTTTGACTCTAAGTGAAGGAGGCTTGCTACTTCTAATAATTTTTTTCTTATTAATCAAACAAAGTAATATTAAAAATTTTTACACTAAATCAATTATTCTTTTAGCCCTTGCTGGTTTAGACCACTACTTATTCACACAATTTTCTGGAATGAGTCTTTTGGTTTTGTTCTATTTGTTTTTGTAATCACAACAAAATTTTAAGGCGTCGGACTTGGTGTAAGAGTGACAGATGGGGTTGGGGTTGACGTGGGGACAGGAGTTGGGGTCGCAGTTGGTTCGACGTAATTCCAAGTCATTCCGCCAGTCCCAATTTTGACCCTATTACTTTCTTTGGTGCTACCGCTTTTAGAATAAGCCTTAGCGTAAAGCTCATATTTACCTCTTTCCAATTTAATAGTTTCCTGAAATTCACGTTGATTATCAACAGTTTTTTTCAGTTCATAATCTTTACCCTCAGCTTTGACATAAAGTTCCAACTTCGTCACACCTGCATCGCTACCAGCTTTAATTCTATAAGTTACATCGCTACCAGATATGTTTTCTTCGTTTTTCGGCATCTCTAAATTCACACTAATATCACTTTCTGACCCACAATATTCTGTCGGATTGCCATAACGAGAATCAGTCTGTGAGGCCAGCCAAGCATCAATACCTTCTTGCCAACGATTGCGCCCATCTTCACTGATCGGATCATTCTCTTTAAGAACAATAAATTCCTTTTCATTGTAATCACCAACAGAAATTTTGGCCTCAGTGGCAAGCTTATGTTCTTCGCCTTTACAAACTTTTAACCATCTGTGAATCGGGTCTAACTCATTACTCAAAGTTCCCTTAATAATGTAATCCCATTTGACAGGGAAATTATCATGACTTCTAAAACCAGACACAGCATCTAATTCAACTCGATCGACATTTTCTGGCATTTGCCATTCAGGGGCCTGATAACCAAGATCAAGAGCAGCAAAAATAATGCGTCGCCAAATCGGCGAAGCACCAGTAATACCAGAAGCCACATAACTCATGGCTGTATTGTCATTATTGCCCACCCAAGTGCCAACGATCACATCCTGACTCCAGCCGATGGTCCAGTTATCTTTCATATTGTTAGTCGTACCAGTTTTAACCGCAATCGGCTTGCCAGTATTGAGTAGAGAATTGGCGCCAAAAGCAAGCAAGCGCGCGTTATTATCAGATAAAATGTTATTGATAATAAAAGTTTCACCTTGATCAATG
>Ga0265297_10005618_pt1 | contig 18930 bp, 14 predicted proteins | sample Munlanlwell13791_FD_192502 | JGI IMG/M metagenome (GOLD analysis project Ga0265297, IMG submission 192502) | Leachate microbial communities from a municipal landfill in Southern Ontario, Canada - Leachate well 137-91 | ecosystem: Engineered > Solid waste > Landfill > Unclassified | place...
AGACTCAGCTGTACCAGTTCCTTTTTATCCCCCTTTCCGGGCACATGTACATTACAACCCCAGGGACTGGCCTCGGGCATAAAAGGGACCAATACTTCCTGTAACAGTCCGTTTTTCTGCGCCTGCATCTCGGCCATAAATAAACTCAGTATGGCTTCCGGGGTTTCCTCAATCCGGAGCCTGAAGCGCACATTTTGTGATTGAATTACGGCGCCTTGCGAAACGCGCAGGAAATTTCCGAAAGCGGCCTGCCCGGAAGAATCCATTACCAGGGTGAATACGTCAAGGTCCGTGATCTGCTGGTTTACGATAACCGATTTCTTCTGATGGCGGGTAAGGGCCTCCAGTTGATCTTTGAATTTCTGTGCTCTTTCAAAATCGAGCATGGCAGCCGCCTGAGCCATCTGATCCTGCAATAGCCGGCGCACAGAAGCGATATCTCCCTTCAGAATACTTTTTACAGCGTGAATGTATTCTTCGTAAGTCTGAGCATTTTCTTCGCCCACACAGGGTGCTTTGCAGCGACCGATATGTGCCTGAAGGCATTTGCGGTATCTGCCCCGGGCTATTGCCTGGGGAGTGAGCGACAAATTGCAGGTGCGGAGAGGGTACAAAGTATGCATCAGGCCTACCAATTGCTTACAATAGTAGCCGTTGGTATAAGGTCCGAAATACAACGAACGGTCCCGCACCATTCTCCGTGTAGAGAACACCCTTGGAAAAGGCTCGTCTTTCACGCAGATCCAGGGATAGGTTTTGTCATCTTTTAGCAGAATATTGTATTTGGGCTGGATGTTTTTTATGAGGTTATTCTCTAAAAGAAGCGCATCGCTTTCGGTATCAACTACAGTATATTCAATTGAAGCTATCTGGCTGACCATCTTCACTGTTTTGGCCGGAAGGCTCTGTGAGGAGCGGAAATATTGACCGACTCTTTTTTTCAGATCTTTTGCTTTTCCCACATAGATTATTTCCCCGTCTTTATTTAGAAACCGGTAAACCCCGCTTTGATGTGGCAGTAAAACCAATTGATCTGACACTGTATGCATCGAGTGGTAAAAATACTTATATTTGGCGAACCATTTATGAAAAAGCTAATAGAAACTAAAGATCTGCGACAGCTTTTTGGAGAAAAATCCGTTGTAGGTTATTTGTTGGCGCCACCGTTAATGAGGTTAATGAAGCTGAACAAGCTGAATAAACTGTATGACAAAGTCGCTGATTATAAAGGAAGAGAGTGTTTAGAAGCCTTGCTGGAGGAAATGCGCGTTTCGTACGACGTACCTTCCTCAGACCTGAGCAATCTTCCAAAAGACGGGCCGTTTATTACCGTATCTAATCATGCCTACGGCGGCATGGATGGTATCATGCTCATGCATCTGGTTTCTGATGAGCGCCCAGACTACAAAGTGATCGTGAATTTTCTTTTATCACGGATCAAATCACTGAGTGATTTTTTTCTTCCTGTCAATGCTTTCGATAAAAATGTCTCGGCACGTTCAAGTATTACGGGCATCCGGCTGGCCAAAGAATGCCTGGCCCAGGGAAACGTTCTGGGTCTTTTCCCCGCTGGTGAGGTATCTCATATAGGTCCTTCCGGGAAAGTGGAAGACATTCCCTGGCATACGCCCATAGTGAAATTCATAGCAACTGCAGGAGTTCCGGTGGTTCCTGTTTATTTTGACGGGCACAATTCCGCCCGGTTTCTCAGAAGGGCCAAAATACATCCTATGCTGCAGACAGCCAGTTTGCCTGCAGAAGTCCTGAATAAAAAAGGAAAACGCATAAACATACGTATAGGGGCTCCCGTAACGGTTGCCGAACAACAAAAATTTACCGACTATAATGAATTGGGAGATTACCTGAGGACCCGCACATATGCATTGGCTGCCAATATCGAGAAAGAAAACAAATACGACAGCCTTAATAATGCCGCTCCCATTGCTCCCGAAAAACCCTTCGATCTGGCTATTCGCGAAATTGAGCAATTACCTTCAAAAAACTGCCTGTTCAGAATTAACGAATTTGCCGCTTATTTTGCGCCGTATTCCTATATTCCTAACCTGATGTACGAGATCGGCCGAAAAAGAGAAGAAACTTTCCGTACGGTAGGCGAAGGCACTTACCAGCCGCTCGACCTGGACAACTTTGACCGGAATTACCATCACCTTATACTTTGGGATACAGAAAATAAGCGCATTGTGGGGGCTTACCGCATTGGCATGGGTGCCGAGCTTATTAAACGCTTTGGCATACAGGGATTCTATAATAGTACACTCTTTGAATTTGATAAGAAATTCGAACCTGTACTTGCCCAAAGTATGGAACTCGGACGGGCTTTCATTTGCAATGAATACCGTTACGAGACCATTCCCATGATGCTTCTTTTCAAGGGTTTGTTCCACGTTATGCTCCGGAATACCGAATACAGGTATTTTATTGGTCCGGTAAGCATTTCGTCGTGGTACCCCAAACTCTATCAATCTATTATCCATAAATACATTATGGATCATCACGCCACAACAAAATACCGGGATTGCGTACATTCCAAAAATCCTTTCATTCCGGAATTCGGTCTTGTAAATCCCGATGTTTTACTCAAAGACATACAAACACCCGAACAACTGGACCGTCTGCTTACACGGATGAGCAACCGCCAATACCGTCTGCCTTCACTTGTAAAACGCTACTTAAAGCTGAACGCCAAAGTGGTGATATTCAACATAGACAAAGAGTTCAACGATTCTCTTGACGGTTTTATTGTCTGTGACGTGCAGGAAATTTCCAAAGGAGAGCTTATGATGGTTACCAAAGACGTAACCGATCCGTCCGTTATAGAAAAACGTTTTGGCAAACGAGACTGACGTCGATGTAAAATTTATGCGCCTGGCTCTGGAACAGGCGGTTCTGGCCTTCCGGAAAGACGAGGTGCCGGTCGGAGCCATCGTGATTTGCAAAGGAAAAATCATTGCCCGGGCCTTTAACCTAACCGAGACACTCAACGATCCTACGGCCCATGCGGAGATGCAGGCAATTACCGCGGCCTGCAATGCTATGGGTGGCAAATACCTGGATGAATGCACTCTTTATGTAACGGTTGAACCCTGTCCCATGTGCGCCGGCGCTCTTGCCTGGGCACAGCTTGGTCGGCTCGTTTACGGAGCCGATGACCTCAAACGCGGTTATTCTCTTCTGCCCGGCAACATACTCCATCCCAGGACAGAAGTCACAAAAGGGATTCTTTCAGAGGAAGCATCTGCCTTGATGAAAGATTTTTTTGCTGGGAAACGCTAATATTATATCTTTGCACCCTCTACTGAGCTATGGTGTAATGGTAGCACTACAGATTTTGGTTCTGTCAGTCTAGGTTCGAATCCTGGTAGCTCAACAGAAACTTTTCCTAAAAGGAGAAGCTTTTTGTTACTGAGCTATAGTGTAATGGTAGCACTACAGATTCTGGCTCTGTCGGTCTAGGTTCGAGTCCTGGTAGCTCAACGAAGAAAACTATCTGTCTTGCCGTTCCCCCGGGAGCGGCTTTTTCTTTTTTATCCTTTTGATTTCTATCTTTTTCTGAGCAATCTTCCTCGAGAATTTGCTCAAAAACTCTGCTGTGAAAATCTGCCGCAATGTTCTGTCTCAATATTCTGCCGCGAGAAGCCGGATCATGGATCTGTTTAGAAGACTCATCCCTGTAGCTGCATAAACCGCAGAACATCACTATTCAGCTGTAATTAACACACTTATACCCTGTCTATTCCAATTCCTGTCCGGGTCCGGGAGAAATTTTCGCACCTGCCTGTCAGCAATTTTTCCGCTCCTGCTAAGAACTTCAGACAAGCTATTTAGAACGGGAAGAACCCATTGGCTGTGCCAATGGGTTCTTCCCTCCGCGGGCGCGAGGTTTCCCTTTTCTAAATATCTTGTGACGTAGATAGATGGGATCTGTTTGCGCCAAGTTCAAACGGTGATCTTTAACACACTGTTATTCTGGCACTTTCTGATTCATGCGAAAAACTGGCGCACACAAATCCCATCTGTATAGGCAAGGGTCAAAATCCAATTAACCGCAAATACCTAAAAGTCTATCACTTGACTCTTTTCCTTGTTTGACCCTTGATGCTATGCTCGCCGGAAACCCAAGGAATACGTGAGGGCCAAATCAAGGGTCAAATGCTTGTTTGGCATATATAGCTGTATAATAGACGCTTGTTATTTTACGTTGTTTGACCCTTGACGTTTGAAGTTGCGCAGACCGCGTCTGGTGCGCAACAAATCAAGAAGCGCTTTTTATATCTGCAAGGAATAGATATCGCTGAAAACAGTTTACCTTTACCAAACTGTCAGGGATAACAACCTGAAGTCAACAGTAATCAGTAATAAATGTTTAACCGAGTCAACTCTTTCAAGGAATAAGACAGAGAAGTAGTCAACCTAAATCAGGAAACTACAGGCACTTACAAATTACAAAGAAAAAGTTGCACACCAGACGCGGTCTGGGGCTTTCTTTTTAACCTACATTTGCACAATGAAAAAACCGATCCTGATCTGTCTTTTTTCAGTTCTTCTGTTTTCGGGCACACTTCCGGTCCGGGCGCAGTTCTATTTAACAGGGGAAGATCCGGCCAGATTAAAATGGAATCAGATCCAGGCAGGTCCATTTAAAGTGATATATCCGCGTGGAACAGATTCGCTGGCTTTCCGATATGCCTTTCTTCTGGAAAAAACGGCACCTTATGTTGCTGCCTCCCTTCAGGCACGCATACCTGATATCCCGGTTATTCTTCATCCATATTCTCTGAACAGTAACGGATTGGTAACGTGGACTCCGTCCCGGATGGAACTCATCACAACCCCGTTTCCCAATGGGAGCAACGCCCAGAACTGGGACAGGCAGCTGGTTTTGCATGAATTGAGACATGTAGCGCAAATGCAGCGCGCCGGAGAACATTTTTTTGAACCCTTCAGCTGGTTTACCGGAGAAATTTCTGAGGCGCTCTCGGTGGGCCTCTACTTCGGACGCTGGCTTCTCGAAGGTGATGCCACGTTTACCGAAACATTGCTTTCATATGCCGGCAGGGGAAGAGAAGCATCGTTTCTGATGCCATACAAAGCCTACTTTGCAACAGGCAAAGATTTCTCCCTGGATAAATGGAAATTCGGGTCGTACAAGCATAAAATCCCAAATGCATATGCTTTAGGCTACTTAAAATTTTCCACTGCAGAAAATATATCCTCTGAATACGCGCTGGCAAACATATTTACCGATGTAACCCGCAAGCCCTACTGGCCATTCGAATATAACAAATCTTTCAAACGGAACTGGGGTGAAAACCCGGTCCGAATGTGGCATCATGCCAAAGATTATTATAGCCGTTTATGGGAAACTCAGGAGAAGGAAAAAGGCGGATGTACCTATGGACACCGGCTAAATAAACCGATCAAAGACTATGTATCTTACCGCTCCCCAATTATTATTGCGGACTCTGTGGGAGTAAATTACATCTATGCCGTGAAATCGTCCATGGCACAAACCAGGAGACTGGTCCGCATGCATGAAGGCGACACATTGGGTAAAGAAATGACCATTTGTCTTCTGGGGGAGATCAACTCAATGTTATCCGGTGACGGCCGGAATCTTTTCTGGTCCGAGACAGTGAGCGGTCACCGATGGGCGTATGAAAATTTTTCAGTTATTATCCGATACGATACCTGGACACGTAAAAAAAAGATACTCAGCTACGGCACAAGATTCTTTAATCCCGTGCCTTCGCCGGACGGAAGCAGGCTTGCCGTGGTCAGATACCGTCCCGAAGGTGGCAGCGAACTGCATATTCTAGATCCCGAAACTGGTGTCAATCTAAAGAAAATTCAAGTTCCCCGGGGCGAGCAATTATCAGAGCTGGCATGGCAGGACAGTACGCACCTGTATGGTCTGCTTACCGGAGAGCAAGGCAAGGGAATTTACCGTTTTTCATTGTCCGACGAAAAATGTGACACCATACTTCCACCGTTTTTCTATTCTTTATTCGGGTTGCGCACAGAAAACGGCCAATTGTTTTTTCAGAGCGATTTCAACCATAACACCGATAATATCTTCTCACTTGATCCGGCAACCGGCAAAACCCTGCAACTTACCCAGGCCCGCTTTGGAGCCTTCGATCCCTTCCCGGGACAGAACGCCTTACAAACCCGCCTGTATTATTCAGATTATACAACAACCGGATATCAGCTCACAGAAATATCTGTAGACAGTCTTCTGAATACTCAAGCTGATCTTACTGCCCGCAAAACGGCCGTTCTGCCGGTAAACAGAACGCCCCGGTTTATTGTTGACACCATCCGCGTCCCGGAAGAATTATCCTATCCGGTTAAAAAATATAATAAAGTGCTCCATGCCGCAAGAGTTCATTCATGGCTTCCCTTTTACTTCAATTTCAACGAACTGGAGTCCTTTTCTTTCCAGAAATACTACGAAACGGTTTCGGCGGGAGTAACACTCATGTCCCAAAATTCACTGGGGACCCTGTATTCCATCCTGGGATATTCATACCACAACGGATTTCATTCGGGTCATTTTCATGTAAACTATTCCGGGCTGTTGCCCGTATTCTCACTCGAGGTTAATGTAAACGACCGGTTCAGAACACAGAATTATACACGGCAGGAAAACAATAAAATCGTCTTTGTGACCGATACAATCCGGGCTCCCCTGTTGGAGGCAAGACTTTATTCATATATCCCGTTTACTTTCAACAGCCATGGATGGCATAGAGGTTTCATCCCGTCCATACAGTACCGTTTTACAAATGACTCTTACTATGTCAGGGAAAAACAACGGTACATCAACAAGGGTATGCTCCAGGCAGGAATCCGTTATTATCAGGTTCAAAACCGGGCCGAAAGGGATATTTTTCCCAGATTGGGTATGGGATTAAACTTACAATGGGGATATACGCCCGGGACGCAGTCTCTTTTTAGCACCATTGGACTGGTTCAGGCTTACGGGTACATTCCCGGGCTCTTCCGCAACCAGGCATTAAAGATCGATGCCGCCTACCAGAAACAACAGGTAACCGGCCGGTATTTTTATCTGGGATCTTTCCTGTCATCTCCCCGCGGAATGAGGGAACAGGTCTTCGCTCCACACATTTTCAGGCTGACTGCAGATTATGCCATACCAATATGGCCGGGAGATCTGTCCATACCGGGGGTGCTGTACCTGAAACGGATACAGCTGATACCCTTTACAGATCATATGTATGCCAGGGCTCAGGACGGTACGGTGTCCCGTTTTCATTCCTATGGCACCGATCTGGTGTTTGATTTTCATATTTTCAGGATTGGGCCCATGCTCTCGGCAGGAGTGCGATATGCCCTGTCTCCGCAAAAAACGCATACGTTTGAATTTCTGTTTTCCATGCCCGCATTTTAATTCCTTTTATGAAAAAGTTTTTGCATTTCTTCAGCCCGTATGAATGGTTCCTTGTCAGTACCATTGTGGTTTTGAATATTATTGTATTCATTGCCACCGGTCAGACAGATGTGCTCTCGAGCATTGCAGCCATCTCCGGCGTACTATGTGTGGTCTTGGTGGCCAAGGGACATATTTCAAATTACATTTTCGGTCTTATACAGGTAAGTTTGTACACTTATATTTCCTGGGGCGTCGGGTATTGGGGCGAAGTGGCCCTGAACGGATTGTATTACGTACCCATGCAATTTATCGGATTCGCCTTGTGGCGGAAACGACTCAGGGAAGGGAGCAAAACAGAAGTCAAAGCCCGCAACCTGAACACCCGACAGCGTTTAATATTGGGCATTGTAAGCGTGGTTCTGATTGTCGGCGGCGGTATGGTCCTGAAATACTATGACGATCCGGCTCCATTCCTCGATTCCACCACCACATTTCTGTCTATTGTGGCCATGTGGCTTATGGTCCGCACCTATTCAGAGCAATGGTACCTGTGGATAACTGTTAACGCGGCAACTATTATTATGTGGACTCTTGCCTTTATTCGTGAAGGCGAAACAAGCCATCTTATTATTACCTGTATGTGGTGTGTCTACCTGCTGAATTCCCTGCACGGCCTCATCGTGTGGCAAAAAGCTGCCAAATCTGCAACGCTGACAATTTGACAGAGAAGAGTAAATGGCATTGATTTTGCGTTAGCCTCAGTTGTCAATAGAGGATTATAACAAACAATAACCATTACTAAAATTTTAAAAACAATGAAAATCAAACCTTTAGCAGATCGAGTAGTCGTTCAACCGCAGGAAGCGGAAACCAAGACAGCTTCGGGCCTGTTTATTCCCGACACCGCAAAAGAAAAACCCCAACGTGGAAAAGTTGTTGCCGTAGGTAGCGGAAAAAAAGATGAGCCAATGGAATTGAAAGAAGGTGATATTGTTTTATACGGCAAATATGCCGGCACCGAGATCAATGTAGACGGGACCGATTATCTTATAATGCGTCAATCCGACGTTTTAGCCGTTATCTAACCTTTAATATTAACATTTACAATTATGGCAAAAGAAATTAAATACAATATTGAAGCCCGCAACCTCATGAAAGAAGGTGTGGACGCTTTGGCAAATGCAGTGAAAGTAACCCTGGGTCCTAAAGGACGCAATGTGGTTATTGATAAGAAATACGGCGCACCTCAAATCACCAAGGACGGTGTAACGGTTGCCAAAGAGATTGAATTGAGCGATGCGTTCGCCAATATGGGCGCACAGATTGTCAAGGAAGTCGCTTCCAAGACCAACGATCAGGCAGGTGACGGTACCACCACGGCAACCGTTCTTGCTCAGTCCATTATAAACGTGGGCCTAAAGAATGTTACCGCCGGCGCCAACCCAATGGACCTTAAACGCGGGATTGAAAAAGCTGTTGAATGTGTAGTAAACAGCCTTAAGGAGCAGAGCCAGAGCGTAGGCGACGATCTGTCAAAGATCGAACAGGTTGCCTCGGTATCGGCCAACAATGACTTAACCATTGGAAAGCTTATTGCAGAAGCTATGTCAAAGGTTAAGAAAGAAGGCGTTATTACTGTTGAGGAAGCAAAGGGTACCGATACAGAAGTCAAAGTGGTAGAAGGTATGCAATTTGATCGCGGCTATATTTCGGCTTATTTTATTACCAATTCAGATAAAATGGAGGCTGTTCTGGACAATCCGCTTGTGCTGATCACAGACAAGAAGATTTCTACCATGAAAGATCTTATGCCCGTTCTGGAACCGGTTGCACAAAACGGCCGTTCCCTGCTTATTATCGCAGAAGACGTAGACGGCGAAGCATTGGCCACATTGGTTGTTAACAGGCTCCGCGGCACACTTAAGATCGCAGCCGTTAAAGCCCCCGGATTCGGAGACCGTCGTAAAGAAATGCTGGAAGACATTGCCATCCTTACAGGCGGAACAGTTATTACCGAAGACAAGGGTATCCGTCTGGAATCGGCAACAATCGATATGCTGGGTAATGCAGAGAAAGTGGTCATTGACAAGGAAAACACCACCGTTGTAAACGGAGCCGGCACCAAAGAAGCCATTAACGCCCGTGTTGCACAGATCCGTAAACAAATGGAAATTACCACCAGCGATTACGATAAGGAAAAACTACAGGAACGTCTTGCCAAACTTTCCGGTGGAGTAGCTGTTCTCTATGTGGGAGCCGCATCGGAAGTGGAAATGAAATCCAAGAAAGATCGCGTGGAAGATGCCTTGAACGCTACCCGTGCCGCAATTGAAGAAGGTTTTGTTCCCGGTGGCGGCGTGGCTTACCTCCGTGCCATTCCTTCTCTTAAGAAAATCAAAGCCGACAACGAAGATGAAGCCACAGGCGTTGCTATCGTTGCCCGGGCTATTGAAGAACCGTTGCGCATGATCGTTGAAAATGCCGGCCAGGAAGGCAGCATTGTCGTTCAAAAAGTACGCGAAGGAAAAGGTGATTTTGGTTACAATGCCCGCACAGACAAATATGAAAATCTTTTTGCCTCGGGTGTTATCGATCCTACCAAGGTAGCTCGTGTGGCTCTTGAAAATGCCGGATCGGTTGCCGGAATGTTCCTGACCACCGAATGTGTTCTGGCCGAGAAAAAAGAAGAAAACCCCGCTCCCGTAGCCAATCCCGGCATGGGCGGTATGGGCGGTATGATGTAACAGATACTGATTCTGTATAAACGGTGTGATAGGGCAAAACTTATCGCACCGTTTTTTTTGTATCTTCGCAGGTATATGAACACCGATAATCCTACGGGCTTCCGTATTGGTTGCCACCTTTCCTCCTCGGGAGGATACCTGTCCATGGCCAGGACGGCGCTCAGCATTGGAGCGAATACGTTTCAGTTTTTTACACGTAATCCACGCGGGGGCGCCGCAAAAGAAATGGATCCGAAGGACATTGAATCTTTTCTGGAGTTTACCGCCCAGCACGACATCAGGCCCGTCATGGCGCATGCCCCGTATACCCTTAACTTATGTGCCGCTGAACAGGGGATCAGAGATTTTGCCCTGCGTACCCTTATTGACGATCTCAGACGCATGGAATTTACGCCGGGCAATTATTACAATCTGCATCCCGGAAGCCATGTTCAGCAGGGAGTCGAAAAAGGCATTGAACTCATTTCGGAAGCCCTGAATCAGGCTATTAAACCGGAACAAACTACCTGGGTTCTGCTCGAGACTATGTCCGGAAAGGGTTCTGAAGTAGGACGCACTTTTGAAGAGATCCGCTCTATCATTGACCGGCTGGAACACACAGAGCGTGTTGGGGTTTGTATGGATACCTGCCATATATACGACGCCGGTTACGATATTATCAACGAGCTGGATCAGGTGATCGGACATTTCGACCGCGTGATTGGTCTGGACCGTCTGAAGGCCATCCATATCAATGACACAAAAAATCCGTTTGGAAGTCATAAAGATCGCCACGAAGTGATAGGCCAGGGTCATCTGGGAATCAAAGCGCTAAAGCAGGTAATCAACCACCCGGCGCTGCGTCACCTGCCATTTTTCCTGGAAACACCCAACGAACTACCGGGTTATGCAGCAGAAATTGCTTTGTTAAAAACAGAACGTACCGGAACGTAGGCAGCAAGAAGACCCAAGCCGAGCACTATAACCGAAATAATTAACAGATCTGTAAGCTGAACATCCACCGGGTAAGACGAAACCATAAAACTTCCGGGCAGGGAGATTAAACCAAAGGTGGTCTGCAACCAGCAGAGAAATAAACCCAGAAACAGGCCTGTCAAAAGACCCAGTACAGATATCAGCCATCCTTCCGTAATAAAGATTGTCCGTATCTGCTTTTCTTTGGCCCCCATGCTTTCCAGGATTTCTACATCATCTTTCTTTTCCAGAATTAGCATACTTAGTGAGCCGAGCACGTTGCACGATATGATGAGCACTATAAACCCCAGCAGCAGGAAAATAACAATCTTTTCTGTTGTCATCATCTTGTATACCGTTTCGTTTTGCTGGTAGCGGTTCAATACCCTGAAATCCGGTCCGGCCCCTGCAGTAATCTCGCGTTGAAGACGCCGGGTATTTACGCCCTCGTGCACTCTTATTTCCAAGTAACTGATCTCTTTTGGGTAATCAAAAAGACGGCGTGCCATGGCCAGTGGAACAAACAGATACCGGGAATCGTAATTTTGTTCTACCGCAAAGATCCCGGAGGGGAAAAGTTTTTCTCTTTTCAGCGAAGCCATAGGGTCGAGGGGAGAAAACACAGCGTCCCGTTCCGGAAAATATACCCATAACGGATCGATGAACGCGACATTTATTCCGAGGTTGTTGGCCAGGTTGCGTCCCACAACAGCTTCTTCCACTTCACCAAAGTACACATTAAACTTCCCCTGTACCGTTCGTTCCCTGAGTGGCGAAACGGCCATAAAAACACTGTCTACGGCTTTGAGCACAGCCACAGATTGCATACCCCGGTATTGTAAAAAAACGTTTTCCTCTATGACCGGACAGCAGGCAGAAATACGTTCATCATTTGCCAGTTCCTCAAAATATGCGGGTTGGATAAAAACTTTGCCTTCTGCCGGTTTAACAAGCAGATCGGCATCAAAGGTATGATACATGCCTTTTACTAGGTTGTCAAACCCGTTGTAAACAGACATCACCACTACCAGAGCCATAGTTCCCAGCGCAATACCTGCAGCACTTATCCAGGATATGACATTGATCACCTGCCTTGATTTTTTGGCAAACAGATACCGCCATGCTATGAAAAACGACAAATTCACCGTAAAAAGATCAGCCTTTAAGTAATTGATCTATATGTTCCACGTAGTCCAGAGAATCGTCAATATAAAAAATAAGTTCGGGAACGATCCGCAGTTGTTTGGCTACCCGACGGCCCACTTCGCCTCTCAGGGCCCGCTGCTGGTCCTGCACTCGAGCCAGGACCTCTTTTGCTTTTGCCGAAGGGAATACGCTTATCCATACCCGGGCGACCGACAAGTCCGGGCTAATACGTACGTTTACCACAGAGATCATGGCTCCGTCGTACATGGCCATTCCCTGCGCCTGGAATATCTCGGACAGGTCGCGCTGTATTTGCCGGGCGACCTTCAATTGTCTTGTGTTTGGTCCGGCTTCCGTTGCATTCATGGTTATATAACTTTTATGATAAAGTAATTCTTTTTCCCTTTCTGTACGAGCAGGTATTTATCGCCTATTAGCTGAGAAGCATCAACCGGGGTTTCGGCAGAAAGCACTTTTTCTTTATTAATGCTCAGGCCTCCGCCCTGAATAAGTTTTCTTGCTTCGCCCTTTGACGGCACAATAGAAGTATGCACCGCTATTAATTCGGTAACCGGCTGGGGCAAAAGGGATCTCGGAATTTCATATTGAGGAACTCCTTCAAAAACCGAGAGGAAAGTATCTTCACTCAGGGACCTTACTTGTTCATTCGTCCCCTGTCCGAATAAGATCTGAGAGGCTGCAACAGCCTTGTTATATTCCTCTTCTCCGTGTACCATTGTTGTTACACACCTGGCAAGCATACCCTGAACGACTCTTTTGTGAGGGGCCAGATTATGTTCTTCTATCAATTGAGATATCTCATCGAATGATAATTGGGTAAATATTTTAATATATTTCAGGGCGTCATCGTCACTCACATTCATCCAGAATTGATAAAAGGCATATGGCGAAGTCCTCGCCGGATCAAGCCAGACATTGCCCGACTCTGTTTTTCCGAATTTACCTCCGTCAGACTTGGTAATGAGGGGACAGGTCAGCGCAAAACATTCACCGCCTTCCTTCCTGCGGATCAGCTCAGCTCCTGTGGTAATATTCCCCCATTGGTCGGACCCGCCCATCTGCAGTTTGCACCCGTAGATTTTGTAAAGGTACAGGTAATCGTAGCCCTGTAGCAACTGATAAGTGAACTCGGTAAAAGACATCCCTTCTGAATCATCTCCGGAAAGTCTCTTCCTTACAGAGTCTTTGCTCATCATATAATTAACGGTTATATGTTTCCCTATATCACGGACGAAATGAAGAAATGTATAATTTTTTGTCCAGTCATAGTTGTTTAACAAAAGAGCTTTGTTGGGCTGTTCGGTTTCAAAATCGAGGAACCTGGACAACTGCCGTTTTATGCATTCCTGGTTGTGACGCAGAGTTTCTTCGTCAAGCAAAACCCTCTCGGAGGATTTCATAGACGGATCCCCTATCATACCGGTAGCTCCTCCAACCAAAGCAATAGGTTTGTGTCCGCACAGTTGCAGATGCCTGAGCATCATAACCCCCACAAGATGTCCAATATGTAATGAATCGGCTGTAGGGTCTATACCCAGATAAGCCGTGGTCATTTCTTTATTCAATTGTTCTTCGGTACCGGGCATCATGTCATGGATCATCCCCCGCCACTTGAGTTCTGCAACAAAATTATTCTTGTTCATATTGTTTGGTATATTTTCTGCAAAGGTAAAGAATAAAAATTTGTACTTTAGCCGAATGAAAGCTTTTTCAACAAACAGATTCATTTTGTGTTTACTGGCAATAACAGGCCTGCTGATTACTGCCTGCCATCCCGGAACCGATCCGGACAAAGAAGAAGCACCCGCGCTAACCCAGAAGGTTAATGCATATATGTTGGATATAATGGAAGAGGTATACCTGTGGGAACAACATATCCCCGGTGATCTTGATATCCGTTATGAATTCGATGAAAAGGACTTTTTTGAGAAACTGTGTTACCGGACCGAAGACCGATGGTCTTTTATTACCGACGATGTTCAGACATTACTTGAAGGCTCCCAGGGTGTTGAAACCACATTCGGTTATTCACTTACATTTGGTAAATTTTCAAACACAGGCTCTATGTTTGCTGTTATTCAATACGTTTATCCCCAGACTCCTGCATCTGATGCAGGTCTCAAACGCGGTGATATTATTGTTGAAATGAACGGACAATCCATAACTGAAGAGAACTATACCAATTTGTATTACGGAAGCAGCCTGAGTCTTACAATGGGAGAATACAAAGAAGGATACATTAACAATCTGCCGGGTACCGTATCGCTGACTTCAAGAAAACAGTCGCTGAACCCGGTGGTTGCGTATTCATTAACAGAAGACAGCGGTCACCGGATTGGTTATATGTGTTATACCGATTTCTTTGGAGATTCCGAATCATATTTTCTTCCCGTGCTGCAATCATTTAAAGAATGGGGCATCACAGATCTGGTTTTGGACCTGAGATATAACCTGGGAGGCTATCTGTCCGCTGCAAAGATTCTTGCCGGGGCAATATGTCCTGCTTCATGTCTTAACGGGTCCACCGTCCTGGTGTCTAAACACTGGAATGAACTGTATCAGAACTACTGGACAGAGAATAACCGTAACGACATGTTGTTCGAATATTTTCCAAAAGCTTCCGACCAATCCGTTAACTTGAATCTTTCACGTATATATATCCTCACATCATACAATACGGCAAGTGCTTCCGAGCTGACATTATGCGGCCTTGATCCGTATATGGAAGTTATTCAGGTAGGCCTGTCAACCCGTGGGAAATATACTGCAGCCATGATTTTTTCACCCGAAGAAGATACCGGCATTGGAAACTGGGGAACCCAGGCTATTGTTTACCGGTATGCCAATTCATTGGGCGTAACGGATTTTCGCGAGGGTTTTGCTCCTGATTACGAAGAAGACGAAGTGGTGTTGGGCGAGAATTATCCTTTGGGAGACGTTCGCGAAAGGGTCTTTGCCAAAGCCATATCGCTAATTACGGGCAAGAAGGCAGCTGCAACACAGATACAGACGTTAACAACAAAGCCTGCCTTTACCGTGAATCCTTCGCTGGCGTCCAGACCAGCTGCATTCCATAATGATTTAATTGACAATTATTCCAATACTTTATGAAACTAAAGAAAAGCATCGTTCTACTTGCCTTACTGGCTCTTATTCCCGTTTCCGGATCCTTACCGGCGCAGACATTCAGGGCTTCCAGAACCCCTCTCGAAGTGACGTTGTCGTCCCTTACAGGTGTTACCGAGGTTCTTCGGCTGGAAAGCACCGAATTCAGTGAGAAATACCAGGTCAAAGTCCGTCAGATGGTAAATCACGACGAAGTGCGGGACGGGTTCTTTGAGCAACGTATTTTTGTAATGCACGTAGGAGCGGACAGACCAACCGTAATGGTTACCGAAGGATACGGCGCCGATTATGCTTCCAATCCCAGGTACAGGGAAGAATTGTCCCGGTTACTGAATGCAAATCTTGTAGTAGTGGAACACCGTTTCTTCTCCCAGTCAACCCCGCAACCCCGTACTTGGAAACATCTTACCGGTGAGCTGGCTATGACCGACCTGCACAAGATTCGTGAAATGCTGCGTCCCGTTTATCAGGGAAAATGGATTGCAACGGGTATAAGCAAAGGAGGGCAGACTGCCTTGATGTATCGCACGTTATTTCCCGACGATGTGGATATTACGGTATCATACGTCGGCCCGCTATGCCAGAACGTGGAAGACGGACGACACGAGCCTTTTATTAAAAATAAGGCAGGGACAAAAGAAGACCGCGAAAAAGTGCTGACTTTTCAGAAAGAGTTGCTAATCCGCAAAGACAGTCTTATGCCTGTTTTTACCTCATTCTGCGAAAAAGCGGGTTATAAATTTACCGAACCGCTATCAGATATATTTGATTTTGCCGTATTGGAGTATTCCTTTGCTTTTTGGCAATGGGGAACACCCGTTAAAGAAATACCTGCCATAACGGCTCCGGACTCCTTGCTTTTTGCCCATTTCATGAAAATATCTTCTCCCGACTACATGATGCGGGAAACCCCTAATATGTCTTTCTTTGTCCAGGCAGCAAAACAGTTGGGTTACTATGGATACGATACCAATCCTTTCAGATTTAAAGTAACACGTACCCGTTTTATCCCCGACAGTGAAAAAGAAATAGCAAAAAAAGAAGCTAAAGAGGCCAAAAAGGCAGCAAAAATGGCTAAAAAGAATGATGACCAAGCCCCCGAACCGGTCATTAATGAACAGAATGACAAAGAGATAACCGGCAAGTGGGTAACCAGAAAATATCCTGCAATGGAATTGAAAACTTCAAAAGGATATTTGAGAAAAATATTTCTTCCGGATTATTATAAGCCCCGTTTCAACAAGAAACTTTATAAAATGCAAAGCGATTTTGTTAAAAAAACGGATGCAAAGCTGGTATTCCTGTATGGAGAGTGGGATCCATGGACCGCTGCAGCTGTTCCCGACCCGGGGAAACCGAATGTGCTCTATTTTGTGCAACCCGGAGGGAATCATCGCACCCGTATTGGGAGCCTTCCCCAGGAAATGCGTGACCGGTTGCTCGGGCAACTGGAAACATGGTTAAACGAATAAGATTTTTTATGAGAGAGTTTTCTCCTTTATCTGTTACCGATCGATCCTTTATTATACCATTTCTCAAGAATGCCAATAAACAGAGCTCCGAATTTTCTTTTACAGCTCTCTACATGTGGGCAGGCATATATAATACTACCCATGTTACAGTTCCTTCCGCTTCGGGTCCGCTTTTGATATTCCGGAGCCGCAAAGAGGAAAGTGATCCATATGCTTATCTTTATCCCCTTGCAGAAAACGGGGAAGAATTTTCTGCTGATGAGGCTGTCCAGATCATAGCGGATCTCTCGCCTGGAGAGCCTTTCAGTCTATGGGGTCTCTCAGAACAACAGGCAGGCGAACTCCGAAAAGCGTTCCCGGGTCAGTTTGACATCAGCCCCGTCCGTTCTTCTTTCGATTACCTTTATCCTACCAGCCAGCTGGTACTGCTCGGGGGAAAAAAATTGCAACCCAAAAGAAATCTTATTTCGAGTTTCAAAAGGCTCTATCCGGATTTTCTGACAGAGAATATTACAGCTGACAACATTGCCGAATGCCTAAAGATGAACGATGAATGGTGTGTTAAGATGGGATGCCGCCACAACGCGGCTCTTTCAGAGGAAAAATGCGCCGTTCACAGGACTTTTTATCATTTTCAGGGACTGGAACTCGAAGGTTTACTCCTCAGGGCAGAGGGCCGGATTGTTGCTTTTACCGTGGGTGAACCGTTAAACAGCGATACTTACATTGTGCATATAGAAAAAGCATTTCCTGAATATAAAGGATCTTATCAGGCCATTAATCAACTTTTTGCGGAATATGTTCAGGAAAAACACCCCGATCTTATTTATATAAACCGCGAAGACGATGCCGGAGACGAAGGCCTCCGGAAAGCAAAACTCAGCTATCAGCCTGTTTCTATGGTGGAAAAATATGCCGGATTCTTTAACCCACTAACCAGACCATAACGTGGTCATCAAGGATCGTATATTCCAGCGTGAAGCTTTCACGCTCTCCGTCTTTATGAATGAAATCCGCTTGAATTTCTCCCTGTTCCCGGGGATAAAATCGTGCAATTTCCATTTGCCGGGCAAAGTCGACATCGTTCTGAGACATATACTTATATAGCGCTTCCTTGGCACACCAAATGATAGCCAACTGATGGGACCTTATTTCACTTTTGTCTGAAAGAGCCTCGCGTTCTTCTTCATTCACAGCACGTGCCTCAACAGATGCAAAATTTCTTGACAATGCCTCTATGTCAATACCCACACTGTTTTCAGGATGTGTGATCACACAAGCAAAGCGGCCGGTATGGGCAATACTTAGCTCAACAATGGAATTTTGCAGGAAAGGACGTCCGTTTTCATGGTAGCGCAGATATACTTTTTCAGGGAAGAGAAGGTCCAGCAACGCCCTTACGGCAAGGCGTTCAATCCTTCGTTTTTCGCTTGAAATATAGGATAATTCTTCCTGCTCATCGTTAGGCAGGACGCAGAGAGCCGATAACTGATTTTCTGTTTCGGTAATCTCCCAAACGGCAATCTCAGCGCCGTTCTTAAATTTTTCTCTGTAATACAGTCCCATATCAATAGCGCAGAAAAGAGTCCGTACGCATACGGGACACGATGAAACTAAAATAACAACTCGGAGGTTCCAAAGATAAAGACATTATTTGGTTAGCGCCACAAAGATATAAAGATTTTTAAATCCTGAACAAACCAAATACGGCAGATCCGCTTCCTGTCATAGAGGCATAAACCGCCCCCTCATCGTAAAGAGCTTCTTTATAGCTCCGAATGACCGGATATTTCTCAAAGATTGTGGTCTCAAAATCGTTCGAAATTATACATTTCCAGGTGTCAACCGGCTGGAGGAGCCGTTCACGCAATCCTACGTCCCGTCGTTGAGGTACCATACCGGCATATGCTTCGGCCGTAAACACAGAAACAGGCGGAAACCGGAGTTCAATACGATAGTTGCTCAGGCTGAGGGGGATGGGTGTCAACAAATCTCCACGTCCGCCTGCCAGGTAAGCGGCCGGGGGTAAAGATTGTAAAAAAAACGGCACATC
>Ga0265297_10005619_pt1 | contig 18921 bp, 18 predicted proteins | sample Munlanlwell13791_FD_192502 | JGI IMG/M metagenome (GOLD analysis project Ga0265297, IMG submission 192502) | Leachate microbial communities from a municipal landfill in Southern Ontario, Canada - Leachate well 137-91 | ecosystem: Engineered > Solid waste > Landfill > Unclassified | place...
TAGATAACGCAAGTCGGGATCTGAGTGCCAGTTGCCTTGGCGCAGAGTTTGCGCATGTTCGCTGTATCCGCCTTGAAGAAAATACCGGCAGCGCCGGGGGCTATCGCGCAGGCCTTCAGGAGGCTTTAGCGGAAAGCGACCTGATCTTCACACTTGACGATGACCTGCGTTTAGAAAAAAACACCCTCAAAGAGCTGGAAGCCGGTTTTGAAGAATACAGGAATACAGGAAAAGTTGGCGCAGTGCGGGCAGTCAGCCGCGGGGGAACTGTGCACAATGGTAAGGTTTGGGCAGTTACCTGGAGCGGTTCGCTTTTTAATGCTTGCGCGGTCAAAGAATTAGGGCTGCCTGAATCCGATTTCTTTATTTATGGGGAAGACCTGGAATATTCATTCCGTTTTACCAAGGCAGGGTATTCTTTTTACTGGGTTCCTTTAAGCAGGTATTCGAACCCGCGCCTGGGGGATAAACAAAAACATTCTTTTTTCGGCAGAACCCTTATCTATTATTCGCAACCGCCCAGGCTGTATTACGCTTTTCGTAATGAATTGGTGGTTTACTTTAAATATGGTTGTTTTTTACGGGTTTTCAGGACGCTGGTTTACGCTGCAGTGGTGGTTTTCTGGATGGCTTGCTTTGACCGCAAACTCTTTTTCCCCAGGGTTAAGGCCATCCTGCTTGGGCTTTGCCACGGCATGCGCGGGGTGCGGGGCAAGACCATGGAAATTTAAAAAAGGAGATAAATGATGGCCACAATTGATGATTTCAGGAAGATGGAGTTTAAGGTTGCCGAGATCAAAGATGTTTCCGAGCACCCCAACGCGGATAAGCTGCTGGTTCTTACTTTGGACCTGGGAGAGAAGACAAAGCAGGTCGTTGCCGGCATTAAAAGCGCGTATTCCAAAGAAACGCTTATCGGCAAACAGGTTGTCCTGGTGGATAACCTGGATACGGCGGTTTTGCGCGGCGTAGAAAGCCAGGGCATGGTTTTGGCGGCTTCCGACGAGAATGGCATTGTGATCGTTTCCCCGGAGAAAAAGCTAAAGAACGGGAGCGTGGTCAAATGATCAGGCAGTTTGTGCCTTCCAGTGTTTGCCTGAATTGCCGCTGCTGTTGCAGGTTCAAGGAAGCGGATTCTGTATGGAGCCCCTGCCTTTTGGATGAGGAGATTCAGGAGTTCATTGATAAAGATATCCCGGCAGTTTCTATATCTGTTGACCGCAGGCTGGGCCTTGTGCCCGATCCAGCGGGCGGCGGTTTTATCTGCCCGTTCTTAAAAAATGCGGATAACCACTGCCAGGTCTACGCGCAACGGCCGTTTGAATGCCAGCTTTATCCATTTTTGCTTAATTTGCGCTCCGGCAAAGTGCTTTTGACCATAGACCTGAATTGCCCGTACGCCAGCGCAAAAATAGACACGCCTGAAATGCAGGAATATATCCGTTACCTGACCGCCTACCTTAATCAAAGAAAACAATTGAGGATGCTCAAGGATAACCCGCAGATCATCCAGGCTTATGAGGATGTGCGGGAAGTCACGGAGCTGCAATTTCCCGATGGCCTTAAATGAATTAACCTTAAAAGATAAGCAACTATTCCGGCGTTACCTTAATCTGTCCCGCCATGAACTTTGTGTTTTCTCTTTTGAGAATATCTATATCTGGAAGCCGCTTTTTGATATCCGCTGGAAAATCATCCAGGGCAGGTTATGTGTTTTCTTTAAAGACAAAATCGGCTGTTTCATGTACCTGCCTCCTTTGGGGGAGGCTGTTTCTCTGGAGCTTATCGGCGAGGTATTTTCTGTGATGGATGGGTTAAACCAAAATCCCGATGTCTCACGCATAGAAAACATAGAAACCCGGGAAGAGAAAATTTACCGGAAGCTGGGTTTGACGGTAAAGGCAAAATACTCTGACTACCTTTGCTTAAGGGATGAGCTTGCCGGGTTAACCGGAAATAAGTTTAAATCCCAGCGCGCCTCTTTTAATTATTTTACCAAACACTACGATTTTAGCTGCGAAGAGTTAGCGGCAAAGCATATTCCGCAGTGCCGTAAGTTGTTTGATCTGTGGTTTAGGCAGCGCGCAAGCCATCAGGCCGACCCTTTGTATTTAGGCATGCTGGAGGATAGCAGGCAGGTGCTTAAACGGTTATTCTCCGGCTATGAAAAGCTTTCTTTCCAGGGAATAGTCGTAAAAACGCAAAACCGTATCAGTGGGTTTACTTTTGGTTTTAAACTTAATGCGGATACTTTTTGCATCATTTATGAGATCACCGATCTTTCGGTCAAAGGCCTTGCGCAGTTTATCTTCCGCACATTTTGCCAGAAGCTCCAGGGTTTTAAATATATCAACATTATGGATGATTCAGGCCTGGAGAACCTGAAAAATACAAAATTAGCCTATCATCCGGCCAAACTTATCGCCGGGTATATCGCAACCCGAATATGAAATATGCATATTAATCAGGTGGAATTCACGATTTTTGACACAGAAACCACCGGCCTGGATTTTGCCGCCGGCGAGAGGATCGTAGAGATCGCCGGCATAAGATTTAAAGGTGAAACGCTGATCGGGGAATTTGATTCTCTGATTAACACCGGCAGGCCTGTTTCCCCGGGGGCCTTTGCGGTGAATAAGATCTCAGAAAGCATGCTTGCCTCTGCGCCCGGGCCAGAGAAGGTCATCGCGGATTTCTTGAATTTTTCCTCTGCCAGCTGCCTGGCTTCTTATAATACTGAATTTGACATGGGTTTTTTAAACAGCGAATTAGCACGGCTTAATTTTGAAGTAAAAACTCCAGCGCCTGTTGTGGATATCCTGACTTTAGCCAGAAGCCTTCTTCCTGGACTGCCGCGCTATGCGCTCTGGTTTGTCGCTGAAAAACTGGGGATCAAAAATAACCAGAAGCATCGCGCCTTGGCCGATGTCGGGCTTACCTTGCAGGTATTTCAGAAGCTAAAAAGTATTCTTTTAAATAAGGGCCTTAGCGAATTTGAGGCGATCTTGCCGCTGGCTACTCCACCGGCCCCGGGGAAAAGAGGGCTATCGCAGGAGAAGTTTGCTACTTTACAAGAGGCGGTATCAGCCGGCAGGAAGATCGCCATCCAGTATATTTCCGTACAGGACGGCAGGCTTTCGGAAAGGACGGTCATCCCCAGGCAGTTACGCCAGGATGCCAGATACAATTACCTTGTAGCCTATTGCTGCATGAAGCAGGAGGAGCGGACCTTCCGCGTAGAGAATATACTGGATTTTAAAGTCGTTTAGCTTAAGGCGAATATTGGTGTTGAATTAGGCGCAAAGTGATATAAAATATATCGTAATTTGCCTGTTTAAGATAATAAGGAGAACCAGGTTTATGTTATTCAAACGCAAATCAGAGCTGGGAGCTGAGCAGAGAAGGTATGTGCGCCTGGATACGGTGTTCCCGGTGCAATTCCGTTTAGAAAGCCCGGACCGGCAGAAAATCCTCTCGGAATGGATACAGGGTTTTACCAGCAATATTTCCCGCGGCGGCATCTGCCTGGCAGTGCATAACCTTTCCCCGGAATTATTCAAAATGTGCAGGGAGAATAAAGCCATCCTTTCTTTAGAGATCGAACTGCCCATAATGCGCCGTCCGATCAACGCTTTAGCTTCTATTTCCTGGGCCAAGGAGTTTACCCCGGGCTCCAGGCAAAGCCTGTTGGGCCTAGGTTATACCCAGATCGATGCCCGGCATAGCAGCATACTTATGCGTTATGCCTGGAGCAAGAAAATATTCATCCCGCTGGTCATCGCGCTTATCGTTATTTTAAGCGCCGCTTTAAGTATCAATGCGTATTCAAACCATCAGCTGACCAAAAATAATAAAGCGCTGGTAGAAGAACTGGTCGGCGTGTTGCAGGAGTCAAAGCAGGCAAAAGCAAGGATCAGCCAGTTCGTCCAGTCGCGTAAAGCCCTGCAGGAAAAGATCGATGCTTTAGAAGCGCAAATCGGCTCGGTGATCACGCAGGAGGCGAATAAAGTCCTGCCTACCTCCAGCCGCGGCAAAGAGATCAATGAGCGGTTGATCAGGCTTAACCAGGAAAAGAACGCGCTCGCTGAAAAACTGCTTGTCCTTTCGCGGCAGGAACTTTTAGCCTCGCAGGAAGTTAAGCGCCTGGACCAAAAGCAGGCGGCGCTGGAAAAGATCAGTATCGATAAGATGTATAATTGGCTCACCGTGCATCAGAACCCGCGCACGGGTTTAAGCATGAGCTTTGAAGGGGATAAGGATATTGCTAATTGGGCTTTTACGTATGACCAGGCTCTGCTTATCCAGGCCTATAATAATGCCGGGGACATTGAACGGGCAAAGAAGCTCCTGGATTTCTATTCAAAGCACGCGGACACAAAGAGCGGCTGGTTTTTTAATGCCTATTATGTTAATGACGGCACTCCCGCGGAGATAGTCATGCACAGTGGGCCGAACATCTGGCTGGGTTTGGCGGTGATGCAGTATACCCATAAAACCGGTGATAAAAGTTATTTGCGCATGGCTGAGCGGATCGCTGCTAACATTATCGCTTTGCAGAATAAAGATGAGGATGCCGGTATCCGCGGCGGGCCGGATTTCTCCTGGTATGCCACAGAGCATAATTTAGACGCCTATGCTTTTTTCAATATGCTTTTTAAAGCCACAGGCAACAATAAATACAAACAGGCCAGGGATGCTTCTTTAGCCTGGCTGCTTAAGCATACATACGACCGCCAGGATATACCGATCAAGCGCGGCAAGGGTGATGCTACGATCGCCACGGATACTTATGCCTGGTCGATAGCGGCGATCGGCCCGGAAAAATTGATCTCTATCGGCATGGACCCTGATAAGATACTGGAGTTTGTGGAGGAGAATTGCCGCGCCGAGGTTTCTTTCCGGCGCCCTAACGGCCAAACCGTCATGGTTAATGGATTTGATTTCGCGCCGCAACGGCACCTGGCGCGCGGGGGCGTGGTTTCTTCAGAGTGGACCGGACAGATGGTGGTCTCTTTTAAGATCATGGCGGATTATTATTTGAAAAAAGGCGACCTTGAGCGGGCAAGAGTTTATACAGATAAAGCCAATGAATACCTGGCGCAATTGGGGAATATGATCATTTCTTCCTCTTCGCCTTCCGGCCAGGGAGAGGGATGCCTGCCGTATGCCACCCAGGATTATGTGGATACAGGCCATGGATGGATGACCCCTAAGGGCAGCCATACGGGTTCAGTTTCCGGGACTGCATATACTATTTTTGCTTATTATGGTTTCAATCCTTTGGAAATCAAGGAATGAGCAATAGGTTCAAGATTATTTATAAAAAGCTCTTTGCCGCTTTCGGGCCGCAGCATTGGTGGCCGGCCATAGACGGTTTTGAGGTTATCCTTGGAGCTATCCTTACGCAGAATACCAATTGGCTGAATGTGGAAAAAGCGCTTCTTGCGCTTAAGAAGGACGGCAAGCTTTCCGCGCCCAGGCTTAAGCGTATGCCGCTTGGGAAGTTAGCTTTGCTTATCCGCAGCGCCGGGTTTTATAACCTCAAGGCCCTGCGCATTAAGGAGTTTTTAAGGTTCTTCTTTCGTTATTACCATGGTTCATTGCACCGGATGCGCCTGGCGGATACGTATATATTGCGCGAACAACTGCTTGGAGTTTCTGGCATTGGCCCGGAAACTGCGGATTCCATCCTGCTTTACGCTTTGGGTAAACCGATATTTGTCGTTGATGCTTACACGCGCAGGATCCTGCTGCGCCACCGCCTGATCAGGCCCAAAGACGATTACGCAGCGATCCAGGGGTTATTTGCCAGTGCGCTTAAAGCCGATGCCGGTCTTTTTAATGAATATCACGCGCTTTTGGTAAAATTAGGCAAGGATTATTGCCTGAAAAATAAACCTAAATGCAAGCTCTGTCCTTTAAATGATCAAAAAACAGCGTTTAATTAAAATTATCCGGAAATTGATCAGCATCGACTCGCAGAACCCTCCGGGCAACGAGGCTAAGATCGGCGATTATGTCCATAATTTTCTTCTTAAGTTGGGGTTAAAAAGCCGCATATACGCATTCCGTCCAGGCAGGCCTAATGTCGTGGGGGTCTTAAAAGGCAGAAGCAGTAAGCATAAACTTCTTCTTACGCCGCACCTGGATACGGTGCCGGCAGGAAAAAACTGGAAGCTGCCTGTTTTTAAGGGCTTGATCCGTAAGGATAGGATCTATGGTTTAGGGGCCACTGATTGCAAAGGCAATTTAGCGGCTATGCTGGAAGCGTTAAACAGCGTTACTGAAAGAGGTCTGGTTTTTGATTATGATATTGTCGTTGCCGCAACTAGCGACGAGGAAAGCGGTTCAGGACTGGGCCTGATCCCTTTGATCGAACGCAAGATACTGGATGTTGACGCTGCCTTGGTTTTGGATGCGGATGATTTTGAGGTGGTGGTTACCCAGAAAGGCCTGATGCATTTAAAGGTGCGCATCAGGGGCAAAAAAGCCCATGGCGCTTACCCCTGGTTGGGCACGAACGCTATAGACACGGCGGTGCGTGTTTTAACTGACCTTAAAGCGCAAAAAGCAAGATACCTGCCGAACAAATACTTGCATGGGCCGACTCTGAATATCGGTACAATCCAAGGAGGGGATAAAGTAAATGTGGTGGCTGACTGGTGCGAGTTTGAGTTGGATTTCCGTTTCCTGCCCGGGACCAGTGAGAAAGCTCTGCTGCGCAACCTGAAGAATACGCTGGCTAAATACAGCAAGGATTTTTCCATAGAAGTGCAAGGCATACAGGCGCCTTACCAGATAGAGGAAAAACATTCTTTAGTCAGTTCTTTAGCGGCGGCGATGAGAAAGATGAATATTAAACCGCGCATCAGTGGCTCGGAAGGCGCAACAGTGATAACATTTTTCCAAAAGCAAAATATCCCGGCCATTGCCACGGGTTTTGGCAAAGAAGGCTGCGCGCATATCGCCGACGAGTATGCTTTATTAGGTTCCCTTTATAAGGGAGCGCAAGTGCTGGAAGAATTCTTACGTAACTACAAGGTTAGTTAACTTAAATATCCTAAGGAGAAAAATATGGAAGGAATAAATATTTCTAAAAGACCCAGGCTGAAGAAGCCGTATCTTATCGTGGCCTGGCCTGGGATGGGGGATGTGGCTTTCCGGGCGGCGTCTTATCTGGTGGATAAACTAAAAGCCACGGAGTTCGCCAAGATTGAAGCCACGCAGTTTTTTTATTCTACTAGCAGCGTGATCGAGTCAGGGATATTAAAAATGCCCGCCTTGCCGCAAAGCAGTTTTTTCTACTGGAAGAACAAAACCGGCAAGAACGATCTGATCATTTTTGTCAGTAATGCCCAGCCGGACCTAGCCAAGGCAGAGGAATATTCCCGGTTGATCATCAAATTGGCCAAGAGTTTTCACGTGCAGATGGTCGTTAGTTTTGCCTCAATGCCTTTGGCTTAGAGCATATCCAGGCTTCCAAGCTATGGTTCGCCGCGACAAATACGCAGTTGCGCGATATCTTAAAGAAAAATAATTTTTCGCAGCTTGTTGAAGGCCAGATCAGCGGGATGAACGGGCTTTTCTTAAGCCTGGCAAAGAAAGCCGGGTTAGAAGGCTGCTGTCTGCTTGGCGAGATACCGCTTTATACGATCCAGATAGAAAACCCCAAGGCTTCCGCCGTGGTTTTGGAAGGATTGGCCAGGATACTGGGGATAAGATTTGACCTTGCGGCTTTGAATGAGCAGGCCGTGGCCATGGAGGAAGAGATCAATAAACTCCTGGATTATTTGAAGCTTGGTTCTTCAGGCGCGCCTGCGCCGATCGGCGAGGAGGAGATAGAGTTGATCAAAAAGAGCTTAAGCCAGCTGACCAAGCTGCCCGGTTCGGTAAAAGAGAAAATAGAAAAGCTTTTCCAGGAAAGCCAACTGAATATCTCAAAAGCCAATGAGTTGAAAGTTGAACTGGATAAGTGGAATGTTTATAAAGAATATGAGGACCGTTTCCTGGATCTGTTCAGGAAGAACCGGGATAGCGGCAATTAAATATGCCCCCCCAAGAAATAAAAGTTTTTTTATTTGATTTAGGCAATGTCCTGGTAGATTTTAACCACCGCATAGCCCTGGAGAGGATATCCGCCTTCTGCGATAAAAGCCCCGCGGATTTGGAGAAATTCTTTTTTGAATCTAGCGTAACGGGCGCTTTTGAGAGAGGAGAAGTCGCGCCGGAAGAATTCTTCCGGCTGGTTAAAGAAGCGCTGGGGCTCCGGCTCGGCTATGATTCTTTTGTGTCTATCTGGAACGAGGTTTTTTCTTTAAACACAAAAAACCGCGCTGTCTACCATATTGTCAATAGTTTAAGGCAAAAATACCGCACGGCATTGCTCTCTAACACGAATATCCTGCATTACAAATACCTGAAAGAGAATTTCCCGGTTTTTGGCGTCCTGCATGAACAGTTCCTATCTTTTGAAATGGGATTGGTTAAGCCGCAGGAGCAAATCTACGAGAAAGTCATCGCTGCCTTAGGCGTATTGCCGGAGAATATTTTTTACACCGATGACCGCAAAGAGCTGGTTGCCTGCGCCGGGAAAATGGGCCTGAAGGGTTTTGTATTTACCAGCGCCGAACAATTGATCAAGGATATCTCCTCTTGCGGTATCAAGATCTAGCCCATGAAAAGCAAAGATTACCAAAGGCGTTTTTACAGGGACAAACTGTTCTCTCCGGGGTTAAAACCGCTGCACTATCTACAGAAAGAAACTGATCTGTATATTTTAACGGATAAGGCTCTTGCCCAAGGCCTGATCAGTAGTAAGGTTGAGGCCTTGCGCAGCGATATTGAGAAGTATATCCGCAAGGATCCTGGATTTGAGCATGCTTTAAAACCTTTGGCAATAGAGTTGCGTGCGCCTCTAATCATCCGCCTGATGAGTAAAGCTGCCTTGCGCGCAGGAGTAGGGCCGATGGCCTCAGTCGCCGGGGCAGTTGCCCAGTTATTGGGTGAAGCGTTGATCAAAAAAGGCTGTCAGGAAGTGATCATTGAGAATGGCGGCGATATATTCCTGAAAGTTCGTTCTTTGCGCCGGATAGGTTTCTATTCTGGAAAAGGAAAGTTCGCCAATAAGCTTGCTTTGCTTATCCGACCCGGGGATACCCCGATAGGCATCTGTACATCCAGCGCAACCCTGGGCCACTCCTTAAGTTTTGGCGCTGCCGAAAGCGTAACCGTCTTAGCAAAAGATGCTGCGCTTGCCGATGCTGTGGCTACGGCCGCCTGTAACCGCGTAAAGAGTCCGAAAGATATGGAAAACGCCCTGAATTTTTGCCGTTCTATACGCGGGGTAAGCGCTGCAGTGATTGTGATGGCAAATAAGCTTGCAACTTTTGGAAAAATCGAGTTTTCTCGTCGGTGATAAATTATCGGTTGCTTACAGGAAAAGTCAAAAATCCCTTGACAACCGCATGATATTGTGGTAAAAAAATAACAACAGCACAAGATTTTGTTTAAAATTCTGGGAGGTTGGATAAACTAAGTTGGAAAAAATTGGATGATTTTTTAAGGGGCACTTAAACAATAAATAAAGTTAAGGCCCCTATTTTTTTTAAGGATACCATGAAAACAGTAGGTTTAACTTACGATTTAAAAACAGATTATAAGTTCAAAAAAGGCGACCCGCTTGACGCCAACGCTGAATTTGACCATCCCAGCACTATTGATGTTATTGCCAAAGCCATTGAATCCAATGGCGTTAAAGTCAAGTTGATCGGCAACGCAATCAACCTGATGGAAAAGATCGATGACCTCGGAGTGGACATTGTTTTTAATATCTCCGAGGGTCTTACCGGCAGAAACAGAGAATCCCAGGTGCCGATATTGCTTGAGATGGCCGGCATCCCTTTTGTGGGGGCTGATGCTTTGACGCTGGGTTTGACCTTGGATAAAGTGATGGCCAAGAAGATTTTTATCGCTGATGGCATACCTACCCCGAGATTCTTTGAAGTTGCTTCCCCGGAATTATTAACTAACCTTGATCATTGTAAGTTCCCCATGATCGTTAAGCCGCGTTTTGAAGGTTCCTCTAAAGGTTTAAGCGAAAGCTCCCGCGTAGAGGATATGGATGGCTTAAAGAATCAGGTTGAGTATATCACCAAAACCTATAAGCAGCCGGCGCTGGTTGAGGAGTTCATCTCCGGAAGCGAATTCACCGTGGCGATCGTGGGCAATGAGTCCCCGGAAGTCATGCCGATAGTCCAGATCAAGATCGACGGCAAGCTGCAGTTAAAAGATAAATTCTATACCTTTGCGCGGATCACTTCTGACAGGTTGGAATATGTTTGCCCGGCGAAGATCAATGAAGAATTAAAGAAAAAGTTAGATGACCTGGCTTTAAGGGTTTACCGTGCGGTAGATTGCCAGGATTTCGGTAGGGTGGATTTTAGAGTTGACGCAAACGGCAAGCCCTATGTTTTAGAGATAAACCCGCTTCCTTCTCTGTCCACAGAAGATGTATTCATGCTGGTGGCCAAAGCTACCGGCATAACTTATGAGCAGATAATCGGAAAGATCCTGAATAGCGCCATAAAAAGGCATGGCCTTAACCTGAAAAAATGAGAATCGCAATCACCTGCAACCTGAAGAAAAAAGACACAAACAAGCCCGCGGATTATTTTTCCGAATGCGATTCGGAAGAAACGGTCAACAATATCGCCAATGCCTTAAGGAACAAGGGGCATGCTGTGGATGTGCTTGACGTTGAATATCCCCGCCTGATCTCGCATTTTAACAAGCACAAGGTAGATATGGTTTTTAACATCGCTGAAGGCAAAGAGGGTAAATTCCGCGAATCCGAGGTCCCGGCGATTTTGGATTACCTGAAGATACCTTATACAGGTTCGGATACCTTTTCTTTAGCGCTTGCCTTGAATAAAGCGTTGACTAAAAAAATACTTAAGGCCGAGGGCATCCCCACGCCGGATTTCCAGCTTTTTGTCAAAGGCGATGAGGAGTTAAACAGCGCACTGAAATTCCCCATGATCGTCAAGCCTAATTGCGAAGGTTCCGCCAAAGGGATCAATAAGAACAATGTTGTGCATAACAAAGAAGAATTATACCAGCGCGTTAAGGAAATAATCGGGCAGTATCAGCAGGAGGCTCTGGTTGAGGAGTTCATTGAAGGCAAGGAGTTGACCGTAGGCATACTGGAGAACGGTAAAACCAGGGTGTTGCCTATCCTGGAGATAGATTTTTCTAACTGTGAGAAGAGCGGCGAATATTTTTATTCTTGGAAGATGAAAGAATTTCAGGGCAATGCGGAGATGGGGCTTGTCCCTTCTTTTTTCTGCCCGGCACGGTTAGATCCGGAGATCGAAAAAAAAGTGGTTGATGTAGCTTTAAGGACGCATCGGGCTTTAGGGTGCCTGGATATTTCGCGCACGGATATCCGCCTGGACAAATTCAATGTCCCTTATGTTTTGGAGATCAACCCGCTCCCCGGGTTAGACCCCAAGGAGTCTAATTTCCCGATCATGGCTTATGCCGCGGGGATGAAATACGATGATCTTATCGAGGCGATAATCTTAAGCGCCTCAGAAAGGAAGAACGCAAATTGAGTAATCCCACGGTTGTGGAAAACCAAAAATTGCAGAACGAAATAATCAGCAATGTGCGCCCTCCAAAGAAATCGCGGGATTACCAGCAGATTCCCATTTACAAGGATGTCAACCCCCTGGATTGGGAGGATTGGCATTGGCAGTTAAAACACAGGATACGTTTTAAGGAAGAGCTGGCCCAGATCATTAAGCTTACACCTGAAGAAGAAAAAGGCCTGGATAAAGCTAAAGGCAGGCTTTCCATGTCGATTACCCCCTATTGGGCTTCCTTGATAGACGCTGATGACCCTAATTGCCCGATTCGCCGGCAGTCAGTGCCGGTTGCCGCGGAATTCTCCATCTCTCCGCATGAAATGGCCGATCCTTGCGCGGAGGACAGGGATTCTCCTGCGCCGTATCTGGTGCACAGGTATCCGGACAGGGTATTATTATTGGCTACCGAGCATTGCGCGATGTATTGCCGTCATTGTACAAGGCGCCGTTTAGTCGGCGACCATGAGGAAAAAGAGAGCGATCCTTTGACCAAATTTGACGCGGCGATCGAATACATCAAATCTAACCGTAAGGTCCGCGATGTCCTGATCTCCGGCGGAGACCCTCTGACATTAGAGGATGAAGCACTGGAAAACCTGCTGGCCAAGATCCGCGCCATTTCACATGTGGAATTTTTGCGTATCGGTACGCGTATCCCGGTCTCTCTGCCGCAGAGGGTGACGGAGAAGCTGGCGAATATGTTCAAGAAATATTCCCCCCTCTGGATGAGTATACATTTTAACCACCCAAAAGAGATCACCAAGCGCTGCAAGCTTGCCTGTGATATGCTGGCAGAATCCGGCGTGCCATTAGGCAGCCAGAGCGTATTGTTAAAAGGGGTCAATGACCGCCCGTATATCATGAAGCGGCTGGTGCAGGAGCTTCTGCAGATACGCGTAAGGCCTTACTATATTTACCAGTGCGACCCGGTGCGCGGCACGCAGCATTTCCGCACGCCCGTTGCTACAGGTATAAATATCATTGAGAAATTGCGCGGGCATACTTCCGGCTACGCCGTGCCCACTTATGTCATAGACGGCCCTGGCGGCGGCGGCAAGATACCTATTGGCCCCAACTACATCCTTTCCCAGGCCAAAGGCAAATATGTTTTGCGTAATTATAAGGGCAAGATCTATACCTACCTGGAATAAACACTAAAAGGGATTTGCAGATTTTTTATTCCTTGACCCGTTACTAGCCGTATTATATAATTTTCCTGATTATTCCTGTTCGTTAAGCTTAGCGTAAGCTTTTGTGCTTTCCATTAAGGAGCGCAATATGGATGCCAAGAATAAAAGGAATATTATTCTTCTCGGTCATACCCAGTCAGGAAAAACCACTCTCGCCGAAAGCCTGCTTTATTTCTGTAAAGCGACCACCCGTAAAGGAAAAGTTGAGGATGGTTCAACAGTAAGCGATTACAGTTTTGACGAGATTGAAAGAAAAAGCTCAATAAATTTAAGCTTACTCTTTTGTGATTACCAGGGGCAACGCATACAGATCGTGGATACCCCGGGCTATGCGGATTTCTGCGGCGAGATCATCGCTGGCTTACGCGCTGTAGATGCGGCTATCCTTGTTGTTGACGCTTCCAGTGGCGTGCAGGTAGGCACGGAAACCGCCTGGCAGGTTTTAGAGGATGCCGGCATCCCGTGCATGATCTTTATCAATAAGATGGATAAGGGCGGCCAGTTGAATACTATCCTGGCGGAGTTAAAAAGCAGCCTCTCTAAAAACTGCGTGATCATCAAGTCTTTGGAAGATCCGCTCTTAATGGAGGCGATCGCCGAAAGCGACGATAAGCTTCTGGAGAAATACCTGGAGGTTTTGAAATTATCGGTAGATGAGATCAAGATGGGCCTGGCCCAGGCGGTGAATAAGCGCCGGCTTTTCCCTGTGCTTGCAGGCAGCGCTGTTACTGATGATGGAGTGAAAGACCTTTTGGATGATATCCTGCAGTATTTGCCAAGCCCCTTGGATCGGGCGCCGGTTTACTACAGCGATCCTTTAAAGCCGGAAGAGGACCACCAGCTTGTTTTAAAAGAGGATGCTGCGTTATCCGCTTTTGTCTTTAAGAATATTTCCGACCCCTATGTGGGCCAACTTGCTCTTTTGAGGGTTTTTTCCGGTAAACTTGTTTCCGCGACAAGTTTTTATAATGTAACCAAGAAAACAAAAGAGAAATTCGGCCAGATTTATATGCTGCAGGGCAAGGAGCAGAAGGCGGTTGATGCGGCGTCTTGCGGGGATATTGTTGCTATTGCCAAGCTTAAAGATACGGGGTTAGGCGATTCGTTAAGTTCAGAGCGTAACCCGTTTTTACTTAAGCCGATGATTTTCCCCGAAGCAGAGATTTCCGCTTCCGTAAAATCAAAGTCGCGGGAGGATGAAGAAAAACTTTCCCAGGCTTTGCATAAATTGGTCGCCGAAGACCCGACTTTCAAGGTCACGCATGATGCGCAGACAAAAGAGCTGATCATTTCAGGGTTAGGCGACCTGCACCTTAATGTGATGATCGGCAGGATGAAAAAGAGGTTTGGTGTTGGTGTGGAGCTTGGGACACCCAAGGTTTCTTATAAAGAGACGATCACCAAGTCTTTGAAAGTGCAGGGTAAATTCAAAAGACAATCCGGCGGCCGCGGCCAATACGGCGATTGTTGGTTGGAAGTCGCTCCGCTTGAGCGGGGCAAGGGTATTGAATTTGTGGATAAGATATTCGGCGGCGCGATCCCGCGGAATTTCATCCCTTCAGTGGAAAAGGGAGTGCGCCAGGTGATCGCTGAAGGCGCGGTTGCCGGTTATCCCATTGAGGATGTCAAGATAACTTTAGTCGACGGCTCTTACCACGAGGTTGATTCATCGGACATGGCTTTCCAGATTGCAGGAGCGATGGCTTTAAGAAAAGCTGTCAGCGAAGCAGGGCCGGTGCTTTTAGAGCCGATCATGGATGTAGAGGTAAGTATCCCCGAGGAGTTTTTAGGTGCGATCTCCGGGGATATGAACTCCCGGCGCGGCCGGATCATCGGCATGGAGATAAAGGGCAAGAACCAGATCATCAAAGCCCAGGCGCCTTTAGCGGAGATGTTCAAGTACGCTAACGACCTGCGTTCGATCACAGCAGGTAGAGGGTTTTATACAATGCATCTGTCGCATTACGAAGAGATGCCGCATAAAACAGCCGCAACGATTATTAACCAATATCAAGCCACCAAGAAACACGAGGAAGTCTAGTTTTCGACTTATAATTATATGAAAATAGGAGTAATGGAAGTTCCCGGTATCCCTTTAGGCAGGCAGAATGTCAAGGACAGCCGCCTTGACCAGGCTGATAAACTGGTACAGGCCAAGAAGAAAACTTACCCCCAGGTGGAGGTAGTCGGAGCGGAAGATGCCTTGGAGGCGGATACAATAGTCGTGCTTAAGGAGAACCGGCTTGACCTGGTTTTAAAAGACCTTGAGTTTGTGGAAACCCGACTGGGCCGGTCGCCGGAAGAGGCAGAAAAGAATCTTTTGAATAAAATGAAAGCTGTTTTGGAAAAAGAAGGTTTTATCTCCGGGATAGAAATGACCCCGGGTGAGCGCGAGCTTATCTCCGGATACGGTTTGTTCACGATTAAGCCGGTGGTAGAGGTATCCAGCGAAGAGGTGGAGAATTTAACGGCGTTATTTATCCGCATATTGCAGGATAGCGGGTTTATCTGTTTTCTGACTGTAGGAGATAAAGAGAACCGCGCCTGGCTGATCAAAAAAGGTTCTACCGCCTGGGAGGCTTCGGGGGCGATACATTCGGATATTCAGAAAGGTTTTATCCGTGCGGAAATAATTAGTTTCAATGATTTTATCCAGGCAGGCGGCGAGACGCAGGCAAAACAGGCCGGCAAAATGCGCCTGGAATCAAAGGAATATATTATGCAGGACGCGGATTTAGCGAACTTCCGTTTTAATAAATAGACCGTTTCTATATATCTCATTGAACATTAATATGTTACAATAGACCTGTCCCCGGTGGGTTCATTAGATATCGTTCTTGAATAAATCATAGGGGGACAGTTCTATTGCAACTTACTGTTGCCCATAAGGATAAATAGAAACGGTCTGGAAAAGTTAAGGAATAAAAGGAGATATTCTCAATGCTTAAGATTAAACGCGCGCTGATAAGTTTGTCCGATAAAACCGGGATCGTGGAGTTTGCCGAAAAACTGCAGGGTTTTGGCGTGGAGATTCTTTCTACCGGAGGGACAGCGAAATTATTGCGCGAGAATAATATCAAGGTCACCGATGTTTCAGCATACACGGGTTTTCCCGAGATGCTCGATGGCAGGGTAAAGACTTTGCACCCTAAGATCCACGCCGCGCTCCTGGCTTTACGCGCAAACCCTGAACATATGCGGGTTTTAAACCAGCAAAGTATCGGGCTGATCGATATGGTCGTGGTCAATCTTTATCCTTTTGAGAAAACGATCGCCAAACCCGGAACCAGCATCAACGAAGCCATTGAGAATATCGATATCGGCGGCCCGGCGATGCTGCGTTCAGCGGCCAAAAACCATATGTCGGTGGCGGTGGTTTGCAGGCCTGATAGTTACCAGGATGTTTTACGCCAGTTAGAAAAGAACAACGGCAGCCTGCCGGATGATCTTTTGCGTTCACTGGGCATTGAAGTTTTTCGGCATACCAGCGATTATGACGCGGCGATCCACAGGTATTTAAGCAGTTACTTTAAACAGGCAGGCGCGCATCAGTTCGCCGAGGAAGCGGCCTTTAATTTTGAAAAGATCCAGAATTTGCGTTACGGGGAGAATCCACATCAGCAAGCGGCATTTTACAAGGAAAAGGGCAAAGCCAAAGGCCTGGTCAATCTAAAACAACTGCAGGGAAAGGAACTTTCCTTTAATAATATCCTGGATCTTAATGCCGCCTGGGAGCTGGTGAAGGAATTCAAGAAACCCGCGGCAGTGATCGTTAAACATAATAATCCTTGCGGCGCAGCCGAAGATAGCTCTTTAGATAAAGCTTTCCGTTATGCCTGGGAAACCGATAAACTTTCCGCTTTTGGCGGCATAGTCGCCTTGAACAGGAGAATGAATATAAAGACAGCAAAAATAATTTTAAAAAGCGGATTCCTTGAATGTATTATCGCGCCTGGTTTTGACCCGAAGGCCGCCGCGTTATTCAAGGGAAAAAAGAACCTCAGGCTGCTTAAGCTTGATGACCTTGACATTATTGATGAGCCGGAGTTTAAACGTGTTTCCGGAGGCATGCTTTTGCAGGGTAAAGACATAAAGACGCTTGATGCAAAAAATATCAAGACGGTCACAAAAAGAAAACCCACAAAAAAAGAGATAGAGAGCCTGATCTTCGGCTGGAAAGTAGCCAAGCATGTCAAATCCAACGCTATTGTGCTGGCCAAAGGCACAAAAACAGTTGGTATAGGCGCCGGCCAGATGTCCAGGGTCGATTCCGTGATCATCGCTAAAAGGAAATCCGGCGGCAGGTGTTCAGGCAGCTGCCTGGCGTCAGACGCATTCTTCCCCAAACCCGACGCCATATCCTGGGCGCATAAAGCGGGGGCAAAAGCGATCATCCAGCCGGGTGGTTCTATCGCCGATAAAGAGATCATCAAGGCCTGCGATAAATACGGCATTGCCATGGTAACTACAGGCATCAGGCATTTCCGGCATTAATTTATGACCTACCAGCAGGCGTTACTGTATTTAAATTCCTTTATTAATTACGAAAAGATCGCCGACTATTCTTATCAGGATTCATTGCGTTTAGACAGGGTAAGGGATTTTTTACGCTTACTCGGCTCGCCGGAGAAAGGCTTAAAGATTATTCATGTTGCCGGCAGCAAGGGCAAGGGTTCTGTTTGTGCTTTTTGCGCCTATATTTTAAGAGAAGCGGGTTTTTCAGTGGGGCTTTACACCTCGCCGCATTTATCGGATCTGCGAGAACGCATACGTGTTTTGCGCCCGCATCCGGCAGAGAAAAAAGATGCCTTTGAAGGCTTGATCCCCAGGCCAGCCCTGGCCAGGTTAACTAAAACCCTGCAGCGCGCGGTAAAAGTATATCAACGCTCAAAGGCAGCCGGCCGGCTTTCATTCTTTGAAGTATTCACGGCTTTAGCTTTTTTATATTTTAAAGAGAAGCGGGTTGATTTTGTGGTACTGGAAACAGGTTTAGGCGGCAGGCTTGACGCTACGAACGCGGCGTCCAGTTTAGTTTGCGTGATCACTCCCATAAGCCTTGAGCATACGCAAAAGCTCGGCAAAACTGTCGCCGCCATCGCCACGGAGAAAGCTGGGATCATTAAAGAAAAACGCTCTATTGTGCTCGCCGCCAGCCAGGATAAAAAAGCCAGGCAGGTATTCCGGGATAAATGTTTAAAAGCAGGCGCCCGGCTTTATGAAGCAGGCAGGGATATAAAATATAACGGCTGCAGGCGCGCATTTAGCGTGAGCACCCCATGGGGAAGATGCGATCATTTACGGATCAGACTGTTAGGCAGGCACCAGTTAGCCAACGCTGCGCTGGCTGTTGGGGCGGTGAAAGCTTTAAGTTGTTTTGGTTTTCAGGCCGGGCCAACGGCCCTGCGTAAAGGTTTGCAGGCCGCATCCTGGCCTGCCCGGTGTGAAGTGTTCAGGCGTAATCCTTTAGTGGTGTTGGATGGAGCCCAGAACCTGGCTTCTGCCAAAGCGCTCAAAGAAGCGGTAAGGGATAATTTTAAATTCCGTAAACTTATCCTGGTCATCGGCGTATCCAGCGATAAGGATATCCGCGGCATATGCAAACAGTTAAAGCCGCTTGCCCGGGAAGTTATCCTTACAGCCTCGCATAATCCAAGGGCTATGGATCCGGTAGAATTATCCGGGTATTTTAGAGGCGCAGGTAAAAGCCCTGTGTTGCATATTACCGGCAGCGTGAAAGAAGCTAAAGCGCTTGCCTTGCGTGCCGCGGCAAAAGACGACCTTATATTGGTGACAGGATCATTATTTGTAGCAGGTGAATTCCGCGATGCTTGAAGAAAGCCTTATTGATACCATTGCAGCGATCTCAACAAGCCCCGGTGAAGCCGGCATAGGCATAGTGCGTTTAAGCGGTAAAGACGCCTTGAGGATCGCTGATGAAGTATTTATCGGCCGCGGTAAGATAAGGCCTTCGCAATGTAAAAGTTACACCATGCATTACGGCGTGATCGCCAGGCAAAGTAAAATAATTGATGAAGTTATCCTGACTTTGATGCGCAAGCCGCGTTCATACACCAAAGAAGATGTGG
>Ga0265297_10005620_pt1 | contig 18918 bp, 13 predicted proteins | sample Munlanlwell13791_FD_192502 | JGI IMG/M metagenome (GOLD analysis project Ga0265297, IMG submission 192502) | Leachate microbial communities from a municipal landfill in Southern Ontario, Canada - Leachate well 137-91 | ecosystem: Engineered > Solid waste > Landfill > Unclassified | place...
CGGGAATGCCGGCAAGATTCGCGGATATTGTCAATATATCCGATAAGTACATTTGAAGAGGGTTTTCCGCCTTTTCGCCGATCTTGAACGCCGGTGTCGGAGTTGTCGGGGTAACTATGCAATCAAAATCCCGGAATACACGGTCGAAGTCCTGTTTGATAAGCGTCCGGACTTTTAAAGCATGCAGGTAATATGCGTCATAGTAGCCGTGGGACAGGGCGAACGTTCCAAGAAGTATCCTTCTTTTTGCTTCCGGGCCGAATCCCTCTCCACGGGTATGTTTATACATATCGATGAGTTTATTTCCGGTTAGCGGCTGTTTGTTAGCGCTGCGCAGGCCGTATTGCACGCCGTCGAATCTCGCAAGGTTGGAGCTTGCTTCCGCTGTCGCGACAATGTAGTAAACCGGGACAGCATATTCCGTGTGAGGAAGCGATACCTCTTTTGCGGAAGCTCCGAGGCTTTCGAGTTTTTTGACAGCTTCATTTACGATATCCCGGACCTCGGGGTCCATTCCTTCGACAAAATATTCTTTGGGAATGCCGATCCTCAGCCCTTTAACATCGGCGGCAAGAGATTTCGTATAATCAGGAACCGGAATATCTACCGACGTTGGATCCATCGGGTCGTGCCCCGCGATGGTGTTCATTATCAGGCAGCAATCCCGCACGTCTTTTGTGAGCGGACCGATCTGGTCCAGGCTTGAGGCAAAGGCGATCAGCCCGTACCGGGATACCCGGCCATAGGTCGGTTTAAGGCCCACGACGCCGCAGAAGGCCGCAGGCTGGCGGATGGAGCCTCCGGTGTCGGATCCAAGCGCCATCACCGCTTCGTCGGACGCTACCGCTGCGGCGCAGCCGCCGGATGAGCCTCCGGGAACGCGCGCAAGGTCCCAGGGATTGCTGGTAGGTCCGAAACAGGAGTTTTCCGTAGACGAACCGAACGCGAATTCGTCCATATTGAGTTTTGTTTCGAGCACGGCCGCGCCCGCCGCTTTTAATTTTTTTATTACGGTCGCATCGTAAGGTGGCCGGAAGCCTTTAAGGATCCCGGAGCAGCATTCGGTCAGCGTTCCTTCTACGCAGATGTTGTCTTTGACGGATACGGGAATTCCGGCCAGCGCAGCCGATTGAGGTATCTGGCGCGTTGTAACAAAGCGGTTATCTTTCTCGAACCTGACATATGCCTTGACCTTGGGATCGGTTTGACTGATATGCTCATGCAGAGATGCCGCTATGATCGCAGGGGTCGTTTTTTCCTGAGATATGCTGTCTAATAATTCGTGTGCGGTAGATCGGTGGAGGTCCATAGCGGCTATTCGATCACTTTTGGCACGGCGAAGAATCGACCCTCGCGCGCCGGAGCGTTTGCCAATGTTTTATCTATGGGAAGCGATTCCCGGGGTTCGTCCTCACGGAAGACATTTTTTACCGGCAGGATGTGGCTTGTCGGCTCGATAGCGGTGACATCAAGCGTGCGTAATTTGTCAATAAAGCCCAGGACGGACTCAAGCTGGCTTGAGATCACCTCGAGCTCTTCCGTTTTTAATTCGATACGGCTCAAGTTAGCAACATATTCGACTGTTTCTTTTGAAAGCGCCATAAAAATATCCCATGTTTGCCGTTAACTTAAAAACTAATATTAGCACTAAATAGTTTAAAAGTCAAAGAATAATGAATTACGGCAGATCGACCGCAACCTTAACTCAATACGGATATTCATGCGTAATAACTGATCTGCAATTTATTGAGAGATATAGCTTTAGGGAAAACGTCCCGAAGGTTTGAAATTATTGTAGACAAAGCGCTTAAAATAGGTAAAATATGATGGTTGTTACAACTATAGGAGCGTGCGAATGGCTAAGGCAACTGCGTCAAAAAAAGCGTCATATCATCTCAATGATAACGGCGGGTTCGTTATCGAAAATTACAATTATTCGAAACCCATGGCTAACTTTTTTCCGGGGATCGCCGGAAAATACGGGATCCCTATGTGGGTCTTCTATGTTAACCGGGGACAGGGCATCAATAGTTTCGGCACTGACGGAAAAGATGCCGCGATCCTTGAATTCCAGCCTGCGAATAAGGCATGGCAGCAGACTTCCCTGCTCGGCTTCCGGACGTTTATGAAAGTAAGTTCCGGAAAAAAAGAGCAATTCTATGAGCCGTTCCATAACGGCTTTGTTAATCAGGGATTCGATCTGTCCAATCGTATGGAAATGTCATCCTATGATCTGAAGATCGAGGAAGAAAATAAGACCCTGGGTTTGAAGACGAACGTCGAGTATTTTACGATCCCGCAGAGCAATTTCGCCGGCCTTGTCAGAATTGTGACAATTACCAATACCTCGCGTAAAAAACTGACCGTCCGGCTTCTTGACGGCCTGCCGCGTATCGTGTGTTTCGGCATCGCCAATCTGTTCCTTAAGAAATTGAGCCGTACGATAGAGGCATGGATGCGGGTCGAGAATTTGAAAGCGCTTGTTCCGTTCTATAAAGTCACGGTGGATCCGATCGACCGTGCGCAGGTGGTCCATATCGAAGGCGGTAATTTTTTCATGGGTTTTCATTATGAAGCCGGCCGGGCGAAATTGATCAAGCCCATCGTAGACCCGGAGACCATCTTCGGCCCCATCAATGATTTTACCTGCCCGAGGGAATTTTTGCTGCACTCGAAGTTTGTCTATCCAAAAAAACAGCAGACAGTGTGCAAGACGCCTTGCGGTTTCGCACATATTGAGTTTTCACTGGAGCCGGGCAAGGAGAAGCGTTTTTACGAGGTTGTCGGAAACGCCCGCTCTGTTTCCGTATTGAACGACGCGGTAAAAAAGATACTCTCCCCCGGTTTTCTGGACAAGAAAGAACAGTTGAACCGTTCGATTATCGAGGCGCTGCAGGATAGCGTGCGGACAAAGAGCAGTTCATGGGAATTCGATTATTATTGCAGGCAGACCTATCTTGATAACGTTATGCGCGGCGGGTACCCGACTGTATTCAAGTATGGCGGACGCCAGATGGTCTTCTATCTATATTCTAGAAAACACGGCGATCTTGAGCGCGATTATAATAAATTCCAGATCCAGCCGACATACTTTTCCCAGGGGAACGGCAATTACCGCGATATGAACCAGAACCGCCGCTGCGATGTATGGTTCAATCCGGATATTAAAGATTTCAATGTCATTACGTTCATGAATCTGCTTCAGGCAGACGGCTTCAATCCGCTTGTGGTCAAAGGTGCAACGTTCACCCTCAAGGATGTAGATGGATTTAAATCCGCGGCTGCAGGGAAGATATCATCCGGAAATATGGAAAAGATCATGGGTGTCGTTACACGTAAGTTCACTCCGGGTGAATTGATCCTGTTCATCGAGGAAAACAATATACCGTTATCGATGTCCGGCGACGAGTTCCTTGATCTTCTGATGCCGTTAGCCGTTAAGAACCCGGAAGCTGATTTCGGCGAGGGATACTGGATCGATCACTGGCATTATAATATCGATCTTATAGAGAATTATCTGGCTGTGTATCCTGAGAATTTGCGCGATATCTTATTCGATAAGCGGGTGCTTGTTTTCTGGGACAGTGATGCGGTTATGGCGCCGCGCGCGGCGAAATATATCATGCTTTACGGAAAACCGAAGCAGCTCCACTCGGTATATCATGACCAGGAAAAAAAGAAAATGATAGGCCATCGTAAGGAACAGCCGCATTCAATGCGGGCTGACTTCGGTAAGGGCGACATATATAAAACAACGGTGATCAATAAGCTGGTATGCCTTTTTGTCAATAAAATGGCGTCGCTTGATCCGTCGGGCGTCGGTATAGAAATGGAAGCTGATAAGCCGAATTGGTTCGATGCATTGAACGGCCTTCCCGCTCTCTTCGGTTCGTCGACGTGCGAGACATTCGAATTAAAAAGGCTGTGCCGTTTTATCAAAAGCGCTTTGCTCGCGGTAAAACCCGGTAATGTAGCTTTGAGCGAGGAGATCCACGGTTTCCTGACCGGCCTGGCGGGGTTGCTGCGCGATGATGCGCAAAGCTGCGCGCAGGACCGGGATTTTCAATACTGGGATAAGAGCTATAATTTGAAAGAAGAATACAGGAATAAGATCAAATACGGAATGAGCGGCAGGGAAACGGATATTCCCTCGGGTGAATTGATATCCATTCTCGATGCAGGCATTGCCAAGATCGATCGCGGGCTGTCCAAAGCCAGGTCTAAGGATATTTATTCGGGCTATTTCATGAATGAAGTCACCGAGTATGTGATGGAGGGCGCATCTGTTAAACCGACGCGATTCTCCCAGAAGCCGGTTGTCCCGTTTCTGGAAGCCCAGATGCACGCGTTGCGGCTGACGGATTGCAGTAAGGATGCAAAAGCTATGTATGATGGGACTAAGAAAAGCGATCTTTTTGACAGGAAATTAAAGATGTATAAAGTGACCGCTCCTCTTGCCCCTATGCCTGAGGAAATAGGCAGGTGCCATGCATTCACGCCCGGGTGGCTTGAGAATGAGTCTATCTGGCTGCACATGGAATACAAGTATATTCTCGAGGTCCTGGAGCATGGATTGTATAAAGAGTTCTATTCCGATTTCAAGAATGTGCTTATCCCTTTCCAGAAACCGCAGCGCTATGGCCGCAGCATTTTGGAGAATTCGTCATTCCTGGTGTCCAGCGCGTTCCCTTATCCGGACATGCACGGGAACGGTTTTGTAGCGCGGCTTTCAGGCTCGACTGTCGAGTTTTTGCAGATATGGCTTGTTATGAACCTCGGGAAGCAGCCTTTTTTCCTTAATGATAAGGGCGAATTGAACCTGAAACTCTCCCCTGCTCTTGCCGGCTGGTTATTCGGCGCGAAAGATAAAACATATTCGTTCGCGTTCCTTTCGGATATATCCGTTGTGTACCATAATCCCAGGCGTAAGGATACGTTCGGTCCGAAGGGCGTTTCCGTAAAGAAGATATGGTTCAAGGATATGCTTGGTAAGCAGGTTGTGTTGGATTCGGATGTTATTCCTGCTCCATACGCAGACCAGATCCGCAGCAGGCAGATCAAAGCAATCGACATATATCTGGAATAATTTTGGGGGACGCTCCCCAAGGTACCACACTCTAGCATTCTAACTCGCTATAAAACATATAGTTATAAACATAGATTTTAAACAGTGTGGTACCTTGGGGAGCGTCCCCCTATGTTAATTTGCACCTTGAAAATTTGCAACTTTATGCTATACTTGTTGTGGTCCAGAAAACTTTGACAATTAGGTAGCCTACTGATAAAGGCAAACTAGCAGTAATGCTGGGGCGCAAAGTGACAGTCCCGATCATATGACGGGAGGCTGCACTGCCAAAGAGGAGCAATCTACCCTCTCGAAGAGCCCTAAACTGCGTTTAGGGTTTTTTAGTTTCCAGCCCCGGCTATGTTTGCCGCCTGCCTGTCTCTGACAGGTAGGCCGACGTGTAGGCCGGTTTTTTACTTTATAGAAGGTTTTCTCTCTGCCACGGTGAAGCTGTTTTAAGCCCCTGGCCTGCAGGCCGGGGGCAGTTGTAAGGTAAATTTGGGGTCAGCGGGAGATAGATTAAAGTTCACCAGCCATGGTTGTTTGTATTTTAGGAGGGGTCAGCAGGAGGTTATTTTGGGGTCGAACCCGAATTTCGGGGTCCGACCCCATATTTTTTTAGGCCTTACGCGGAGATATTGACTAGTATTGATATCGGATTTGACAGGCTTGTTTGCTTGCCTGTGGTATCAAATCCGTAAATACGCATAATAATGGTTTTGCCGTTGAATTCGGTGTTGAACATAACGGTCAGCACTGTGCCGTCGGCATTCAGCATTGCAGGGTCAAAATCCCAGTACTCGGTTTTCCCGTCATATTGTACCTGCGCCCACAGGTCGTTCAGTTGTGTCGGCTTCAAAGTGCCGCTGGTAAATGTGATCGCGGCAGTGCCAGAGGAGCTAGTTGTCAGGCTTGACGGCAGAACCGGCATAGTAACGGACGTCGCGCTGATATTCACCAGAATTGAAACGGTATTGCTGAATGACGTTTGTTTTCCCGTAGTATCGAATCCGTATAACCGCATTTCCACCGTTTTTCCGTTGAACGGCGTGTCGAACTGTATCGACATCGATTTTCCGTCCGCGGCAAGCATTGCCGGATCAAGGTCCCAGTATTCGGTCTTTCCGTCGTATTTGACCTCTGCCCACAGATCGTTTATCGAGCTTGCCGGAAGCGTTCCGCTGGAGAAAGTTACCGTTGCCGTCCCCTGGCTGTCGGTCGTGACATTCGACGGCATAACAGGCATGGTGACTGTTGTCGGGGTTATTGCAACGGTTATTGTCGTCGTGTTACTGAAGCTTGTCATAATATCGTTTTTATCAAATCCGTATATGCGCATGGCCACGGTTTTTCCGTTGAAAGTGCTGCCGAATTGTATCGACATGGATTTTCCGTCCGCAGCCAGTATTGCCGGATCAAGGTCCCAGTACTCGGTTTTTCCGTCGTATTTGACCTCTGCCCATAGATCGTTGAGCGAGCTTGCCAGGAGAGTGCCGCTTGCGAAGGTGATAACCGCATTCCCGGTCGCATTTGTGGTTACGGATGCCGGCATTGCCGGCATAATTACCGCAGCAGCGCTGATATCAACCGTTATGGATGTTGTGTTGCTGAAAGGAATTTGCTTGCCTGTCGTATCAAAACCGTATAACCGCATTTGAACAGTTTTACCGTCGAACGCCGCGTCGAATTGGATCGACATGGATGTGCCGCTCGCCGCGAGCATTTCAGGGTCAAGATCCCAGTATTCGGTCTTGCCGTCGTATTTCACCTCTGCCCACAAGTCGTTGATCTGGCTTGCGAGCAATGTTCCGCTGCTGAATGTTATTGCGGCTATCCCCTGGCTGTCGGTAGTTACCGAGGCCGGTAAAACGGGCATGGCAACGGAAGTCGCGCTTATGTTCACGAGGATCGAACAGGTATTGCTGAAACCTGTTTGAACGCCCTGAGTATCGAATCCATAAATGCGCATTTCAACTGTTTTATCGTTGAATGCAGTGTCGAATTGGATCGACATGGATGTGCCGTTCGCTGCCAGCATTTCAGGGTCAAGATCCCAGTATTCGGTTTTGCCGTCGTATTTCACCTCTGCCCACAGATCATTGAGCGAGCTTGCTAAAAGTGTGCCGCTGGTAAAGGTGAGCGTTACCTGCCCCGTGTAGTCCGTCGTAATATTTGCAGGGAGCGCGGGCATGGTTACTGACGGCGGTTGCGTGGTCGGAACGGTTATTGTCGTTACGTTGCTGAAACCGGTCTGGAGGTCCTGTTTGTCAAAGGCGTAGATCCTGACTTGCACGCTCTTTCCCTCAAAGGACTGATCGAACTGGAGCGTCATTGCCGTGCCGCTTGCGTTGAGCAATGAGGGGTCAAGGTCCCAGTATTCGGTTTTATCGTCGTATTTCACCTCAGCCCACAAATCGTTGATCTGGCTCGGAAGTAGTACTCCTCCGGTAAACGTGATCGTAGCAGTACGCGTAGAATCCGCGGTTATCGACGCCGGCAGCGCCGGCATGCTGATCGCCGATTGAGCTGCTATTACCGTGAAGGCTACCGCATTCGATACATTGGTTTGCGATCCGTCCGATGCGGCTATACCAAAAAGCTGCAGGACGATTTCTTTACCGTCAAAAGATTTATCCATCTGCATAGTGAAAGTTCTTCCGTCCGTGCTGATCATTGACGGATCGAGATCCCAGTACTCGGTTTTACCGTCATATTTGACGATTGCCCAGAGATCCGTCAGGCTTGTTGGCAACAGTGCGCTTGCCAGGCCGATGGAGATATTTCTGTTAAGGTCGGTCTCTGCTGGAGCCGTTATTGCGGGCATAGTGATGGTTCCGGGAGAGCTTATCGTAAAGGTGACACCGTTGCTGGTGTTTGTTTGCGAGTTGTCCGAGGCTGCATATCCGAACAGCGCCATGGTCATGGTCTTGCCGTCGAATTGAGGGTCGAATTTCATGGTAAATGTTCTTCCGTCGCTGGATATCATGCCCGGATCAAGCTTCCAGTATTCGGTCTTGTTATCATAAACTACCTTAGCCCATAGGCCGTTCAATTGTGCCGGCAGCACCGGGTTCGCGAATGTTATGGCGATCTGCCCGCCTGAGGTTGTTGCAGCAGGCGCGCTGGACAGCGGCATGGTGACGGTTCCGGGAGTGCTGACCGTGAAGGTTACCGTATTGCTGTTGTCCGTTTTGGTGCCGTCCGATGAGAAACCGTAAAGTTGCCACTGAAAGGTAACATTGCCGAACTCAGGGCCGAATTGCATTGAAAACGACTTTCCGTCGGCTGAGATCATTGCCGGATCGAGTTTCCAGTATTCGGTTTTACCGTTATAAGTAACCTTAGCCCACAGCCCGGTCAGTTCAGAAGGCAGTAATGTTCCGTCCGTAAAAGTCATTACGATCGTGCCGTTTGCCGTAGTAGTCGCGGGAGCTGAAATCGCAGGCATAACCGGAACTGCCGCATCGGCTGCCAGTATCGTAGGGCCGGCAGACAGCGCTGCGTTCTTGGTGTCGATGGTACCCTGATTGATCTCTTCCAGCCCTTCATTATAGGCAGGAAGCACATCATTTCGTTCCTGGTCCAGCGGGTCCGGCTGGTTTTGCGCCAGCGTGACAGTAGGCGCTATCAAAGCGGCAACTATAATAATTGTAGTGAAATATCCGGCAATATTTTTCATGCTTGCCTCCCCTGTTATGTTTATAACTAAATTTGTAAACGCTTTCAAAATGGCCCCATAAAAAATCGATCCGAAATCAATCGATCCTATATCATCAAGTATAGCCCTTTTTTAGGCCGATTTCAAGGTAAAAATGAATAAGGATGGGTTCAGCGCAGGCTGTGTCACAAAGCGGAAAAACTAGGGGACGTTTCGGTAGTTTTTTAAAAACTACCGAAACGTCCCCTGGTTTCCCGAAACGTCCCCTGGTTTCCCGAAGCGTCCCCCTGGTTTCCCGAAGCGTCCCCCGTTTTTCAGAATCGGAGCCTGTAGAATAGACGGATGATGTGCTGGGTGTCGATCGAGCGCCAGAGGCTACCCGGATACGGATCCCAGGTGATCGTGATCATTTCCCCGTACATGGGCATGCGGCTTGCCTCTCCGAACTGCAGGACAAGGTCCGAATCTTTGGAGATCAGATACATCGATTCAAGGAATACATTGTGGTGGCCTGTAATTCTGCCTGTTCCCTCTGCTACGGTTTCAAGATCCTGCCATCGGGAATACTGATAATGCAGGTTGAAATGAAGCTTCGGCGTAGGCAGGTAGTGGATTTCTGTGCCGATATGGTTCATGTTATTATCGACCTGGCCCGCCTTCTCGTATTCGTTACGCGTCCAGTTGAAATACATTTCCAGGTTCTTGAATGGTGCGAACCGCATCTCAGCTTTGAAAATATCGTATGATTGATAAGGCGCATTGGGGAAATACTGCTGGTCGTACAGCCAGTTGCGCGTTGCGCGGTAGTTCAATCCGTATGCATCAGACATCGAGGACATATTCCCGTCATTCAAAAGCCCGCGCGGAAAGCTGTCGTACCCGAGATAATAGTCATTGGTATGCTCCCATACTCCGTTGAGCGAAAGCCAATCGAAGAAATCGTAGTTAAGGCCTGCGGATCCGGTTTTGATGGAAGGATCCTGGCCGTCGGTGATCTGGTTGTTGTCGAAGTATCTGCCGCTTGTAGGATTGTACACGAACGGATCCACGCCGGCATGGGTTTTGGGAAGGTCCTGGAGCAATCCGAGGCCCTTGAAGGTCATTTTATCGGTAAGCTTGACAGTCAACTCGTCGCGGGCGGTGGTTTCGATATATTTGCCGTTTGTTTCATGAACGTTGCGCACGTCGATAAGATTTTCTATCTGTCGATCCCAGATCGAGTTTTCCATTCTGAATCCGATCACATCCCTTCCTACGTCTATGCCATTGCCGATCGCGAACGGTTTGACATCGTCAAAGGTCTGCGGCTCGGTGTAGAATCCCGCGGAGTAGAATTTGTACGGTTTACGGAAATGAATATGCCTCGACCAGAATTCATCATCCCTGGTTTCGACGTATGACGAGAGCGACGGATCAAAGCCTTTATCAAGATGTGCTCCGATCAGCCGCCATTTGGTAAACAGGTTCTCCCCTTTTTCCGGAGCGATGCCGCCGAATCCGTATGGCGCGTCAATAAGGCCGGAAGAGTCATTCCTGCCCATCAGTGACGCGTAGTATGCATTGCCGCGTTTGTCTGTCCGGTAGCCGGGTGATGTCAGATCGTACGCGGATTTAGAAACCGCTGTTTCGGCTGATGCGACGATGCCCGGTGTGATCTCCATGGTCGCGTCGACTGCGCCGAGAATGCTCCTGGCATCAGTTTTATCATTAGTATTGACGTTAAATCCGAGCCGTTCGGTAGTGCTTGCTCCGAGGATCAAATTATCTCCGGCGCGATGGGTTATGCGGCTTGCGGAAATAACATTGTCGAATTCGGAATAATCCTGCCATAGGTCTTTTGAGCTTGCAATAGATGTAATAAGGCGCGTATCATCTTTCGATCCGAGCTCCAGAGTTGCGCCGCGCAATTGGGTCAGCCTCGATCCTTCCGAATCTTTTACCTGGAACGATATTGAATTATCCCAGTAACCTTTTGTGAAATCGACAGGGGTGGCTCCGGAGTTGAAATTACCGGGCTTCCACCTTCTGATCCATGGACTGTCCTCCCACCACGTTTTGTTGCCGGACAGCGTAAGCGGGTCGTCGAAAATCACTGCCTGGTTCTCGTAGCCGAACGGATATATCTTGAATTTGAATTCAGGCTGTTTGTAATCGAACCATAATTCCCGTACGGGCTGGAATTGCTGGTTTATATCCAGCGCAGGGATATCGAAGGTGTTGCCGAAACCGCTGGTGATGGTTGTGGGATATGTTTTATTTTTGTGAGTATTGATTTCCGGCAGGCTGAATGAATCGCCGTTCTGCAGCGTATTAATCGATTCGTTTAAAGTATATCCGGTATTGCCCCAGTATTTAAGTTCGATCTCGGCAGAATCACCTCCTGCTCCGGGGATAGTTACCTTATCCGTCTTTCCGACGAAACTCCATGGATCGACCATGATGGTTGTATGAAAGCCCGGCCCGAATTCGTTCTCAGTGTCTACATTGACCCGTAAACGGTCATAAATGCGCGGGTCGTAGGTGTTGGATTTCTTGTCGTAAGTTGCAGTAGAGAGCATTCGCCAGTTTTTTTCATTAAGATCGAAGTTCGCCCTGTTCCACAGAAATCCATCTCTGGAATCTACGCCGATGCTTGCCTGAACCTGACCGCTTACTTTCAGACCGCTTTTTTGCTCGGATTGAGTCTCAGGATTCTGTTGCTGCTGCGGCTGGTATACGGCTTCATCTTTTACGTACGCAGGAGGAGTTTGTTTTTTTGGGGGCGAAGTATATTCAGCGCGAACGGGAGGTGCTTGTCTGTCGGGCGGAGAGTATCTCTCAGTCCGTGCAGGGTAAACCTTTTGAGCAGGCGTTTCATTTCTTATATAGGCTGCCCGCGGCGCAGGAATCGCAGCACGCACAGGGGGCGTATATTGCGGCCGGGATGCGCCTTCTATTTCAGCTATATACTCAAGCGCGGTTTCATTGTTGGGGTCTATAAGGAGGACTTTTTTGAATTCGGTGAGCGCATTGGCATCGTCTCCCCGTTCATAATAGCTTATCCCAAGGTCGCATAGATAATCGGATCCGAGCGAACCTGCGAACGCGGGCTGTGTTGCAACCAGCAATGCGAAAATGATCAGTAGTATACACAATGGAGGTAATTTTTTCATTAACATCTCCTTTAATATAAAATGCCACGTGATTGATTATCGTTGAAACTCAAAAACCGGCCTGACTCGGTATTTGTCAATCCGGTTTAATTTACTCCGTGGCATTTCAGGCTTACCTCCAATAAGCCTGAAAATAAATTAAACTAACAGAACTTATTTCATAAGTATAACTTATAAACTCCTCCTTGTCAAGAATGAGGGCGTTCTGTGTCAGATGTTTTCGTCTGCAGTGTATTTCATTAAACCGTTCGGCAGAGCAAAGAGATTTATATACAATGTATGCATAAAACGTATATAAAACAGCTTGTTATCGTAGGACGCGACAATGGAGCCTTTCATTTTGCATAAAAAACGCTCGATTCTTTGTTTCCGGTCGCGTATCTTGATCACTGACAAATAAGGGTCTTCGGACTTAGACGGTTTTTGAGGTATCTCTTTAACCATATAAATAAAATGACGGCGCACGATCGTGCGAACGCCTGCATTGTCAATGATCTCTTCGCAGGCTAGCACTTTCTTTTTCCGGTCTACCGAGGTCATATTCCTGAACAATAAGTCTCTCATCCCTATATTTCCTCCCGTGGCTGGTGGGGAATTATAAAAACTTTAATAAACTGCTTAGTTTATGCATAAAAAAAATATGTTCTCAACATAAGTATATATGGTAAATTGCACAAATTCAAGCTAGATAACGAGTTAGGTGAAAACGCTTTCAAAACCTGCAAAACTAGGGGACGCTTCGGTAGTTTCCTGCAGGAAACTACCGAAACGTCCCCCGTTTTTCCGAAGCGTCCCCCGTTTTTCCGAAGCGCCTCCGTTTTTCATTTGAAGCGAATAGTCGGTTCTTTTCCTTGCAGAAGCCGGGTTATGTTCGATTTATGCCGGTATATGGTAAATGCGCTTAATATAACTCCGGCGATGATCATAATAATCTGCTGTTTAAAAATGATCATTAGCAACGGTAATGCTGCAGCGGCAATGATGGATGATAATGATACGATCCTGCATATAATAAATGCCCCTGCCCATATTATTAAGACCAGCCCAATGATAACTCCGAGGCCAGGTATTTTTACGGCTATTGCCAGAAGCATTCCAAGCGTGGTTGCAATGCCCTTGCCCCCTTTAAAATTCAGGAAGATAGTCCAGTTATGGCCGCATATGCAGCTGACACCGAGAATTATATACACGATCTCCGGCCTGAGCGACGAGCGCAAAGCGAAAAAATCTCCCCACAAAAGCAGCGGCAGGAATCCTTTTACTATATCGAGAGCAAGCACGGTAATGCCCACTCCCTTGCCCAGTACCCTCAAAGCATTGGTTGCGCCCACATTGCCTGACCCGTACTGGCGTATATCTATGCCCTTTAAAAGCCGGCCGAAAATATAAGCGGTCGGTATAGAGCCTATCAGATAATTAATGAGTATTCCGAGTATTAGCCACATTGTTATTATAGAGGAGTTTGAAACCGCGCATCACATAATCGGTTCCCGATATCGATGTAAAAAAAACAGCTATCCACCAGCAGACAAAAGCATAGCGCCATTGAAGCAGTACCAGGATAACCGACAACATTTGAAAGGTTGTCGTCAGCTTCCCCCATCGCGTAGGAACGATGTTGATCTCTTGTTTAACGATGAATATGACCACGGCGCCCAGCAATATGAGAATATCCCTGCTGATAACGACCAGAATGACAGGCAGAGGAAAACGTATCGGCAGCGGCGACAGGTACAGGCAGATGAACGCTGACATAAGCAGCAATTTATCTCCGAGAGGGTCCAGGATCAATCCCGCTTTGGATTGTTGTTTCGATTTTCGCGCGATATAACCGTCCACTGCATCGGAGATCACCCCGAGCACGAATATCGCCAGCGCGACGTACCGCAGGTACTCGCGGTTTGCCATGTCCTGTCCGTAATACACCAGGCACGCAATGAAAAAAGGAACGCTTATGATACGAAAGGTCGATATTTTATTGGCAAAGTTCATTTGACGAGCCTGATCCGGTTCGGCGGCCAGTATATGACCATTGCTTTCCCAAGAAGGTTGTCCCTCGGCACAAAACCCCAGTAACGAGAATCCTGGCTTGAAGCGGAGTTATCTCCCAATACAAAGAATTGATCGTCGGGAATGCGTATCTTTTTTCCCAGGTCCCCATAGTCTCCCCGGTTATAATAATATTGCCGGCTCAGCTTCTGGTCGACCACGGGGAAGTCATTTATATAGATCGTTCCGTTCCTGATCTCGACCGTTTCCCCGGGCAGGCCCACGATCCGCTTGATAAAATCTTTTTTCGTATCCTGGGGAAAAATAAATACGATAACGTCCCCGCGCTGCGGTTGGGCGAACGCCGGAAGCCTGATGTCGGTAAAAGGGATCTTTGCGCCGTAGATGAGCTTGTTGACCAGGATCGCATCGCCTTCGATCAGTGTCATGCGCATGGATCCGGTCGGGATCTTGAACGCCTGCACGAAAAATGTCCTTATGAACATTGCAAGCACGAAAGCGATAAGTATGGATTCGACCCATTCGCGTATCGTCGATTTGGCTGCTGCGCTGCCCTCTTTTTTAGCTTTGTTAGCCGTGCCCGCTGAAGATTTATTCATATTAGATTTTTAATACCTCCAGAAATGCTTCTTGTGGTATCTCGACTTTGCCGAACTGTTTCATGTGTTTCTTTCCCTGTTTTTGTTTATCCCACAACTTGCGCTTGCGTGTTATATCGCCCCCGGAACATTTGCTGGTCATGGATTTCCCTACGGACCGGACTTTTTCAGACGCTAATATCTGACCGCCTATCGCAGCCTGTATTGAGACCTCGAACATCTGGCGGGGGATCAGTTCTTTGAGCTTCTCAACCAGCGCGCGCGCTTTTGTCACAGCTTTTTCCTTCGGCAGCAAAGACGAGAACGCATCGCATACCTGGCTATTGAACATTATATCAAGCTTTATCAGTTTTGTGGGGAAATAATCTTTAAACTCGTAATCGATCGAGCCGTAACCCCGTGTCAACGATTTCACACGGTCATAAAAATCGACGATGATCTCCGATAACGGTATATCGAAGGATAATTTTACCCGGGCCTTGCCCAAATGCTCCTGGCTGTTGAAAATGCCGCGCCTTCCTTTCACCATTTCGCATACCGCTTCGATGGATTCTATCGGGATGATGATCATGAGCGTGACATACGGCTCGAATGATTCCTGTATTTCGGCCGGTGATGGGTATTTCGCAGGATTATCGCAATCTATGATCTCTCCCCCTGTCAATTTTATCCGGTATACGACATTCGGCACCGTCAGGATCAGGTTCAGGTCGTATTCCCGCTCGAGCCGTTCCTGCACGATCTCCATATGCAGCAGGCCCAGGAATCCGCAGCGGAAACCCGTTCCGAAGGACTGGCTGTGCTCGGGCTCGAATATGAACGACGCATCCTGAAGCTTCATTTTATCCATTGCGTCGCGCAGGTTGTTGAAGTCGCTTGAATTGACCGGATATATTCCGCAGAATACCAGAGGCTTGAGCGTGCGAAATCCGGGAAGCGGCGAATCGCAGGGATTCCTGACGTCGGTAAGCGTATCGCCTATGATGATCTCCCGCGGGTCACGGATATTCGCGGTGAGGTATCCGACTTCTCCGCAGGTCAATGAATCGACCTCGGAATATTTCAGGTTTTTGAATATACCTAATTCTTCCGTTTTGTACAAAGCGCCCGAGTGCATAAGGCGCAATTGGGACTTTTTATCCAGAGTCCCGTCCATGATCCTGACGTACACGATCACCCCTTTATATACATCGAAACGGCAGTCGAAAACGAGCGCCTTGAGCGGTTTGGAGTCTTCCCCGGGCGGCGGCGGGACAAGAGTGACGATATGCTCGAGAATATCCTTGACGCCTGTTCCCTCTTTTGCCGAACACAGGATAATATCCTCTTCTTTAAATCCAAGCACTTCGATGATCTGCTGTTTTATAGCAGGGATGTCGGTACTGGGCAGGTCTATTTTATTGATGACGGGTATGACTTCGAGATTGTTCTCCATTGCCAGATAATAATTGGCGACCGTCTGCGCCTCTATCCCCTGCCCCGCGTCAATGATGAGAATCGCTCCTTCGCATGCGGAAAGCGATTTGGAAACTTCGTAGGTGAAATCGACGTGGCCCGGAGTGTCGATGAGGTTCAGGCAGTATTCCTTGCCGTCCCGGGCTTTATAGGCGATGCGCACGGTCGACGCCTTGATCGTAATCCCTCTCTCTCTCTCGAGTTCCATGTCGTCGAGCACCTGGTCTTTTATGTGCCGCCTGTCGAGAGCGCCGGTAATATCCAGTATCCGGTCGGCAAGCGTTGATTTGCCGTGGTCTATGTGAGCGATGATCGAAAAATTCCGTATAAGCGATTTATCCATAATTTATTTTGCCGGGGCTTTAATGTGAGAAATGACGGTATTGACAACCTCATCTATGCTCATATGCGATGTATCGATATAGACGGCGTCATCCGCTTTTTTGAGGGGCGAATGCTCGCGTGTTGAATCGATGGTGTCCCTGTTTTTCAGGTCCGCGGCCACTGCGTCGCGGCTGACATCGTGAATATTGAGATTTTTCAGGTCTTTGTACCTGCGGTCGACACGCTCATCGAACGACGCATCAATAAAAAATTTCCTGTCTGCGTCCGGAAATACCGTAGTTCCGATATCCCTGCCGTCAAGAATCGAATTTTTTTCAGCGCCGAGCTTTCTCTGCAGGTTGACGAGTATCTCGCGTACGGATTTGATTTTAGCGATATCGGAAACGTGCTTCGTAACCCGCGGCTCACGGATCGCGACGGATACGTCGATACCGTCGAGCAAAACCTGAATGGGGCCGTTCGAGCTCGATACGAGGTCAATGGCTGTCATTTTAGCCAGCCCCATGACCTTTTTGGCGTCTTTGGGGTCGATCTTCTGATTAATGACTTTGAGCGTTAGCGCCCTGTACATGGCGCCCGTATCGATATAAAGAAGGCCGAGCTTTTTTGCCACGAGTTTAGCAACGGTGCTTTTTCCGCTGCCTGCAGGTCCGTCAATAGCGATGATCATAGCGATTGTTGCCTTTTAAGTTGTGCGGCAGTCATGATCCGGTTCAATGCCCGGGAATCGTTGTTTATCAAAGCCGCGCGCAGCGCGCGGACACGGGTGAAGAATGCATCTATTGAATGAACGATATTCTTTTTGTTGGTGATGAATATATCGTTCCACAGCTCCGGGCTGGAACCGGCGATCCTGGTTATATCGCGGAACGATTGCGGGGCAAGGGATAAATATCCGCGCGGCGTAGCCGCCATCAATGCGAACGCTATCACATGCGGCAGATGCGACATGTATGCCAGCGCCCGGTCGTGGGTACGGGGGGCGAGGATCACAGGCTTGGAACCGAGCGCCTTCCATAGCCTTGTGACCGCAGACAGCGCAGCCCTGTTCGTGGCCTTTACCGGCGTGATGATGCATGGCGCATTCGCGAATAAGTCTGCGCGCGCAAAGGCGATGCCCCTTTTTTCAGAGCCGGCAAGCGGGTGGCAGCCTACAAATCTGGCGAAGCGTGTACTCGCGTGGGCCACGACTTTTTCTTTGGTGCTGGCTACGTCTATTACGATGCAATCACCGGTAATAACGCGCCGGATCTTTTCCATATCTCGTATGATTGTTTCGACCGGCGCCGCAAGGACGATCAGATCGCAGCCTTTGAGAATATCGAAATCCGTGGCTCCGCTATCGATGGCTCTCAGAGCGCGGGCGCGCGCAAGCGTAGCCTCCTGCCTGCTGGTGCCGACGACCGTGCGCGCCAGATGTTTCTTTTTAAGCGCCAGCCCCAGGGAACCGCCGACCAAGCCTGTGCCGACAATACCGACTTTTTTAAATATGGCCATTTATCAGATTTTTCTGCCTATCGCGCAAGCTATAGCCTGCAGTTCTCCAACAAGAGACGCGAATGTGGCGGGTTTAAGTGATTGCGGACCGTCGGAGAATGCTTCTTCCGGCCGGTTATGGACTTCTATAATAAGGCCGTCCGCTCCTGCGGCAACTGCCGCTTTGGACAGCGCCGGAACAAGTCCCCATTTCCCGGCCGCATGGCTTGGGTCTACGATTACCGGCAGATGCGAAAGCTGCTTTATAACGGGAACGGCGCTGATGTCCAGGGTATTGCGCGTCGAGTCTTCGAATGTGCGGATACCGCGCTCGCACAGCATAACGTTGAAATTCCCGCCTGCCATGATATATTCAGCCGACATCAGCAGATCCTTGATGGTCGACGAGAGCCCCCGCTTCAATAAAACAGGTTTTTTTGTATTCCCTACTTCTTTTAAGAGGTTGAAATTCTGCATATTCCTGGCCCCGATCTGCAGGATATCTACATATTTTGCAACCAGCGCTACGTCCCTGGTATCCATAACCTCGCTGACCGTCACCATATCGAGTTCTTTGCTGACCTGTGAAAGATACCGTAACCCCTCTTCACCTATGCCCTGGAAACTATAGGGAGATGTGCGCGGCTTGAATGCGCCTCCGCGTAGAATGGAAACCCCGGCCTTCTTGACTTCTTTGCCGATGTCCATAAGCATATCGAGATTTTCTACGGCGCACGGGCCTGCCATGATCGCGATCCGGTTGCCTCCGACCGTGACCCCTTTGCCCAGATCTATGACCGTGTCCTGCAGATGCATTTCGCGGGAAACCAATTTATAAGGCGAAAGCACCGGCATGACCTTTTCGACGCCTGGAAATATCTCAAGCGGGGTGATCTGCAGTATGTCTTCCGGGCCGATTACGCCGATTATCGTGCGCTCCGTGCCTTTGGATATATGGGGAGTCAACCCCAGCTTCTGGATCTTTTCTACAAGGTGGTCTATTTGTGCATCGGTTGCATCTCGGCGAAGGACTACTATCATGGAAAACTCCTTTATAAAACTTTCTTCAATGCTTTGATGAATTTGGCGTTTTCAGGCGGCGTGCCGATAGAGACCCTGATGAACGTGTCAAGCTTGTATTGTTTCATATCTCTGACA
>Ga0265297_10005621_pt1 | contig 18917 bp, 18 predicted proteins | sample Munlanlwell13791_FD_192502 | JGI IMG/M metagenome (GOLD analysis project Ga0265297, IMG submission 192502) | Leachate microbial communities from a municipal landfill in Southern Ontario, Canada - Leachate well 137-91 | ecosystem: Engineered > Solid waste > Landfill > Unclassified | place...
AGCGACAGCAACAGATTGGCGGCGAACTCGGGCGACGCAGGGCGCATTTCGCCCCGGCTCATGGCTTCCTTCAGCACCACAGAGAGACGCGCGGCGGTCTGCGCCGGGCCGGTTCGATAAAAACTCGCGGCAAGTTCCGGGAATCGGACCGTTTCCGCTGCCAGGATGCGGAAAAAGCCGAGACCCTCGGCACTGAGGAGTTTCGCTCTATACATGGCGCCAAAGCGGAGCAAGCGCTCACGCAGCGTTTGCTGGTTGGCGTCCAGCGTGATCAGCAAGGCGGCGGTCGATTGCCGGACCACCTCGCCGAACAAATCCGCCTTGCACGGAAAATGGTTGTAGAGCGTTTGCCTGGCCACCCCCGCTCTCGTCGCGACGCGTTCCACGCTGGCGCGGTAGCCCTCCTCGACGAAGACCTCCGCCGCGGCCTGAATCAGGCGGGCACGACAGTCGTGGGGATCGATTTCGAGCAGCAGAGTCATGGTGCTTGGATTTAGACTGGACTGTACAGTCTATTTGATGTGCCTTCCAAATACAAGCTGGCAGCACCGGATATTGGATCGCCGTAGCACCAGCGCCGACTTTCCTTCAGGAAGGCCGGACACAAAAAAAGGCAGCCGGAGCTGCCTTTTTTTGTGTCCGCCAAACGCTTTGCGCGCCGGGATTTCCGCTTTGCGGGCCGGCGTCAATGACGCTGCTTGCGCAAACGGTCAATGGCGGCGAGCTGGGCAATGGCTTCGGCCAGTTCGGCCTGAGCACGTGCATAGTCGATTTGGGAGCCGCGGTTGGCCATTGCTTCCTCGGCCATTTTCTTTGCTTCCAGTGCTTTCGCCTGATCGAGGTCGGCACCGCGAATCGCGGTATCAGCCAACACGGTCACCAGACCCGGCTGCACTTCGAGCAAGCCACCGGCAACGAAAATCAATTCTTCCTTGTCGTCGGGCATCTTGACGCGAACCGCGCCCGGCTTGATGCGGGTCATCAGCGGCATATGGCCGGGCAGAATCCCCAACTCGCCTGCTTCGCCCGGGAGGACGACGAATTCCGCCAAACCGGAGAAAATCAATTCCTCTGCGCTGACGACGTCCACATGAATAGTCATGGCCATTACTTACCTCTTATGTAATCGCTAGTTGAGAGCGGTGGATCGGGCGATGCTTCTCGCTCCGCTCCACACGCCCCGACTCGCTTACTGCAACGTCTTGGCCTTCTCGAATACTTCCTCGATCGCGCCGACCATGTAGAAGGCCTGCTCGGGAATGTTGTCGCACTCACCATCGACAATCATCTTGAAGCCCTTGATGGTGTCGGCCAGCGGTACGATCTTGCCCGGCGTGCCGGTGAACACTTCAGCAACGTTGAACGGCTGCGACAGGAAGCGCTGGATCTTGCGCGCACGCGTCACGGCCAGCTTGTCTTCCGGTGCCAGTTCGTCCATGCCCAGAATCGCGATGATGTCGCGCAGTTCCTTGTAGCGCTGCAGGTTCGACTGCACGCGGCGGGCGACGCTGTAGTGTTCTTCGCCAACAACGAGCGGATCGAGCTGGCGCGAGGTGGAGTCAAGCGGATCGACGGCCGGGTAGATACCCAGCGAGGCGATGTCACGCGACAGCACGACGGTGGCGTCGAGGTGGAGGAAGGTGGTCGCCGGGGACGGGTCGGTCAAGTCATCGGCAGGCACATACACGGCCTGGATCGAGGTGATCGAGCCCACCTTGGTCGAGGTGATGCGCTCCTGCAGGCGGCCCATTTCGTCGGCCAGCGTCGGCTGGTAGCCCACAGCGGACGGCATGCGGCCGAGCAGCGCGGACACTTCGGTACCGGCCAGCGTGTAGCGGTAGATGTTGTCGATGAACAGCAGGATGTCCTTGCCTTCGTCGCGGAACTTTTCGGCCATGGTGAGGCCGGTCAGCGCTACGCGCAGACGGTTGCCGGGAGGCTCGTTCATCTGGCCGAACACCATCGCAACCTTGTCGAGAACCTTCGACTCTTCCATCTCGTGGTAGAAGTCGTTGCCCTCGCGGGTGCGCTCGCCGACGCCGGCGAACACCGAGTAGCCGCCGTAGGATTTGGCGATGTTGTTGATCAGTTCCATCATGTTCACGGTCTTGCCGACGCCGGCGCCGCCGAACAGGCCGACCTTGCCGCCCTTGGCGAACGGACACATCAGGTCGATAACCTTGATGCCGGTGGGCAGCAGTTCCGTCGAAGGCGACAGTTCGTCGAACTTGGGCGCCTTGGCGTGGATCGGACGCAGCTCGTCGTAGGGCACGGGGCCGGCTTCGTCGATCGGGCGGCCCAGCACGTCCATGATGCGGCCCAGCGTACCCGAACCGACCGGCACCGAAATGGCGGCACCCGTCGGCTTGACCGACATGCCGCGACGCAGACCGTCGGAGGACCCGAGCGCAATGGTACGCACGATGCCGTCGCCGAGCTGCTGCTGTACTTCGAAGGTCAGGCCGGATTCGGCGTTGCCGGAATCGGCTTCGTCGAGAGTCAGCGCTTCATACACCTTGGGCATGGCTTCGCGGGGGAACTTGATGTCCACCACGGCGCCAATACACTGAACGATGTTTCCGTTGCTCATGGTTGTTTCCTTAAATTAAATCCGTTAACCAGATCAGCCCGCAATGGCTGCTGCGCCACCGACGATCTCGGAGATTTCCTTGGTGATGGCCGCTTGCCGCGCCTTGTTGTAGACCAGCTGCAATTCCTTGATCACACTGCCTGCGTTGTCGGTTGCCGCCTTCATCGCCACCATGCGCGCCGACTGCTCGGAGGCCATGTTCTCCGCCACGCCCTGGTAGATCAGCGCTTCGACATAGCGCACCAGCAGCTCGTCGATGACGGTCTGCGCATCGGGCTCGTAGAGGTAGTCCCAGCTGCGATCCGGCGTACCCATGCGCTCGCCCGACAGCGGCAGCAGCGGCTCGATCACCGGCTCCTGCTTCATGGTATTGACGAAACGCGTATAGGCAATATGCACGGCATCCAGCTCACCGGCCTGGAAGGCATCGATCATGACCTTCATCGGTCCGATCAGCTTCTCCAGGTGCGGGGTATCGCCCAGGTGGGTGATCTGGGAAATGACATTGGCGCCCATGCGCTGCATGAAGCCAAGGCCCTTGTTGCCGATGCACGTGACGCGAATATCGGTTGCGCCGTCGGTCTCCCACTGGCGCATGGTATTCAGCGCCTGGCGCAGGATATTGGTGTTGAGGCCTCCGCAAAGGCCCTTGTCCGTCGTCACCACGATCAGTCCGACGCGCTTCACCACCGCCGCCTTGGTACGACCAAGGAAGGCATGGCGATACTCGGTCACGTTGGCCTGGGAGAGATTCGCCGCCAAACGGCGAATCTTCTCGCTGTAAGGGCGAGCAGCACGCATCCGTTCCTGCGCCTTGCGCATCTTGGATGCGGCCACCATCTCCATGGCCTTGGTGATCTTGCGCGTGTTCTGGACGCTCTTGATCTTGGTGCGGATCTCTTTGCTGCCTGCCATGATCGCTCCCCGTTATTGGTTCGTCAGCGGTTCGCGATCAGGCCCAGGACTTCTTGAACTCGGTGACCGCGGCCTTCAACTGGCCCTCGGCATCCTTGTCCAGATCCTTGGTGGTCTCGATCTTGTTCATCAGGTCGGCGTGCTTCTGATGCATGAACTGATGCAACTCGGCTTCGAACGGCAAAATGCGGGTGACATCGATATCGTCCATGAAACCTTCATTGGAAGCGTAGAGCGTAACGGCCATTTCGGCGACCGACAGGGGCGCATACTGCAATTGCTTCATCAGCTCGGTCACGCGACGGCCGCGCTCGAGCTGCTTGCGGGTAGCTTCGTCGAGGTCGGAGGCGAACTGCGCAAACGCAGCCAGTTCGCGGTACTGGGCGAGCGCCAGACGCACGCCGCCACCGAGCTTCTTGATGACCTTGGTCTGTGCCGCACCACCAACGCGGGACACCGAAACGCCGGCGTTCATGGCGGGACGGATACCGGCGTTGAACAAGTCGGTTTCGAGGAAGATCTGGCCGTCGGTAATCGAAATCACGTTGGTCGGCACGAAGGCGGACACGTCGCCGGCCTGGGTTTCGATGATCGGCAGCGCCGTCAGCGAACCGGTCTTGCCCTTGACTTCGCCGTTGGTCAGCTTCTCCACCCATGCTTCGGATACGCGGGCGGCACGCTCGAGCAGACGCGAGTGCAGATAGAACACGTCGCCGGGGTAGGCTTCGCGGCCGGGCGGGCGACGCAGCAGCAGCGAAATCTGGCGATAGGCCCAGGCCTGCTTGGTCAGATCGTCATAAATGATCAGCGCGTCCATGCCGCGATCGCGGAAGTACTCACCCATCGAGCAGCCCGTGTAGGGCGCGATGAACTGCGTCGCTGCGGAGTCGGAGGCAGTTGCCGCAACCACGATGGTGTATTCCATCGCGCCGTGCTCCTGCAGCTTGCGCACTACATTGGCGACGGTCGAAGCCTTCTGGCCGATCGCGACGTAGATGCAGAACATGTTCTGCCCCTTCTGGTTGATGATCGCATCAACCGCGACGGCCGTCTTGCCGGTCTGGCGGTCGCCGATGATCAGTTCGCGCTGCCCGCGGCCTACCGGAACCATCGAGTCGATGGCCTTGAGGCCGGTCTGGACCGGCTGCGACACCGACTTGCGCCAGATCACGCCCGGAGCGACCTTTTCGATCTTGTCGGTGATCTTGGCATTGATCGGGCCCTTGCCGTCGATCGGCTCGCCCAGCGCATTGACCACGCGACCGAGTAGTTCGGGACCGACCGGCACTTCGAGAATGCGACCGGTACACTTGACCGTATCGCCTTCGGAAATGTGCTCGTAGTCACCAAGAACCACGGCGCCGACAGAGTCGCGCTCGAGGTTCAGGGCAAGGCCGAAGGTATTGCCGGGAAACTCAAGCATTTCACCCTGCATCACGTCGGTCAAACCGTGGATGCGGCAAATGCCGTCGGTGACCGAAACCACGGTGCCTTCATTGCGGGCCGTGGCGGCCAACTGCATGTTTTGGATCCGGCTCTTGATCAGGTCGCTGATTTCGGATGGATTGAGATTCATGGAATTGCTCCTAGTTCTTTAGCGCGGTGGCCATGGCGGCAAGCTTGCCGCGGACCGAGGCGTCAATCACTTCATCGCCGACGGCAATGCGGACGCCACCGATAAGTTCGGCATCGACCTTGACGGTCGCCTGGATCTTGCACTCGAACTTGCGTTCGAGGTCAGCCACGAGAGTCTTCAGAGTCGCATCGTCGAGGACGAAAGCCGAAGTGATCTCGGCATCCCTGACACCCTCGTGACCATGCTTGAGTTCGTTGAAGAGCTCGTTGATCTCGGGCAAGACGATAAGGCGGTCATTTTCCGCAAGGACACGGACAAAGTTCTGCTGGTCGGCCGATATGCTTGACTTGGCGCCGGAGGCGGCGACATCGAGACAAAGTTGCGCCAGCTGGGCGGGGCTCAAGCGCGGATTGCCGATGCACTCTTCCATCTCGGGTTGAGCGGCAACGGCGGAAAGCCGCGACAGGACCTCGGCCCAGGCGGCAAGCGCACCGCCGCTCTTGGCCAGCTGGAACGCGGCCTCGGCATAGGGGCGCGCAAGGGTGACGTTTTCGGCCATGGCGGATTACAGTTCCGACTTGAGTTGCGTCAGCAACTCGGCGTGGGCCTGGGCATTGATCTCCTTGCGAAGGATGCGCTCGGCGCCGGCAACGGCCAAGGCAGCGACGTGCTCGCGCAAGGCCTCCCTGGCACGCTGCGAAGCGGCGGCGGCCTCGTTCTCAGCTGCCTCACGGGCAGCATTAACGATGCGCGCGCCTTCAGCACGGGCGTCTTCGATCAACTGGGCCACTTGCCGCTCGGCACCACTGCGGAATTCGGCAGCCGACTCGCGCGCCTTGCGCAATTCGTCGGAAGCTTTCTTTTCTGCATGAGCCAGATCGGCTTTGGCCTTGTCCGCGGCCGCAAGCCCGTCAGCTATCTTGCTCGCGCGCTCATCGAGTGCCTTCATGATGGGCGGCCACACGAATTTCATCGTGAACCACGCCAAAATGAGGAACACAACCAGCTGGGCAAACAGCGTTGCGTTCAGATTCACGGTAATCGCTCCTTAAGCGTTGGGGACGGCGATTACTTGGGCAGGCTGGAAAGGAACGGATTCGCGGTGGTATACCACAGGGCAATACCGGTACCGATAATGAACGCGGCGTCGATCAGGCCGACCAGCAGGAACATTTTGGTTTGCAATGTGTTCATCAGTTCCGGCTGGCGCGCGGAAGCTTCGAGGAAGCGGCTACCCATGATGCCGATGCCGATACATGCGCCGGCAGCGCCGAGACCGATGATCAGACCGGCGGCAAGAGCGACAAAACCAACCATTTGTTCCATGACAACTCCTTTAGTAACAGTAACGGATTAAGTTAAAAGAATCAGTGGCTTTCATGCGCCTGGCCGATGTAGACCAGCGTCAGCATCATGAAGATGAAAGCCTGCAGGGTGATGATCAAAATGTGAAAGATTGCCCAGATGGTGCCCGCGATAACGCCGCCGACCCACAGCATCCCGCTGCCCATCGTGCCGGCCCACGCAGCAGCCATCAGGGCAATCAGCATGAAGATCAGTTCGCCGGCGTACATGTTGCCGAACAGTCGCATGCCGTGCGAAACGGTCTTGGCGACGAACTCGATCAGCTGCATGGCGAAGTTGATCGGGTAGAGCACCGGATGGCTGCCGAAGGGCGCCGTGAACAATTCATGCATCCAGCCGCCGAAGCCCTTGATCTTGACGCTGTAGTAGAGGCAGAGGAGCAGAACGCCGAGTGACATACCCAGCGTGGCATTGAGGTCGGCAGTCGGCACGATGCGCAGATAGGCATGAGCCGGATCATGGCCGGCGGCCGCATAGGCACCGCCCCAGATCCGCGGCAGCAGATCCAGCGGCAGCAGGTCCATGGCGTTCATGAAGAAGATCCAGATGAACACTGTGAGCGCCAGCGGCGCGATGAAACTGCGGTCGCCATGAACAATCGACTTGGATTGCGACTCGACCATTTCCACCAGGATTTCGACGGCGGCCTGGAAACGGCCCGGCACGCCCGAGGTCGCCTTGGCGGCAGCGAGGGCCAGTATCAGCACGGCCAGAAGTCCGAGTGAGACGGACCAGAACAGAGTATCAAGATGGAATACCGACCAATCGACCAAGGCAGCCTGCTTGTGGCCAAGGCTATTCAGGTGGGTCAGGTGGTGAACGATGTATTCCGATGCGTTCGGAGCGTGCTCGGCTGCCATGATCAGGCCTTAATCAATATCGCTAACAGATTCGCTTTCAGCGCAACGAACAGACCGGCCAGCAAGGCTAACCAGTGCAAGTCTCGATACGCCCCCGCCACGATCACGAGCAACGCCAGCGTTGCCGCGACCTTGATGAATTCACCTACTAAAAACCTAGCTACCGAAGCCCTGCCGGCTCGTGCCGCCGCCCACAGACTCAGGGCAAAAAGCAGGTTCGGAACAACTATCGCCGCACCGCCCAATCCGGCCGACACCGCGGCATGGGAACCGGCCCAGAACCAGGCGATTCCGGCAACGATCAGGGTTGCAACGATTTGATGAAATACAGCCCTAAACATCTATAAGACCGGGCCGCTTCCAAAAGCCCGCCAATATAGGCGATTGATCATGGGTTGTCAAATGCTTTATGGTGCAACGCGCCATTGAATTCCACCCTGACAATTCAGTCGGCCTGGTCGAGTCGGGACAGCAAACCGTCAAGTTGATCGAGGCTGCCAAAACGGATGGTCAGGCTGCCGCCACCCTTGCGATTGGTGCTGATTTTGACCGTCGCGCCGAGGCGATCGGACAGTTCTTCTTCCAGGCGCAGGAGATCGCGATCCGGCTTCTTCTCGCCGCCCTTTTTTGCCGGCGGATTCAGCTCCCTTGCCACCATGCGCTCGGTTTCACGCACCGAATAACCCTTGTCCGCCACCAGCGCAGCAACGCGGCCCTGCTCGCCCTTGGACAACGGCAGCAGCGCCCTGGCATGTCCCATCTCGATGTCGCCAGCCATCAGCATGTCCTGCGCCGGTTTCGCCAGTTGCAGCAACCGCAGCAGGTTGGATGCGGCTGAACGCGAGCGTCCGACGGCATCGGCCGCCTCTTGGTGGGTCATCTTGAATTCATCGATCAGGCGCTGCAGGCCCGCCGCTTCTTCGAGCGGATTCAGATCTTCACGCTGGATGTTCTCAATCAGCGACATCGCCAGCGCCGCATCGTCCGGAATGTCGCGGATCAGCACCGGCACTTCGGCCAAGCCCGCGATCTGCGCTGCGCGCCAGCGCCGCTCGCCGGCGATGATCTCGTAGCGCCCACCATCCACCGGCCGCACCGAGATCGGCTGAATCAGGCCCTGAGCCTTGATCGAAGCGGCCAGCTCCTCCAGCGAACCGGGGTCCATGCGAGTGCGTGGCTGGTACTTGCCCGGTTGCAGGGCACCGACCGAGAGCACCTCCTGGCGCTGAGCCTCCGGAGTGTTGTTGGCAGCCAGGAGGGCATCGAGCCCGCGGCCGAGGCCCTTTTGTTTCGATGGCTTCACGACTTGTCCTTCCAGGAATTGACACGATCGATCATCTCGACGGCGAAGGCCAGGTAGGCTTGAGCGCCTTTGGCTGCCTTGTCGAAGAGAACGCCGGGCACGCCATAGCTGGGCGCTTCGGCGAGGCGTATGTTGCGCGGCACGAGGGTCTTGAATACCTTGTCGCCGAAATGCTGTTCCAGTTGTGCCGAGACCTGGGTAGACAGGGTATTGCGCGGGTCGTACATGACCCGCAGCAAACCGATGATCTTGAGGTCGCGATTCAGGTTGGCATGTACCTTCTTGATGGTGTTCACCAAGTCCGACAGGCCTTCCAGCGCGTAGTACTCGCACTGCATCGGAATGATGACGCCATGCGCCGCGCACAAACCATTCAGGGTCAGCATCGACAGCGACGGCGGGCAGTCGATCAGGACGAAGTCGTAATCTTCTTGGTGCCCCGCCAGCGCCGCCTTGAGTCGCATCTCGCGCAGGTCCAGATCGACCAACTCGACTTCGGCTCCGGCAAGATCGCGGTTGGCCGGGAGGACGTCGAATTTTCCGGAAGGCGAAACCACCCGCGCCTCGTCAAGACTCGCGAGTTCGAGCAACACTTGATAGACGGACGACTTGAGGTTGCGCTTGTCGACTCCGCAGCCCATGGTGGCGTTGCCCTGAGGGTCGAGATCCACCAGCAGCGTGCGCTGCCCGTTGGCGGCCAGCGCGGCAGCGAGGTTGACGGCAGTAGTGGTTTTGCCCACCCCGCCCTTTTGATTGGCAATTGCAAATATATGCATCGTCAGGCTCTCTCAAGAACAATCAGGTGACGCTGTGCGTCCAATCCCGGAACACTCAGCCTGGCGCGCTCAAGCACCGTCCAGCCGGGCGGCAAGCGGCTCATTTCATCTTCGGACGCAAGGCCCTTCATGGCGTAAAGCTGACCATTCTGCGCAGCCAAATGACCCGCGACATCCACGAAATCAGCGAGCTCAGCGAAGGCACGGGAAACCACCGCATCGAACTGCCCGCCAGGCACATCTTCGACACGCCCGCCAACAATGGTGACGTTCGTCAGGCCCAGCTCGATCTTCGCCTGGCGCTGGAAAGCCGACTTCTTTTCGACCGCCTCGATCAGCGTCATGTCGAGATCGGGTCGTGCGATGGCCAGCGGGATGCCCGGCAAGCCGGCGCCGCTGCCGACATCCGCCCAACGCCGTCCCGCCAGCGCCGACTTCTGCAGGGCTGGGAGCAGGGACAGCGAATCGAGCAAATGCTGGGTGACCATTTCGCTTTCATCGCGGATGGCCGTCAGGTTGTAGGTACGGTTCCATTTCTTCAGCAGGGCGACAAAGCCCAGCAGTTTTTCCTGCATTGCCGCAGACAGGTCGAGCCCGAGGCCAACGAGGCCCGCGTGCAACTGGTCCGCCAGACTCATGCTGCCTTGCGCCGCTTCAGATGCACCAGCAGCAGGGAGATCGCCGCCGGTGTCATGCCCTGCAGGCGCGAGGCCTGCCCGAGGGTCTGCGGTCGCGCCTGGGTCAGCTTCTGCCGCACCTCGAAGGACAAACCATGAACCTCTGCGTAGTCGATGTCACTGGGCAAAGCCAGTGACTCGTGCGCAAGACTCTTTTCAACCTCGTCTTTTTGCCGCTCGATATAACCCTGATACTTGGCCTGGATCTCCACTTGTTCGACTTCATCCGCAGCGCAAAGGCCCTCGCCCGCTCCGGGCAGGGTCAGCAAGCTGGCGTAGCTGACTTCAGGCCGCCGCAGCAGGTCGAACAGGCGATATTCGCGCTCCATGGGCTGGCCCAGGACGCGGACTGCATCCAGCTCCGGCAGCTGGCGCGGATTGACCCAAGTCGATTTCAGGCGCTCCATTTCGAGCGCCACAGCGTCACGTTTGCGATTGAACGCGGCCCAGCGCAGATCATCCACCAGACCCAGTTCGCGGCCGATCTCCGTCAGGCGCGCATCGGCGTTGTCCTCGCGCAAGGACAGCCGGTATTCGGCGCGACTGGTAAACATCCGGTAGGGTTCGGACACCCCCCGCGTAATCAAATCATCCACCAGTACGCCGAGGTAAGCCTGATCCCGCCGCGGCGACCACGCCGGCAACTGCCTCGCTTGGCGCGAAGCATTGATACCCGCCAACAGGCCTTGCGCCGCCGCCTCTTCGTAGCCCGTCGTACCGTTGATCTGGCCGGCGAAAAACAGCCCGGCAATCGATTTGGTTTCGAGGCTGTCCTTGAGGTTGCGCGGATCGAAATAGTCGTATTCGATGGCGTAGCCGGGACGCGTGATATGGACGTTCTCCAGCCCGCGAATGGAACGCACCAAGGCTAGCTGGATATCGAAGGGCAAGCTGGTGGAGACGCCCTGCGGATATATTTCGTGCGTATCGAGGCCTTCCGGCTCGAGAAATATCTGGTGGCTGTCCTTGCCGGCAAAACGATGAATCTTGTCCTCGATCGAAGGGCAGTAGCGCGGCCCGACGCCTTCGATGACGCCGGTAAACATCGGCGACCGGTCCAGTCCCGAACGAATGATGTCATGGGTGCGGCTGTTGGTCTGAGTGATCCAGCAGGACACCTGGCGCGGATGCTGGCTGCGCGTCCCCATGAAGGAAAATACCGGTACCGGGTCGTCTCCGGGCTGGGCCTGAAGGACCGAATAATCGATGCTGCGCCCGTCGAGTCGCGGAGGCGTTCCGGTCTTGAGCCGACCCACCGGAAGGCGTATCTCCTTCAGGCGCTCGGCCAATGAGATCGCCGGCGGATCACCAAAGCGGCCAGCCCGGTAGTTGCTGAGCCCGACATGGACCAGGCCATTGAGAAAGGTCCCGGCAGTCAGCACCACTGCAGGAGCCTCGAAGCGGATACCGAGCTGGGTCACCACGCCGGTGACACGATCGCCGGTCAGGATAAGATCGTCGGCCGCCTGCTGGAACAACGTCAGATTCGGGTGGTTTTCAAGGCGGCCACGGATCGCCTGCTTGTACAGCTGGCGATCAGTCTGGGCGCGGGTCGCCCGTACCGCCGGGCCCTTGGAAGCATTGAGGATCCGGAACTGAATGCCCGCCTCGTCGGTTGCGGAAGCCATCGCGCCCCCAAGTGCATCGACCTCCTTGACCAGGTGCCCCTTGCCAATGCCGCCAATCGACGGATTGCAGGACATGGCACCCAGAGTTTCGATGTTGTGCGTCAGTAGCAGGGTCCGCGCGCCGGAACGCGCCGCAGCCAGCGCCGCTTCAGTACCGGCGTGGCCACCACCAATCACAATCACATCGAACGAAGCCGAAAATTGCACGCCGCGAGACCAAATCAAAAAGAGGCGCAATCATACGCCTCTCGTTCGAAGAACCAAACCACATCCCTTGTTTCACGTGAAACCGCTTCCATCTTGTTTCACGTGAAACAGCGCTCTAATGCTTCCCACCCAGACCGAGATAGGACTCCACCACTTTCGGATCGTCGATCAGCTTCTCGCTCGGCCCTTCCAGTGCGATCTCGCCCGTCTCCAGCACATAGGCGTAATCCGCCACCTGCAGCGCAGCGCGCGCATTCTGTTCGACCAGCAGAATCGACACTCCGGTTTTTTTTAGATCGGCAATCACGCGAAATATCTCGCGTACGATCAGTGGCGCCAGGCCCAAGCTAGGCTCGTCCAGCATCAGCAGCTTCGGCTTGGCCATCAAGGCGCGCGCCACCGCTAGCATCTGCCGTTCGCCGCCCGACAGAGTGCCGGCATGTTGAGCACGCCGCTCCTTGAGTCGGGGAAATATCTGGAAGACTTCCTCCATCGTCCGCTCATGATCGCGGTGCCCTGTGCGATGGCGCATGAACGCGCCCAGCAGGAGGTTGTCCTCGACGCTCATCTCGCCAAACAGCGCCCGCGACTCGGGTACCAGGTTGATCCCGAGCGCGACCATCTGCTCGACTTCGACGTCGCCGACGGACTTGCCGAGAAAGCTGATCGCGCCGCGGGTGTGCGGCAGCAAACCCATGATCGACGACAGCATGGTCGTCTTGCCGGCACCGTTGGGGCCGATCACCGTAACGATCTGGCCCTCACCCACCTTGATGTTGGCGTGATGCAGGGCCTCGACCTTGCCGTACGAAACGCAAAGGTCTTCGACTTCGAGAATGGTCGTCACTTCGCTCATCAATCGACCCCCCCGAGGTAGGCTTCCATTACTGCGGGATCGCGCTGCACCTCATCGGGCAGCCCCTCGGCGATCTTTTCGCCGAACTCCATCACCACCACGCGGTCTGCCAAACCCATCACAAAATCCATGTCGTGCTCGACCAGCAGAATACCCATGCCCTCCCCTCGCAGCTTGCGCAGCAGTTCCGCCAAGGACTGCTTCTCCAGATAGCGCAAGCCTGCCGCCGGCTCGTCGAGCAACAGCAGACAAGGATCAGCGCACAAGGCCCGCGCAATTTCCATCGTCCGCTGTTGGCCGAGGGCAAGACTGCCTGCCAACTCGAACATCGAGTCCTTCAAACCAACCCGCTCGACCTGACGCGCCGCCTCCGCCAGCAGGCGTGCCTCCTCGGCACGATCGAGATGAAGCAGCGCCGGCAGCACGCCCTTGCTGCCGCGCAAGTGTCCGCCGATCGCCACATTCTCCAGCACCGTCATGGTCGGCAGCAGGCGCACATGCTGAAAGGTTCGGCTCATCCCCAACTTGGCAATCTGCCGCGAGTTGAGACCCGTCACCGCGCTGCCGCGAAACAGCACCTCGCCCTCGCTGGCCGAATCAACGCCCGAGACACAGTTGAACATGGTCGACTTGCCCGCACCATTCGGGCCGATCAGCGCCATAACCTCACCCGCCTTGACGGTGAGGCTCATGTTGTTGTTTGCCACCAGGCCGCCGAAGCGCTTGAAGACATTTTTCGCTTCGAGCAAAACCTGGCCCGATTCCGGCAGCGGCTTTTTCGGAAGTGCCTCGCCCTGCGGAACTTCGCGCTTTGCCTCGCGCTGCGGCATGAAGCGCGTCAGAATCGGCCACAGACCATCGCGCGCGCGCTGCAGGACGAAAATCATCATGACGCCGAAGACAATGACCTCGAAGTTGCCCGAGGCGCCCAACAGCTTGGGCAGCCAGTCCTGCAGCCACTGCTTGAGTATCGTGATGACGCCGGCCCCGATCAAAGCACCCCAGACATGGGCCGCCCCACCCACCACTGCCATGAACAGGTACTCGATGCCAATCCCCAAGCCAAACGGCGTCGGATTGACGAAGCGCTGCAAGTGCGCATACAGCCAGCCTGAAACACAGGCAAACAACGCAGCGATCAAAAAGATCACCACCTTGGAACGAGCCGTATCGACGCCCATGGCTTCGGCCATCACGACCCCGCCCTTGAGCGCCCGGATCGCACGGCCCTCGCGAGAATCGAGCAGGTTTTGCGTCAGCCAGACCGCGCCGAGCACCACGGCCCAGATCACATAATAGAATTTGCGGCCGTCTCTAAGCTCGGCTCCAAACAGAGTCAAGGCCGGAATGCCCGACATGCCGGTATGACCACCGAGAAACTCGAGATTGCCGAACAGGAAGTAAAGGCTGATACCCCAGGCGATGGTTCCCAGCGGCAGGTAATGCCCGGAAAGCCGCAGAGTCAACAAACCCAGGACAAAGGCCACCAGGCCCGTAACCATCAGGCCGACCAGCAGCCCGATCCAGGGCGAACCACCAAGGGGCGCGAGCCAGCCGGGAAGGCCTTGGGCGGTGGATAGATAGGCCGACGTGTAGGCGCCAAGCCCGACAAAGGCGGCCTGCCCGAAAGAAGTCAGTCCGCCCACCCCGGTAAGCAGCACCAAGCCCAGCGCGACCAGCGCGTAGAGACCGATGTAATTGAGCAAGGTAACGTGAAATTCGGATACCGCCAGAGGTGCGATCAGGAGCAGGCCAACAAATACGGCAAGCAGGAGGCGTGTCGGCATCACTCGTCCTCCTCGACATGGCGTGTCGTCAGCGAACGCCAGACGAGCACCGGAATGATCAGGGTAAACACGATCACTTCCTTGAAGGCGGAGGCCCAGAAGGATGAAAAGGATTCCAGCAAGCCGACCAGGATCGCGCCTGCGGCGGCAATCGGATAACTGGCGAGCCCGCCGACAATCGCGCCGACGAAGCCCTTGAGGCCGATGAGGAAGCCCGTATCGTAATAAACCGTGGTGATTGGAGCGATCAGGACGCCGGAAAAGGCACCGATCAGAACGGCCAGCAGGAAGGAGAGCTTTCCCGCCATCACCGTCGAAATTCCCATCAGGCGCGCGCCTGTACGATTCATCGCGGTGGCGCGCAAGGCCTTGCCATAGATCGTGCGCTCAAAAAATACGGCAAGCACCACGATCAGCAGCAGGCTGGCACCGACCACCCAAAGCGTCTGGCCAGTCACCGTCATGACGCCCCAGTCAAAGCTGGCATCCGAAAAAGCCGGCGTGCGAGAACCTTCGGCACCGAAGAACAGCAGACCCAGCCCCACCAATGCCAGGTGCACCGCCACCGAAACGATCAGCAACACCAGTACGCTGGCCTCGGCCAACGGCTGGAAGGCCAGACGATAGAGCATGGGACCCAGCGGAACCACCAGTGCCAGAACAAGAACGATTTGAGCCAGCAGCGGAAGTTCGTTTGGCTTCAAAAAGAACACCACTGAAGCCGCTGCGGCCGGATAAACCAGATTCCAGCCTATGATCCGCGGAATTCTCCTGGCCATACCCGAACGCAGCGCAAGAGTTATGTCAACCAAGGCCACCAGCAATCCCGCACCGATCAGCAGCCAGAGCGTTCCGGGCGTCTTGCCCGCCTGAAAACTGGCGAGGGTCAAGGCACCGAACGCAACGAACTCGCCCTGCGGAATGAAAATCACGCGAGTGACGGCGAATACGAGTACCAGCGCCAATGACAGCAGCGCATAGATCGCGCCGTTGGTAATGCCGTCCTGCCCCAGCAGGAGTGCAATTTGCAGATCCATTAATTCATTCTCAAATGAACCCGGAGCGCATCTCAAGCACTCCGAGTTTCAAGCCCGCTGGTGACAAACCCACGTCGAATCATTCCGAGGACAAGACAAGCAGGGTCTTGGCACCCTGCTTGTCTTGTCCTTTGTCGGAAGGCCGCTCGGAAGTCGCCTGTTAATCGAGCTTCCAGGCTCCGTTTTCGATCCGCACCATGACGCGGGCACGCTGGTCAAAACCGAGATGGTCGCTGGACGACATGTTGAACACGCCATGCACGCCAACCAGATTCTTGGTGCCCTCGAGCGCATCGCGCAGGGCTGCACGAAACTCCTTGGTCCCCGGTTGCGCCTTTTTCAATGCAGCGGGCACTGCATTCTGCAACAGCAGTCCGGAATCCCATGCGTGGCCGCCGAAGGTCGAGATGCTGCCCTTGCCATGGGCTGCCTCGTACTTGGCGATATACGTCAGGGCCGACTTCTTGATCGGGTTGCTGTCCGGCAATTGCGCTGCCACCAGCATCGGCCCGGCGGGAAGGAAGGTTCCCTCGACGTTCTTGCCGCCGACGCGCAGGAAGTCATTGTTGGCAATGCCGTGCGTCTGGTAGTACTTGCCCGCAAAGCCGCGCTCCTTGAGCGTTACCTGCGGCAAGGCAGCCGGAGTGCCTGAACCTGCGATCAACACCGCATCGGGCTTGGCCGCCATCATCTTCAGCACTTGCCCGGTTACCGAGGTGTCAGCACGGCTGTAACGCTCGTTGGCCACGACCTTGAGCTTGTAGGTATCGGCATATTTGATGAATTCCTGATACCAGCCTTCGCCGTAGGCGTCATTGAAACCGATGAAAGCCACTGTCTTGACGCCCTTGCCCGCCATGTGCGCGGCGATCGCGATAGCCATCTGCTGGTCGTTCTGCGGCGTCTTGAACACCCACTTGGTCTTGGGATTCGCCGGATCGACAATCCGCGCCGACGCCGCCATCGAAATCATGGGCGTTTCAGCCTCCGCCACGACGTCGATCATCGCCAGCGAATTGGGAGTGATCGTCGATCCGACAATCACATCGACCTTGTTTTCCGAAAGCATCTTGCGCACGTTCTTGACCGCCGTCGTGGTGTCCGACGCATCATCGAGAACGATGTAATTCACCTTTTGGCCACCGATGGAGGTCGGCAACAGGGTGATCGTGTTCTTTTCCGGAATGCCGAGCGAGGCAGCCGGGCCCGTCGCCGATAGCGTCACGCCGACTGTAATATCGGCATATGCCGCGAATGTGGTGCACGCCGCCCCTAGCGCAACCGCAAGTTTTCGAAGTTTCATTTAATGACTTCCTCCTGATTTATGTTTATGCAAGTATACAGTATACGTTGTCCATGATCGTCGACCGGCCATGGTAGGTACAACGTGTAGTTCTTGTTCCAGAAAATAGCGGATACAAAGTTCCGGATACTACAGCTAACACGCGCTGCCATCCAGCTATCAGCCTGCCTGAGGCAGCTGCGTCAAGTCCGGCTTACGCAAATGTGTCATACCCAAGGCGCGCAATCAATAGTGATGCCACCACCACAAAGACCCAGCGTACGAAGCCGCTGCCATGACGCAAGGCGAGCCGCGCGCCAAGAAGCGCACCACCAATATTGAATACCGCCATTGCCAGGCCTGTCATCCAAAGTACGTGTCCACTCGGCACGAAATAGGCAAGGGCTGCGGCATTGGTGGAAAAATTCACCACCTTGGCGGCGCTCGACGCGTGCAGGAAATCGAGCCTGAAGAAGCGTACGAAGGCGAAAATCATGAAGCTGCCCGCTCCGGGGCCGAAGAAACCGTCGTAGAACCCCAACACGCTGCCAGCCAGCAACGCCAGCCGGCGTTCCACACGAGGCGTCAGCCGCTCGCCGGATAGCACGCCGAAATCCGGCTTGGCCACGGTATAGACCATGACCAACAACAACAAGCCAAGCACCAGCGGCCGCACCACTTCTTTCGGCAGCCACGCCACAGCCGCGGCACCGGCAAAGGAAAAAACAAAAGCCGCGATCGCGGCTGGCAAGGCGACGCCCCAAGGCAGGGCTATTCGCCGCGCAAAGCGCAGCGCCGCGTTGCCCGTGCCGAAAATGCTCGCCAGCTTGTTGGTGCCGAACACGGTCGCCGGCGACTCGGCAGGCAGGGCCATCAACAAGGTCGGCACTTGAATCAATCCGCCGCCACCGGCCACCGCATCGACGAAACCTGCAAACAAGGCCGCCGCCAGCAGCAGAATCAAGTCGAATTCCGCCATGCCGTCCTGGCTACTTGCCGATGCAGAAGCGGGAGAAGATTTCCCCCAGCAAATCATCAGCCGTGAATTCGCCCGTAATTCGCGACAACGCCTCCTGTGCTAGCCGCAACTCTTCCGCGCAGAGCTCGATCTGATCCAGACGCCGTGCCGCCAGCGCCGACTTTTCGGCGGCAAGCCCGAGCGCTTCCAGATGCCGCTCACGAGCCAGCACAACATCCTCGCCGTGCCCGCTCCAGCCGGCTACCCGCAGCAGCTCGTCGTGCAGGAGGCCCAGCCCCTCGCCACTCTTCGCCGACAAGCGCAAATGCACGCGGCCGGCTTCCACAAAGCGTCCCGCCGCCGCCCCAGCCAGGTCGCACTTGTTCTCGACGACAATGCGCTCGACCCCCGGCGGAAGGCGCACCGCGATTGCATGATCCGCAGGCGTTTCGCCGCTGCGCGCATCGAGCAGTTGCAACACGACATCGGCCCGCTCGATTTCGCGCCAGGCGCGCTCGATGCCGATCTTTTCCACCACATCGTCCGTTTCACGCAATCCCGCGGTGTCGATGATGTGCAACGGTATGCCCTCGACCTGAATGGTTTCGCGCACTGCGTCGCGGGTGGTGCCGGCGACCTCGGTGACAATCGCGCGCTCCTCGCCGGCCAGACGATTGAGCAGGGAGGACTTGCCGACATTGGGCAGACCGGCCAGCACCACGTGCAGGCCGGAGCGCAGCAGACGCCCGGCACGCGCCCGCTCCAGCAACGAAGACAAGTCGCCACGGATAGCCGACAGCCGCTGTGCGGCATCCGTATCCTTGACAATGTCGATTTCCTCTTCCGGAAAATCCAGCGTCGCTTCCACCAGCATGCGCAGCTCGGTAAGCCGCGCCACCAACACGCGCACCTCGCGCGAGAACTCGCCCGACAGCGAGCGCAATGCCGAACGCGCCGCCGCCGCGCTGCCTGCCTCGATCAGATCGGCGACCGCTTCCGCCTGGACCAGGTCGAGCTTGTCGTTGAGAAAAGCGCGCTGCGAGAATTCGCCCGGCTCGGCGACACGTGCGCCCAGCTCAAGACAGCGCGTCAGCAGCATC
>Ga0265297_10005622_pt1 | contig 18915 bp, 19 predicted proteins | sample Munlanlwell13791_FD_192502 | JGI IMG/M metagenome (GOLD analysis project Ga0265297, IMG submission 192502) | Leachate microbial communities from a municipal landfill in Southern Ontario, Canada - Leachate well 137-91 | ecosystem: Engineered > Solid waste > Landfill > Unclassified | place...
AGAATCTGCCTTAAGTTCATTTACAACGTCATGGCCAATTTATTTCTCAGTTAAGGGTCGATCCCTCGATCTTGAACTGAGAAATGAATTAAATTAATAACAATATAAAAACCCCAAGCCATGAAAACAAGAATGTATTTTATAATTATTATAAGTCTGTTGGTTATTTTTTCTACCAGTTGCCAAAAATCTAGAGAGTTGCAGGTGTTCAAAATATCTCTTTGGGAAAAAGATCAATATTCTAGGACGGCAACTTACGGCCCCAATAATCCTTGGGAATATAAGTTTAGCGTTCTTTCTACTGAAAATTTAGACACAACCACCGTCCTTAATTCCGTTCGCCACCAGGGTAGATATATGGATCTCGTTGGTAGAGACATAATAGACACCACCAAGACAAGATTTCTTTCCAAAGAGATAGTTTCTATCTCTCAATTTGTAGTTCCTCCCTATACTGATACTACTTGGAAATATTCAGTAGAAACTCAGAAATGGTGGCGAGAGTGTGCGGTCAATACCTCTTTTGTTACTTATACTATCAGAGAGTGTGGTAATACTGATGACAAGGTAGCATGGTTAAAAGAGCAGATCAAAGATAAAGAATCTATCTGCGATTCAATGGCTGTGGATTACATGGGGCGCCAAGAAGGGTGGCGCTACATGCCAATGTAGGGAAAAAACAATAAAAAAAGACTATCACTAAGATAGTCTTTTTTCTTTTTTCCTAGCTTCTTGGTGCTTTTTTGTTCTGGTGATTTCTGGTATAATAGGAATATCTTAATTTATGAAGAATCTTTCTTTTCGTCTTAAAACTCGAATTATTTTATGGTCAATTATTATTTTGACTATTTTTATCTTAGTTTATTTAGCAATTATACCTTTCGGTAAAATAACTTATACCTATCGTCCAAGCGGGCATAATCTTTTAGGCGGGAAAGGCTTTTTTGGTAATTTTACACCGCCGGATAGACTTGATATTGCAGGAGAAAATTTGAAAGTTATTGGTGATTCAATTTATTTCTCTCTTTTTACCCCGCGCCGTTTTGAAACTGCGAAGATGACAATCGTTTATCGTGGCTTTGATTACGAGTCTTATCCAATAATTGAAACCGGGGTAATGGTTGACCCCATACTCCATAATTATCGTCTTTATCCTGTTTCTAATTATATTATTGATCGATTATCAAGCGAGTGGAAAAAGATTAATGATGGTAGTTTGGTGCTGTTACAGAAAGAAAAAAAATATTCTAGTGTTTCTGATTTATTAGCCAGTCCACCGCAAAAAAATGAATTGGCATTCTATAATTATCAATATAATTTTCCTTATCAAATTGATAATTATCAAAAGAGTCAGGAGGTTGTCGATTTACCAGATTTAAGAGGGGCCTATCAATTTTATACTTATATTAGTAACGAAGATCTAAATTTTTCTGTTGATTTTTTGGATCTAAACCAAAACGCTGATCAAAATGGTGATCCTATCCAGATTTATGTTTATGATACTGGCAAAAAGGCGGTAGCTGAGTATTCTTTGCCTGATGATGGTAATAAGACTGATGGTGGAAAGTCGACTGAGGCTAGAAATGTTAAGATTAATATTCCCGGTTTAGTTTCTGGGGTTTATAAAGTGGAGGTTAAGGTTAATGATGATTTGGTAAGCCAAAACATTAAGACGACACAAGGCAAATTATCATTTATTTCTCGCGTTTGGCTCTATAATCACTCTTCCCAGGCTATTAATCTGTGGACTGATGGCAGTTTTATTAAGTCCAGGGTTAATGATCCCTCAGGAGTTGGAAGAATTAGTTTAAATAATAATTATTTTGAAATCCCGGAAACCTATCAGCAATATAAATTTCTATTTGATAAGCCTCAGGCCAGAAATAGTATTATTGTTTATCGACCGGAAACTATTATTGAGACCAGCGGAGTATTTTCTTTTGGTGAAGATGCTTTGATCAATCCCGATGTTTATAAAATTGATCAAAATAGTAATCTCGATAAAATTAAATATATAATTGCTGATTATAATTCGCCTATTAATTTGGGTATTTGGAGGCGGGCTGATATTTATCTAGATATTAGTGATGTTTATCGTGAAAAAGGTCAAACTAATTTTATAATTTCAATTCCTGGGCTATTAGCAGAGAATAATCTGGTGGGAGCAGAGATTAAATCACTTCAGATTGAGTTAACTGGGAAGAGTTTAATACAAAAAATAAAAGAGTATGTTCAATAATCGAATTCAATTTATCTTCGGGTCTAAATTTCATCAATTTTGCCAAGAGCTATTTTATGCCTTATCTGGCGGTTTATTATTATTTGTAGCTTTGGAAATAATCAAACCTCAGATTGTTGTTGTCTATTTGAATCTTAGTTTCTGGTTGCTCCTTTGGTTTCTTAGTGCTATGATTTTATTGTTATTTAAGAAGTCAAATAAATAATTTTTTATTAGTATTATATGAATAAATTAGAGTCATTTCTAAGCCCAAAATCGGTTGCTATTATTGGCGCTTCTTCTAATCCAGCTAAATTAGGTTGGCAGATTTTAGCCAACCTAAAGTCGGCTGGATTTTCAGGTGAAATTTACCCAATCAATTTACGTGAAACAGAAATTTTAGGTTTGAAGGCTTATTCTGATATTAGTACTTTGCAGTCTAAAATTGATTTGGTAGTAATAGTTATTCCGGCTCAATTGGTGTTAGAAGAAATTAGGAAAGTGGCTCAGATGGGAATCAAAAATTTAGTAATTATTTCAGCTGGCTTTGGGGAGGCGGGAAAAGAAGGTAAAATTATTGAGTCAGAAATAAAGAAGCTTGCCGTTGAGCATGGTCTTAATATCCTTGGCCCTAATTGCCTAGGCTTTATTAATTATCGCTCTCGTTTGAATATTACTTTCGCTAATACTTTTGGGGCTGATGAGGGTAAGAAGAATCATAATATTGCCTTTTTATCGCAATCTGGAGCTATTGGTAGCGCTGTATTAGATTGGACAAAGAACAAGAATATCGGATTTTCTTTATTTGTTAGCTTGGGTAATAAGGCTGTTTTAAATGAAAATGATTTTTTTGAGTATTTGCTTACTGATAAAAACAGCGATTTAGTAGTCGCTTATTTAGAGGAAATATCCGATGGTAGTCGTTTTTTAAACCTTATCTCTCGGTTGGCTAAGGTTAGACCAGTCGCTATTTTAAAAGCTGGACGGACTGAGGCTGGTAGTGTGGCGGCTATGTCTCACACTGGAAGTATGGCTGGTAGTAACGAGGCGGTTAAAGCGGCTCTGGCTCGAAGTGGAGCGATAGTTTTAAATGATATGAGTGAATTGTTTAATCTGATGCGCTTGATTAAGAAGCCTCTTGAGTTATCTAACTCTGATTTATATTTAATTTCTAATGCCGGCGGTCCGCTGGTTATTAGTACGGATGAAATTTCTGATAGTAATTTAATATTGCCCAAGTTGTCGTCTAGTCTAAAAGATAAAATTATACCAATCTTGCCTGGCTTTAGCCATGTTGAGAATCCTTTGGACATTTTGGGCGACGCTACCAGTGAGCGCTATGAAAAAGTTTTGGGAATATTATTATCTGAGGCTAAAGTACAAACAGTTTTACTTCTTCTGACTCCTCAGAGTGGAACAGATGTCAAAAACATTGCTGAAGTTATCGGTCGTTTTAGTTTTAAGTATCCGGATAAACTGATCGTGACTAGTTTTATGGGTGGGGTGGCGGTTAGTGAAGGTAAAAAAGTTTTAGCCGATTACTCGGTCCCTAATTTTAATTATCCCGAGGAAGCTATTAGAGTTTTAAAGCATTATTTAATGTATCAAAAAAATAAAAAAGGCTTGCGGACCTATATTTCTAAGCAGAATGGTATTTTGAATTCTAAGACTAGTGGTCTTTGGGACTATTTGGAAACTAAAAAGCTGTTGGATCATTATGGCATTAAGACCGTGAAGACTATTAGGGTCGATAAAACAATTTCTAAGATGAAATACCCAATTGTGGCTAAGATTATTGGTCCAGATTTAGTTCATAAGAGTGAAGCTCAAGCTATTTTCTTGAATTTAAAGACTGAGTTAGAATTAAAGAAGATTATCAAGAGCCCATTATTAAGGAATAAGTCTAACTATTTAGTGGCCCAAGAAATGGTTGTTGGGGGATTAGAAATAATTTTGGGATTTAAGCGAGATGATAATTTCGGTCCGCTGATTGTCGTCGGCTGGGGTGGAATTTATACTGAAATTATTAAAGACACTAGTGTTTTTCTAGCTGAAAATAATGATCGTTTGATTATTGAAAAAATTAAACAATTAAAAGTCTATCAATTAATCTTGGGAGCTAGAGGAAAAGAGCCTTTTGATTTAGAAGCTTTAGTGGATAATATTAAAAAATTGATTTTATTGTCGCAGGAGCATCCAGAGATTAAAGAACTGGATATTAATCCGGCCTTCATTCTACGTCATGGTTTTGTGGCAGCTGATTGGCGGATTATCTCATAGCTGGTATGTGGAAAAATTTATTTAATCGTCAAACCAATAGTATTACAATGGCGGCGGCTTTAGTCGGGGTGTCTTCTTTGTTGTCTCGTTTCTTGGGAGTTTTTAGGGATAGAATTTTGGCTGGGCAATTTGGTGCCAGCGAATCATTAGACATTTATTATAGCGCCTTTAGAATTCCTGATTTAGTTTATAGTCTGATAATTTTAGGGGCTTTATCGGCGGGGTTTATTCCGGTCTTTACCAGCTTGATTAAAGATTTTAAAAGTTATAGCGGGGTAGGGTTATTTAAACATCTTAATTCTGAGGCTTGGTATTTGGCCAATAATCTTCTTAATGTTTTATTATTGTCTTTGGCCTTTTTGAGTTTAGTGGGTATTATTTTTGCTCCAGGGTTAGTAGCTCTAATTTCTCCTGGTTTTTCCCCGGAGGCTCAAAAAACTACTGCTGCTTTGACTCAGATTATGTTTCTGTCGCCATTATTTTTAGGAATCTCTGGTATTTTGGGTGGAGTTTTGCAATCCTTTAAAAACTTCTTAGTCTATTCTCTAGCGCCGATTATGTATAATGTTGGTATTATTATGGGCGCCTTATGGTTTGTTCCTTCTCTGGGCATTTCTGGCTTAGCTTGGGGGGTAGTTTTGGGAGCTTTTTTACATATGATAATCCAGGTCCCGGTTGTTTATAATCTTGGTTGGCATTATCGTTTTCTAATTAATTTTAGAGATAAAAATTTAATTAGAATTATTCGGATGATGGTTCCTCGTACTTTGAGTCTGGCTATTTCTCAAATCAATCTAGTTGTTATCACAATCATTGCTTCCGAATTGGCTAGCGGTTCTTTGTCAGTTTTTAATTTTGCTAATAATTTACAATCTTTTCCGGTCGGTATTTTTGGTATTTCTTTCGCAGTGGCCGCCTTCCCGGCTCTGGCAGCAGCGGCTTCTAATGGTCAGAAAATGATTGGCCATTTTTCTTTAGCGACTCGGCAAATTTTGTTTTTTATTGTTCCGGCCACTATTTTACTGATAACCCTTCGGGCCCAGATTATTAGAATTATATTAGGAACTGGTTCTTTTGATTGGGAGGACACTATTTTAACTATGGACGCTTTGGGGTTCTTTGCTCTAAGTCTTTTTGCTCAAGCTATAATTCCTCTTCAGACTCGGCTCTTCTATGCCCGTCAGGACTCTAGAACCCCGTTTATAATTGGTATTTTGGTAGTTATTGTTAATGTCTTTTTGTCTCTTTGGTGGTCTAAGAGCTTGGGGGTTGCTGGTTTAGCTTTAGCTTTTTCAATGTCCAGTATTTTAAATTTTGTATTACTTTGGGTCTGGCTTTACATTAAGCTTGGCAATATGGATCAAACTAAAATCTTAATTTCCACGATAAAATTTTCAGTTGCTGGGATTGCCGCTGGATTTATTATCCAGGCTATGAAAAATATAATTTGGCCATACATTAATATGAATACTTTTTCTGGTGTTTTGGTTCAGGCCATGGTCTCGGCCTGTGGTGGAATTATTGTTTATTTATTAGTCTGCGCCTTATTAAAGAGTGAGGAATTTTATGATTTCTTAAGTTTAATTAAACGTAAATTATCTTGGCATAAGGTTAAGGTTGGTGATCAGGGTGAGGTTCGGGGATTATAATTTAATTTTTATTTTGCAAATTAAAAATCTCATTCTTTTAGAATGAGATTTTATTTTTATTTTTATTTCCTGGTTGGGCTATTGTTTTTTAACCCCAAGATAATAAACGGTGTATGCCCAATAGTCGTTATTACAGATAGCCTTGATCTCGGTATTTTTTCGGTTTTTGATTATGTAGGGATTAGCGTTATCCCCGTACTTATCAACCAAGAATGATCCTAAGGCAACTATGGCCTTGTTATTGGGTATTTCCTTTTTGTAATATCGGCCCAGGGCTAATAACTCAGAGATAGTGGCAGGTCGATAGCCGGCGCTGTCCATCTTCTCTATAGATTTTTGTGTTTTGAGATTCTCATTGAAATTGAATAGTTTAGCCTCATATTTAACCACTTTCCCGATTAGCTCCGGGGCGATTAAATTCAGATTGGATGGGAGCGACAAAATGCTCTCCATGCTATTGTAAACGTAATTTCCGGCCGAGATCATTTGCTCCAAGCTCTCGGAGTAATTTACTGTTAATACTGGATTATTTTGACCTTTCCCGACTGAGAATGTTAGCGCTAACGCTAATAAAATAAACATTTTTTTCATGTTTTTCTGATTTTTTGGGTTTGTATTAAGAACTATGAAAACACGATAACATTCTTGGTTGCTTCTGTCAATAGTTTGACCAAATGGCTAAAATACATTAATATTAAAGGATAATGATGGGGCGATATATCTTTTTATGTCGCTTTCTTTAAATTTAAATTACATGAACGAAAATATTAATAAAATTAGGAATTTTGCTATTCTGGCTCATATTGACCATGGTAAGTCTACTTTGGCTGATCGAATGTTGGAAATTACACAGACGGTTGATAAGAGAAAGATGAAAAATCAGATTTTAGATGGTATGGATATTGAAAGAGAGCGGGGTATCACTATCAAGCTTCAACCGGTGACCATGGATTATAAAGGGTATCAATTGAATTTGATCGATACTCCGGGTCATGTAGATTTTTCTTATGAAGTTTCTAGATCTTTGGCGGCAGTGGAAACGGCCGTGTTGTTAGTTGATTCAACCCAGGGTATTCAAGCTCAAACTCTCGCTAATTTATATTTAGCATTAGAGCAGGATCTGACTATTATTCCAGTGGTTAACAAAATTGATTTGCCGGCGGCCAATGTCCCCAAAACTAAAAATGAGATTGTTAAATTGCTGGGTTGTAAAGAGGAAGATATTCTTTGTGCTTCAGGCAAAACTGGCGAAGGCGTTGCTGACATTTTGGATGCTGTTATTGAGAAAAGTAATCCACCCCAAGGAGGAGGCGAGTCCAGTCTGCCCCGAGCTTTAATCTTTGACTCTAAATATGATGAGTATAAAGGCGTGGTAGCTTATGTCAGAATTTTTGATGGCGCCCTTAAAAAAGGAAATAAGATTAAGCTAATAGCCACTAAAGCAGAAAGTGAAGTTTTGGATATTGGTATTTTCCGTCCGGATTACTTTTCTACTGGTGAATTACATGGCGGAAGTATTGGTTATATTGTCACTGGATTTAAGGCGGTGGGGGAGTGTCGTGTTGGTGATACCGTTACCTTTCCCTATAATGAGAACAATAAGCCAGAGCCACTTCCTGGTTATAAAGAGGTAAAGCCCATGGTCTTTGCTGGTATCTTCCCGAGTGAAGGTGATAGTCTTGAGGACTTAAGAGAAGCCATGGAAAAATTAAAATTAAATGATAGTGCTTTAGTCTATGAGCCAGAGAGATCTGAGGCTTTAGGCTTTGGTTTTCGTTGCGGTTTTTTAGGATTATTGCATTTAGAGATTTTCCAGGAAAGATTAAGACGCGAATATAACTTAGATATTATTGTGACTATCCCTAGCGTGGCTTACAAGATTTTTAAGAAGAATGGTGAAGAGGAGATTGTTCGAACTCCGCAAAAATTATCAGATCCTTCAGAGTTGTTAGGGGTTGAAGAGCCTTGGGTTTTATTGGATATTGTTGTGCCCAAAGAATATATGGGTAATGTTATTAAATTGGCTCAGGATAAACGTGGAATCTATAAAAATACTGAATATATGTCGATTGATACTGATCAGCCCAGAGTAATTTTACATTATGAGATTCCGATGGCTGCTATTTTAACTGATTTTTATGACAAGATTAAGAGTGTTAGTGCGGGCTATGCTTCTATCAATTATGATTATCTAGATTATCGACCAGCCGATGTTGTTAAGATGGATATTATGGTGGCTGATGATATTGTTGAATCTTTGGCGACAATTGTTTATCGCGATGAAGCTTTCCGTCAAGGTAAGGAAATTGTTAATATTCTGAAAGACACTATTCCACGGGAGATGTTTGTAATCAAGCTCCAAGCAGCTATTGGCGGTAAGGTTATTGCCGCCGAAAGATTGTCGGCGATGCGCAAAGATGTTACGGCTAAATTATATGGTGGCGATGTCAGTCGAAAACGAAAATTATTAGAGAAACAGAAGAAGGGTAAGAAAAAAATGATGAGTTTGGGTAAGGGTAGCGTTTCTATTCCGCCCGATACTTTTGTTAAGATATTAAAAAGATAATTTAAATATTATGAAGCGCAAAAAAGTAGTTAGAGTAGTTTGGATTATTATTTCTTCGCTGGTGGTTATTTCTATGGTCGCCTGGACAGTGGCCATTCCTTTTATGTAATTTTTGCTGTGTTAATTTAGTGGATCTAATTAAAATAGCTAAAATTAAATTATGTCTAAAATCTGGCAGCTCATGGAAAAAATGCCGCAATCAGTTATTGCCGCTAATCCTAATTATTCCCCAGTTCTATTGCAATTGCTCTATAATCGAGGAATTCAAAAACCGGAAGAGGTTGAAGCTTTTTTTGTGGAGGAATTATTTTCGGATGAGTATTTTAAAAAATATGATCCTTTTTTGTTTTCTGATATGGAGGCCTCTATTAATCTGATTGTTAGCCATATCAAGGCGGGTGATAAGATTATGATTTATGGCGATTATGATGCTGATGGCGTGACAGCGACAGCGGTTTTGTGGGATACTTTTAAAATTTTAGGAGCTAAAGTCGATTATTATTTGCCAGATAGAGTAACCGAAGGATATGGTATGAATAAAGAGGCGGTTGGCAAAATTGCAGCCGATGGTTATAAGCTAATTATTACCGTCGATACTGGGACTAGAAATTGGGAAGAAATTGAATATGCTAAAAGTTTGGGAATGGAAATAATTTTGACCGATCATCATGCTTTGCCAGAAGATAAATCAGAGATGCCTCAATGTTTATTTATTAATTGTGCCAATCAAGATGATGGTTATCCTTTTAAAATACTGGCTGGCGTTGGGGTGGCCTTTAAAGTTGTTCAGGCTCTAATCTCTCGATCTAAGTTGGATGACGTCCAAAAACAATACTTGGTGGAAAGAAGTTTGGATCTAGTGGCGCTTGGCACAGTTGCTGATATGGTTTCTCTTCTAGGAGAAAATAGATTGTTGGTCAAAAAAGGATTGGAAATTTTAAATAAAACTAAGAGGCTGGGATTAAAGGAATTAATTAATGTCGCCAAAATAGGGATTAACGGATCTAAGCTTGACTCTTGGAATATTGGTTTTCAATTGGGGCCTCGGTTAAATGCCGCTAGTCGCTTGGGACATGCTAATAATGCGCTTAAGCTAATTTTATCCGACAATTTGGAGGAGGTAAAAGTTTTGGCTAATGAGTTAAACCAAAAAAATATTGAACGTCAGGAAATTACTGCTAATATTATGGCGCTTGTTGAAAAAGACATTGATCAGCAGAATGTCCCGAATATTATTATCAGTGTTTGTGATTTAGAATATGATACTAAAACCGAAGGAGTGATTGGTTTGGTGGCTGGTAAAATCTGTGAAAAATATTATCGTCCGACACTCATTGTTACTAAGTCCCAAGATGGTTATAAAAGTTCTGGTCGAAGTATTCCCGAGTTTAATCTAATCGAAGCGATTGAAGACTCCAGGGAATTTTTAGATAAATACGGTGGTCATCCAGCGGCCTGTGGCTTCTCGGTTTATGAGCGAGAAAAATTGGATCAGTTTATCGTTAAAATCTCTCAAATTGCCACTGAAAAATTAGCTGGTTTAGAATTGGCTCCAAAATTAAAATTAGACGCTGCTTTGTCTCCGCAGGATATTGATTTAGATTTGGTTAATAATATTTCTCAACTTGCTCCTTATGGTCAAAATAATCCTCAGCCTAAATTTGTTTCTTATGGACTGACGATTATGGATATTGTGACTATGGGCGGAAAGGGAGAACATATGAAGTTAAGATTAGCTGACAATTCTCGTAGTCTTTGGGCCATAGCTTTCTTTAAGAATTCTGAATTTTCTCAACTTCAGATCGGATCGAAGGTCGATGTCGCTTATTACCTAGATCTTAATAACTATAATGGCAAGAGCGAAGTTCAAATGAAGATTATTGATTTAGTGCCAATAAAATAATTAATTAATATGAATCACAAAAAAATTATTATTTATACTGATGGTGGCGCTCGGGGTAATCCAGGACCGGCTGGTATTGGCGTGGTTTTTTATAATGAAGAGAGGGAGATGATTAAAGAATATTCTGATTTTTTGGGTGTGGCCACTAACAATCAGGCCGAATACAAGGCTGTTATCTTAGCCCTTAAGAAGGCCCATGAGCTAGAAGCCGAAGAATTACATTTTTATTTAGATAGTGAATTGGTGGTTAAACAACTTCGAGGGGAATATAAAGTAAAAAACAAAGATTTGGCATCTTTGTTTTTGGAGATTCATAATTTGTCTATTAATTTCAAGAAAATATTATATACTCACGTTAGAAGAGAGCTCAATAAAGAAGCTGACAGACTGGCTAATGAGGCAATGGATAGAGGAGAATAAATTGATACAAAAAAAGAGATGTAATAATCTCTTTTTTGTTATAAAAATAATCTTTTAATCTTTAATTGGTGCACCCGGTCGCTTGGTATAATCCCTTTGATCTATTGTATTCGGAACAATGGCCACCTTTCCCAGGACAAGGAGTTGACATAGAATCACCATATGAAAAATGCCAATATTCACCACAATATCTAATCCATCCCGCCCCAATCATGATGTCATATAGTAATTTAGTATTTGAATTTCGAGCTTCGTAATTGGCTGATCCAACATAGCCACCTTTTATCATGTCGACCCCGTTTATTTTAATGTCGACTGTTGTTCCGCCCATGTGAGAATTGCAACTTCCTGGTCTCGCGGCGGCTGCTGGGTTCTGCTTGTATTGGAACCAGTATTTACATTGTTGTTCTTGGCTTCTTAAGGCATCGGTTATATATAATTTTACGCCTTTGGCTGCGGCTGCTTGAGATGCCTTTTTTAGTCCTTCAATTGTTTTTGGTAATAATCTGGCATCAACACTATTACCGAAGAGTATGTTATTAGTTATCTCTGAAACTTTTTTGGCGTCAATAAAAACAGTATCAGAGTTATCACATTCTACCATTGAACTACATTGACTAACGCTTTGAACATTTCTATTTTCCTTAACACTCTCTGGTGTGAATGATGGGTTGGCTGCTTCCGCGGCATCTATATTTTCTTGGCTGTCACTTAATGTCATTTCCTGAACAATACTCAATTCTATCGCCTTAAACCCAATTAAGTCTGGATTAACTTCATTTAATAGTACATAGGAGGTGAACATGATTAACATCCCAGTCAGAGCGCCGGTGATCCATGATTTAGCTTCGGATATTCTGGTGGCGTTTCCGGTGGAGGTTAGATAAATTACTCCGCCGATCATTAAAGCTAGAGCGGCGAGTATTCCAATAATACCCATTGAGTAATTATAAATAGCTTTGATATAAAGTGATATCCAGGGAAGACTACAGGATGTTTTGTCATTATTAACTGTGCAGGTAGCTGGATTATCGGCTAGCATTTTGTCTAACCCAGGTATTTTTACCTGTAAGTTTAGTAGGGGGTTGAGGACTTCGATAAATGGTTTTTCGGAGGTTGGGGCTGTTTGAGCCTTGGTTATATTCGGAAAAATTAATCCTGTTAATAGAAACAAAAAAATAAATAAAATATTAATTTTTTTTACCAAGATATTTTTCATAAGCTATAATTGATATTTTTTGATATTCTCATCGGCCAATCTTTGAATATAGTCGAGGTCTGTTTGATAATGTTTTTCGGAAAATAAATGTTTGAATCTTCCCTGGGGTTTCAAATATTCTGTAACTCTTGGCGCTGGCTGGGAAATTTTTGATTTGTTGGTTAATATTCCATTTTCATATTCAAGGAGTGGATAGAGCCCAGTATTAACTGCTAGTTTCCCTAATTTGACTGCTTGGTCTAAATTAATTTTCCAACCCGGAATACAAGGTGAAAGAATTTGAATATAGGTTGGCCCGGAAACGGCTAGGGCTTTTTTTACTTTGTTAGTAATATCATCGGGAAATCCGGCAGTACTTTGGGCCACATATTTTAATCCATGAGCCAGAGCAATGCCAATCATATCTTTCTTGTTTTGTTTTGATCCTGGAGATAGCGGGCAGACCTTATTATCAGAACAATCACTATTGGGTGATGTGGTAGTGTTGGCGCCATAGGGAGTCGATCCAGAAGCTTGAATGCCAGTATTGGAATAGGCCTCAGTATCATAACAAATATAGAGGACGTCATCACCTCTTTCCCACATACCGCTTACTAGTCCGATGCCGATATCATAAGTTCCGCCATCGCCAGCCTGAGTAACTACTTTTATATTTTTTTGCCCTTTATAATTCAAGGCAGCTCTAATCCCAGAAGCGACAGCACTGGAGTTTTCAAATAGAGAATGAATCCAAGGTAATCCCCAAGAACTATTGGGATAGGCTGTGGTAGTTACCTCTAAACAACCAGTGGCGTTGGTTAGAATAGTATTTTTGTCTAAGGCTTTCATGGCTGCTCGAACTGCCACTAGTTGACCACAACCAGCACAGGCATTATGTCCAGAGCAGATATTTTCAGTTTTTTTGTTTATCATATAAAATTAATGATCATCTGAATCACAGGTCCAGAAAGAGCAGTCACCATCAATTTGGTTTCCGCATGGTCCGCTGGGGTTTTCTTGTCCGTTGCCTGCCTGATCTTTGCATTTATAATCATCCGTGCAGGCTTCTCCGTAGGTAAAACATCTAATACAAGTTTTGTTTTCACAGAATCCGTTTTCATTATTTGATGTTTTGCATGATGATCCCGTTATAGTCCCTGGGTCGCTACAGTTGGCTTTAATTACCGCCGCCTCTTGACCCTGGTAGCTATAACAACAATAGAGCTCGGCTCCGCAATCACTACCACTTCCTTCGTCCCACTCATAGCCGTCAGGACAATGCAGGTTGTTTCCTGGGTATTGGCAGGTTGAACTAAATTTAGAGCCGCATTTTTGTCCCTTTTGTTTGACATTGCTGTCGTGATATTCGCAGGAAGTTCCATCTGGGCAATCTTCCCAGAAATCATCAGCCCAGCCATCTGGTCTAAAAGGTAAACAGAACCCACCGCTATCTCCGCACGCCGGCCCCTTACTAATGACAGAATAAACATTTTCTTTTCCGGCGCAGACCTGGGTTTTTTCGTCAATTGTTTGCATATTGCTAGGACAGGAGACAATCGTCTTGTGGTCATACGGAGAGACTCTTTCACCTTTGTCATTTATTTCTATTTCAAATATTTTGATTCCTTCTACCCCGCCACAACAAGTTAGCTCTACTCTCTCCCTAACAACATCAATTTGAATCGGTTTAAAAGAAACTAAGTCAGGATTAACGGTTTGAAGTAAGATGACAGCCGTAATAACTAAGGCCATCCCGGTCAGACTGCTACCGATAATTGATTTTGCTTCCTCAATCTTAGAGCTGGATCCAGCGGCAGTTAGCCAAATAATACCGCCGAGCATTAACATTAAAGCGGCAACAATCCCAACAATCCCTACTCCATAATTATAGATAGCACTAATATATTCAGCTATTGGACCGGTATCGGAGGCCAGTGACAACTGAGAATTTTTTTGAAAACTTGAGCCTGGAATAGTAACTTGGGGTGTAAAAATAATCGGATCAGTATTTAGGGCTTGGGCCTTATTAACTCCCCAGCCGACCCCGATTATTATGGTCATTAACAACAGAAGAAGGCCGAGATTTATTTTTTTATTTAAATATAAAAATTTGTTCATATATTTTAAAAATTCCAATTTAGAAAGATTAATAATGAAACCTGAACAATAAAAACAGTAATAAAGAAAGCTACAAAAAATTCTGGCCAACCTTTTAGAATGATTGGTTTGTTCTGTTCTTTTAATTCTCGTCTCCTCTTTAATTTAAAATGAATTTTATTCATATTTTTAGTTATTTACAAACTTACTTTTAGCGCTTTGTTTTGTTTTTATTATATCATTAATTATATTTTTTATCATCTGTCGAGTAATATCCCGGCCACCTAGTCCAACAATGTAATTTTGGATATTAATAGAATTCTTTTGATTAATCAAAAGTGCTTTAATATCTAAAGTCAGCGGTCCTTCTTGACCGAGGCTTAAGGCTTTTTCGATTACGGCAATATTTTTAGTTCGGAAGATTATTTTAGAAATAGCTTCTTTGGGGAAGGGACGATAAGTCCTAATTTTTAAAACTCCAATCTTATTTTCGAAACCATTTTCTTTAATAGCAGCCCGGATTGTTCCTAGAACTGACCCCATTGCGACTAAAATAGCTTGAGGATTTTTTGGCCCACTATATTCTATTAATCCATTATCTTCCGTTTTGTTATTTTTAGTTGTAGTGTCGAAATTTTTTTGGTAATTAAAATATTCAGCATCGATAATTTTTTGGCTGGAAACTAAGTCTTCGTGGAGCTCTTGCCTGATTTCCATGTAATTATTAGGAGCCACAAAGGATCCAATAGTTACTGGGTCATTGGGGTCCAAATAGGTCTTGGGGGTGGGCCGATATTGACCGAGATATTTTTGAATAGCTTTTGCTTCTGGAATCCAGGCTGGTTCATAGGAGTGAGTAATGAGATAACCATCAACGTTAACCATTACCGGTAATTTAGTAGTCTCAGCAATTTTGTAGGCCATAATGTGTTGGCTAATAGCTTCTTGGTGATTTTCGGCGAAGAGAAGAATCCAGCCACTATCTCTGATTATCATTACATCTTGATGATCATTCCAAATATTAATGGGAGCAGAAACTGATCTGTTGGCGCAAGTCATAACTATTGGCAATCGTAATCCGGCAATATTGAAAATTACCTCAGTCATTAATAGTAGTCCTTGAGAGCTGGTAGCGCTATAAGTCCTGACTCCGGTGGCGCTAGCCCCTAAAACAATTGAGGCAGCGGCAAATTCACTTTCGGCTCTGACATATTCATAGTTTGCCTCTCCATCAGCTTTAAATTTAGCTAGGTCCTCTACGATATGTGTTTGGGGAGTAATCGGGTAGGCTGAAATAACCGCCGGAGCGATATTTTTGATCGTGAGAGCAATGGCATGGGAGCCTTCTAGTATTTGGATTTTTTTATTCTTAGACATAAATGATATTTTTATTTTTCTTCAGACTTCATAATAATAGCTTTGACTGGACATTCTGAAGCACAGAGGCCACAGCCCTTACAATAATCATAATTAATTTTAGCTTTAGGCTTACCTTTGAGGTTGATCATGGCGACAGTACCTTCTGGACAAACTTTTGTGCAGGTTGTACAGCCAATGCAGATATCTAAATTAATCTCAGGCCGAAAAGTTCGCCAGGACCCAGTTTTATTTTGGAGGGAAGTGCTTGGTTGGGCGATTAAAGTTTTTTTCATAAATATTAGTTTAGTGTTTGATAGGCTCTGTCAGCGGCTTGTTGGTTTTTAGAAATCATCTCCGGTCCTTTTTGTAGAAATTTATCAGCAATAGCAAGATTTAATGACTTCAGGCTAATATGGCCACTAAGTTTGGCAAACGATCCTAGAATAACAGTATTCATCAGATTTTTTCCTAAAATTTCTAGTGCAATTTTAGTGGCATCAATAGTCTTGATTTGTGAAACATTGGGAATAAAGCTTTGGATCTTTTGCGCTTTTATGTTAGTTAATGTTTCGGTCGGACTTTTACTGGTATTAATTATAATAATAGTTTTTTTATCTGCTCCGAAGAGAACATCAACTGCTGATAATAAGCTGGAGTCTTGGATAATGATAAAGTTGGGTTGATAAATATGTTCTCGAATAATAATTTCATTCTGGTCTAGTCGAGCAAAGGCTTGAATAGGAGCGCCACTTCTTTCAACGCCAAAAGAGGGAAGAGCTTGCGCATAAAGTCCTTCTTTAAAACCGGCAATGGCAATTAACTCGGCGGCAGTGACTACTCCTTGTCCACCTCGGCCATGAATGCGAATTTGGATCATATTATTTTTTTAAAAATTCTTCGATGATTTTTATAAAGTTATCGCGATCAATTGCTCCTTCTAATAAGTAGCCATTAATCATCCAGCTAGGGGTCTTGGTGATGCCAATTTTTTCGGCGGCTGTAATATCTTCTCGAATATAGCTGAGATATTTTTTGGTGCTTATGCAGCTATTAAAAGCTTTTACGTCTAACCCTAATTGTTGGGCGATAACTGGTAGTTCGGTCAAAGTAATCTGTTCCTGGTTGGTAAATAATTTGTCATGCATCGGCCAAAACATCTCCTGTTCTCCGGCACATCTCCCAGCCAAAGCTAGATCTAGTGACTCATTATGACCTATATAATCCCGGTAAATTATCTTAATATCATCTTTGTACTTTAACCCCAAATCTCTGACTACCGAAAAATTATCTTTACAATAAGGGCAAGCAAAGTCAGAAAATTCAACGATAGTAATTTTAGGAGTGCTGGTGCCTAACCAATAATTATTTTGTCCTTCAATTAATGCTTTGTCGATCTGGACTTTCTGAGCAGTGTTAATTGAATTATTCTCCATTCTAATGTCCTGAACAGTTTTGGCGACATAGAGGGCACTGGCTAAAATAAAACTGGCTAGCAGAAAGAGAGTGAGTAATAGCAAAATTCCCCACCATTTTTTATACCATCTTTTGGGTGTGGGGTGGTCTAATTTTTGCCTTAATTCTAAAATTCTATCTTGCAGAGCCATTGCTAAAATAAGCTTATTAAATTATAATTTTATTATATCATTTTTGGATAAAAAACACTATTATGAAACGCTTTATTCCGCTTCTAATCATGGCGTTGATATTATTCTTTCCGTCTTTGGGTCAGACGGCTGATTTAGATACTGATTCTGATGGTTTAAGCGATGCTTGGGAGATAAAATTTAAGACTGATATCTCTAATCCTGACTCTGACGGCGATGGTTATGCCGATGGCCTGGAGATCAGTAACGCCTACAATCCTCTTGTGGGAGAAGGGCAGAAATTAAAGAAGAATATCGAGGTTAATATTAAGACTCAGAAGCTCCAATACTTTTTAGGGGGTATTAATATGGGTGAATATCCGGTTTCAACTGGTAAGGCCAGCACCCCTACTCCCAGAGGATCGTTTACCGTTAAAAACAAAGCTCCTCGTCCTAAGTCTCAGACTTACGGTCTTTGGATGCCCTATTGGATGGGGCTCTCGGCGGCTGGTATTGGAATTCATGAACTGCCGGAATGGGGCAAGGGAATCAAGGAGGGAGCTAGTCATTTAGGCACCCCAGTCTCTCATGGTTGTATTCGTTTAGGAGTTGGTCCGGCTAAAAAATTATATGATTGGACCGAAGTCGGAACTGAAGTGAAGATTTATTAGCAAACTTTATAAAGTTTTGAAATAATTAATCGGGAATAGGATATGAAAATAATTTCTTGGAATGTGAATGGTTTAAGGGCTATTATTAGAAAGGGCGCTCTTAATGATTTTTTGGCTGAGTTTAAGCCAGATATTATTTGTTTACAAGAGATTAAAATTTCTGAGTCTAAATTAGAAAAAGAAAATATTGTATTTCCCGGTTACACTTTATTTGGTAATGGTGCTCGTCGTGAAGGTTATAGCGGTACGGCTATTATTATTAGGAATCCATTGGTTAAAAATCTTAAAATTAAGACTGGGATTGGAATTGATGAATTTGATCATGAAGGGAGAATTCAGGTCTTGGAGCTAAAAAAGTTTTTTCTTTTGAATATTTATTTCCCAAATTCTAATCATGAGCTTAGTCGTTTAAAATATAAAGAAAAATTTAATGAAGCTATTCTTAAATACTATCAAAAATTAGATAAGAAAAAACCGGTGATTATTACTGGTGATTTTAATGTTGCTCATGAGGCTATTGATCTTGCTCGCCCTAAAGATAATGAGCATAACGCTGGCTATACTCCGGAGGAGAGATTTTGGATGAGTAAATTTTTGGCATCTAAGTTGGTGGATACTTTCCGTGATTTAAATGGACAAAAGATTCAATATACTTGGTGGAGCTTCCGTTTTAACGTTCGAGCTAAGAATATTGGTTGGCGGATTGACTATTTCTTGGTTTCTAGTAGAATAAAGAAAAATGTGAAAAAAGCTTATATTTTAGATAAAATCTTAGGTTCAGATCATTGTCCGGTCGGACTGGAAATTAATTTAGATTAAAATAATAAAAATATGTACGATCATCTGAGTTTGGAAAAAAAATGGCAGAAGATGTGGCAAGATAATCATCTTTATCGCGTTGGCGAAGATGCTAATAAACCAAAATATTATGTTTTAGATATGTTCCCTTATCCTTCCGGATTGGGTCTTCA
>Ga0265297_10005623_pt1 | contig 18914 bp, 13 predicted proteins | sample Munlanlwell13791_FD_192502 | JGI IMG/M metagenome (GOLD analysis project Ga0265297, IMG submission 192502) | Leachate microbial communities from a municipal landfill in Southern Ontario, Canada - Leachate well 137-91 | ecosystem: Engineered > Solid waste > Landfill > Unclassified | place...
TGAAATCATGAGTAAACCGGTGATTTCTGTTCATCCTGATATGGACATCCGCTATTGTTCGCGACTGTTTGCCGACTATAATCTGGTCAGGGCGCCGGTCATTGAAAATAACAAGCTTATCGGCATCGTCAGCCCGAATGCATTGGTTCTGGATGGAATGTACAATTCGTTGTAAATAAACAGGCGATGCAATGCGCTCTTGCGAGTCAGACAACTCCCGCTCCGATGCTGGGAGCAATAAATAAAACTTTTTAAAAAAGGCAGCTGATCATGTTGAAATTGTTAAGATTTAATTCCAGAATCTGGTTCTTTCTGGGCTTCCTCGGGTGTGTTTTTTTGCTGTCGATGGGGGCTTATTTTCAATTTGTTGATGGTCTGGACCCTTGTCCCTTGTGCATTTCCCAGCGCATTGCCATTTTACTGACTGGCCTGATTTTTTTAAGTGCCGCTATCCATAACCCAGGGCGGACCGGTGTGACGGCTTATGCTATTTCAGGCGCGGTAACGGCTTTGTGCGGCGCGGCGATTTCAACCCGGCACGTCTGGATACAGCACTTGCCGGCGGATGAGGTGCCGGAATGCGGCCCCGGTCTGGAGTACGTGCTGCAAAACTTTCCTTTGTTTGAAACTGTTAAGTTAATGCTCAGCGGTACGGGTGATTGCGCCAAGGTAGACTGGACAATGTTGGGCTTCAGCATGCCCGCCTGGACCTTGCTGGCCTTTTTAATGCTGGCGACGCTAAGTCTTTTGCAAATCTGGAATCGTGAAACTCATCAGTCTTAAACGAGATTAATATAATGGAAAAATTTTTATTGGCGTTATTGCTTGCAACCGGTATTTCATCCGCACAAGCTACAGAGGACGTAACCTCTTTGCAGCGCGCGATTGCGGGGAAGCAGCGTTCAGCAGAACATAAAGATCGGGATAAATACCGGCATCCGCAGCAAACACTGGAATTTTTTGACGTTAAGGATACGATGACCGTCGTCGAAGTCTGGCCGGGCGAAGGCTGGTATACGGAAATTCTGGCGCCTTATTTAAAGGATAAAGGCAAATTGTATGCCGCGCATTTTTCAGTCGATGCCGACCAGCCTTATTTTAAAAAGAACTTGCAGGCGTTTGTTAAAAAGATAAAAAGTCAGCCGAAGGTATACGGAAAAGTCGAGTTAACCGTGCTGCAACCGCCAAAATACTTGCAAATAGCGCCGGACGGATTGGCAGACCGGGTTTTAACGTTTCGTAACGTGCATAACTGGATGAAGAGCGATCAGGCCGCAGCCGTATTTAATGCTATGTACAAAGCGCTGAAGCCTGGCGGTATTTTAGGTGTCGTGGAACACAGAAGTACGGCCTTAAAGCAGCAGGATACAAAAGCCGAATCCGGCTATGTTAGCGAGGATTATGTGATTGCGCTGGCAAGAAATGCGGGATTTGAGTTTCTGGGAAAATCTGAAATCAATGCGAATAAAAAGGATACCAAGAATTACCCAGAAGGTGTCTGGACTTTGCCGCCCGCTTTAAAGCTTAAAAATAAGGACAGGAAGAAATATCTGGCTATCGGTGAAAGTGACAGGATGACCATTAAATTTATCAAGCCACATTAAAATTGTGAGCGCAGAGCTCCAACTCGACGCTTTTACGCCGTCAGAGCATACACCGGTTACAGAGCTTCATATCGATGCATGAGATCAAGAAAAAACCTGCTCTTCATGTAACTATATTGATGGTTTTGCACAGGCGATGACTATATATGCCCATTAGCCCGGAGTTAAAGTCGAAAGGGAGCACGAAAGCTTTTTTCTGTCATGCATTATTTATCAGGTCATTGAAATATAAGTAAAAATGCTTAGTGCATTAAATATGTACAATGTAATAAAAGTGTAATAAAAACCGTAAGTAAGGATTGTTAAAAACTGCTTTTCCACAGAGTTATCCACAGGTTCTGTGGGTAACTCAAATAGTCTAAACCGTATAGTGACTTAGCCCTAAAACATCAAAAATAATTCAAAAATTATGGCTAAGTTGCAAAGCGGGAAAGAGTTGATTTTCAGGGTTGCCATTCCAATTCCTATTCATCGGCTGTTTGATTATTTGGCTCCAGATAATATTGAGCTGGCTAATATCAAACCGGGGATCCGGCTGGAAGTTCCCTTTGGTAAAGGTAAAAAAGTCGCATTTCTGGTTGAGTGTGTTCAGCATAGCGACGTGGATACCGGTAAATTAAAACGGGTCGAGCGGATTCTGGACGAAACACCGTTATTGTCAGCTAAAGATTTGCGGCTACTGCATTGGGCCAGCCGGTATTATCATCATCCCCTGGGTGAAGTATTCAGTGCTGCATTTCCTGTGGCGCTGCGCCAGGGCAAATCAGCCGTTGTTCAAGTAGAAAAGCGCTATGCACTGACGGAATCAGGTAAATTAATCGACAGTGAGCAGCTCAAGCGTTCGCCTAAGCAAAAAAGCGTGTTGGAAAAATTCCAGCATAACGAAAATGGTTTGTCCGAAACAGAACTTTCGGTATGGAATCAAAACTGGCGATCTTCGGTAAAGCAGTTAATAGACAAGCAATTGCTGGAGATTGCACGGCCTGATTCCAGAGTGAATAGGACTTTGTCCTTGATCAAGAATGATGCCCTGCAATGCAACTCTCAGCAACAGGCGGCGATAGATGCGGTATGTGACTGTTTAGGCCGATTTGGCGTTTTTTTGCTGGAAGGCGTTACCGGCAGCGGCAAAACCGAAGTTTACATGCAGATTATTCGTTCCGTGCTGGAGCGAGGCCAGCAGGTTTTGGTGTTATTGCCGGAAATCACCCTGACTCCTCAGCTTGAAGAGCGTTTCAGGCAGCGCTTTTCCATAAATATTGTCGTTTCACATTCCAAACTAACCGATCGGCAACGGCAAACCGCTTGGCTCAAAATGCAGCAGGGTGAATGTTCCATTTTATTGGGCACGCGGTCCGCCTTATTTACGCCTTTAAAAAATCCGGGCTTGATTATTCTGGATGAAGAGCATGATGCGTCATTCAAGCAGCAGGAAGGCTTTCGTTTTTCTGCCAGAGATATCGCCGTGGTGCGTGGAAAAATGTTGAATATTCCTGTTCTGCTGGGTTCTGCCACGCCTTCTCTGGAAAGTTTGCATAATGTCGATCAGCAGCGCTACCGGTTGTTGCATTTGCCGGAAAGGGCTGGGAATGCGATAGAACCTGTTTTGCAGCTGTTCGATATACGGAATAAAAGAATGCAGGAGGGCATATCCGAGTCGCTCATTGCCGAGATTAAAAGAACCCTGGCAAGAAATGAACAGGTATTGCTGTTCCTGAACCGGCGCGGCTTTGCCCCTACGCTGATTTGTCACGGATGCGGATGGGTGGCGCGTTGCCGACGCTGCGATGCCAATCTGGTGATTCATCACGATGAAGGCTTGTTGCGTTGCCACCATTGCGGCCAGGAGCAACGCCTGATCAATCAGTGCCCTTCCTGCAAAACCGGTGAATTGACACCGCTGGGCCTAGGCACCGAACGGGTCGAAAAAGTGCTGGCTGAATTATTTGCCGATAAAACCATTGTGCGTTTAGATCGCGATTCCACCCAGCGCAAAGGTTCACTGGAAAGCTATTTGCAGCAAATAAATCAGGGCGAGGTGGATATTATTCTAGGTACGCAAATGCTGGCTAAGGGCCATCACTTCCCCAATGTGACCTTGGTGGCAATACTTGATGTAGACAGCGGATTGTTCAGTATCGATTTTCATGCCGCTGAAAAATTGGCGCAAATGATTGTGCAGGTTTCAGGCCGTGCGGGACGAGCGGAAAAGCCAGGCAAAGTCATTATGCAGACCCGGCAGCCTGAGCATCCTTTATTAACAACGTTAATCAGGTCAGGGTATAAGAGTTTTGCCAGAACGGCATTGGCAGAGCGTAAAGAGGCGTCATTACCGCCTTATAGTTATCAGGCGTTATTAAGAGTACAGGCCGTTGACGTGCAGATGCCGCAGATTTTTCTTCATGCGGTCGTAGATCTGGCGAAAAAATTCAATAAAGGACATACCCAGATCCTGGGGCCAGTTGCTGCGCCCATGGCCAGACGTGCGGGTCTTTACCGCTATCAATTGCTGTTTCAGAGCGCCAAACGACCAGAATTGCATGCGCTGCTCGATGTACTGATGCCGGAAATCGAAAAACTCAAACAAGCAAAAAAGGTGCGTTGGTCGCTGGATGTTGATCCGGTGGATTTGTACTGATGCTGTTTGAATGGATAATCGGATGATATTAAGGGATAATGGGCGTCTATTTACTTGATCCAGCCTACGCATTGAAGCAATGAAAAAAAAGATAGAGGAACTTATCCTGCAAGCTGTTGAAACACTGAAGTCAGAAGGTGTTCTTGAGCAGGGAATAACCCCGAATATTACTGTTGACCGCACCCGTGATGCACTGCACGGTGATTTTGCTTCAAATCTGGCATTGATGCTGGCAAAGCCGGCAAAATCAAATCCCCGGCAGTTAGCCGAGAAACTGATTGCCGCGTTGCCCCAGGATTCCGCCATTACCAAAGTTGAGCTGGCCGGACCGGGCTTTATCAATTTCTTTATTGATCCGAATTTTCAGTTTCAGATTATCAAACAAATTCATGATGAAGGACGTGAGTTTGGCTTGAGTAATGTCGGTGCGGGTAAAAAGGTTCAGGTTGAGTTTGTTTCAGCTAATCCTACCGGACCGTTACATGTCGGTCATGGTCGCGGAGCCGCCTACGGTTCAGCGGTCTCTGATTTATTGCAGGCGGTCGGTTTTGATGTGCATCGCGAGTATTACGTAAATGATGCCGGCCGGCAAATGGATATACTTGCTACCAGTATCTGGCTGAGATACCTGGAAGAATGTGGAGAGCTGGTGCATTTTCCCAGCAATGCGTATCGTGGTGAATATGCACGCGATATAGCCCGGGATATCCATAAAAGTGCGAGCAATGAGTACCGCAGGCCTGCGGAACTGGTGTTAGAAGATATACCGCCCGATGAACCGGCGGGCGGCGATAAGGAAGAGCATATTGATGCACTGATAGCCCGTGCTAAAACCTTGCTGGGGATGCCTTTATATCAGGACTTTTTTCAAATCGGCTTAAACACCATTCTGGAAGACATTAGGCTTGACCTAGGCGAGTTTGGCGTTGAGTACCAGGAATGGTTTTCAGAACGTCAGCTGATGGATGACGGTTCGGTGGTAAAAGCGCTGGAGCGCTTGCGTGTCGGCGGCCATCTTTACGAGCAGGATGGTGCGACCTGGTTTGCATCCGCCAAATTAGGCGATGAAAAAGACCGTGTTGTGGTTCGGGAAAATGGACAATCTACCTATTTTGCGTCCGATATTGCCTACCACATGAACAAGCTGGATCGCGGATTTGACCAGATCATCGATATTTGGGGAGCCGATCATCACGGCTATATTCCCCGGGTCAGAGCAGCAATTAAGGCGTTAGGCGCTGATGAGTCCAAGTTGAAAGTGCTGCTGGTGCAATTTGCCTCGCTTTACCGTGGCGAAGAAAAGGTGCAGATGTCGACCCGATCCGGTGAATTTGTCACATTGCGGCAATTGCGTAATGAAGTCGGCAAAGATGCGGCGCGCTTCTTTTATGTGATGCGCAGGTCAGAAGCGCACATGGATTTTGACCTGAAACTGGCGACCTCCAAATCCAACGAGAATCCGGTATTTTATGTGCAGTATGCATACGCCAGAGTATGCAGTGTGTTGCGGCAACTGGATGAAAAGGGTTGGGAAAGAAATTTGCTGCTGGGCATGGAAAACCTGACGCTATTGACCGAAGAGCACGAAACCAATCTGCTTGGAACACTGGCGCGCTATCCTGAACTGCTGGAACGGGCCGCGTTGCAGTACGAGCCGCACCAGCTGGTTCAATACCTGCGTGAACTGGCTAATGAGTTCCACACTTATTACAATGCGCATCAATTCCTAGTCGATGATGCGAAAATTCGCGATGCGAGACTCAATCTGATTTGCGCTGTAAAACAGGTATTGGCGAATGGATTAGGCTTGCTGAATATCACTGCACCTGAATCCATGTGATGGCTAGAGATTACAAATACAGAGCGCATGGTGGAAAAAAAGCGCCCCGCAGACAGTCATTAGACCAACGGCAAAGCGTTGGTTTATGGAAGTGGATGCTGATTACTGCGCTGATTATTTTGTTTGTAGTCTTTCTGGTTTATTTGCGCAGCACAGGGCCGAATCAAATAAAACCTGAGCAGGTTTCACAGGCTATACCGGTAAAGCCTGGGGTTATAAAAAATGAAACGTCCAAGCATGAGAAAAAAACAGAACCAGAGGTACCTAAGCCGATAGCTGGGGCGAAACCGGTACCAGTTCCAGAACCCGTGCTACCACAGTTTGATTTTTACACCATCTTGCCTGAAAAAGAAGTTGTGGTGCCGGATTACGAAATTAATACCCGTGCCCGGGAAGAGCGAGTGGGCCAGGCAAAAAAAGGCAGCTATATTATGCAGGCTGGCTCGTTCAGAGAATTTAAAGATGCCGACAGTTTAAGGGCAAAACTTGCTTTGATGGGGATTGAATCCAGGGTTGAAAAGGCAAAAATCGGCAATGTGATCTGGAACCGCGTCAAAATGGGGCCTTATGACCGGATGGCCAGTGTAAGTAGCATTCGGGCGAGATTAAGGCAAAACGGTATTGATGCAATAGTCACAGAGACAGGGCGCTAGAGAGTGCCCCCTTCTGCAGGGGCGGCCGGGCGGGTCGCCCTTTATTGCTTCCTTGTCTTGGCGGGTAAATGGTACTTAAACGCCTTCACCTTCCTCTTTATCATCATTATCTTCAGTCATATCTGAAATCTCTTTTAACCGGGAGATGGCTTTATAATTTATGCTGTTTTCCGGGTACAAACCTTCACTATTTATAGCGCCGGCCAGTTGTCCGGTTAATAATTCCAAGGTTTCATCTACATTTGAAACCGCATAAACCGCAAAGAGTCCTTGCGCAACTGCATCAATAACTTCCTGTTTTAACATCAGGTTACGTTTGTTGGCGGCAGGAATAATAGCAGCATGTTGCCCATTAAGACCCCTTGCCTGACAAAGGCGGAAGAACCCTTCTATCTTCTCATTGGCTCCGCCAATCGCCTGAACTTCGCCGTATTGATTGATCGAGCCGGTAATGGCAAAGGATTGTTTAATCGGAGTCCGGGTGAGGGCGGAAATAAGGCAGCAAAGTTCGGCCAGCGCGGCGCTGTCACCATCAATATAACCATAGGATTGTTCAACGGCGATACTGGCGGATATGGCCAAAGGAAATTGCTGTGCGTAAGAATGTCCCAGATAGCCGGTTAAGATCATCACGCCTTTTGAGTGGATTGCCTGGCCCAGCTCGGCTTCCCGTTCAATATCAACGATGCCTCTGGAGCCGGGATAAACTGTGGTAGTAATTCTTACTGGTGCGCCAAAGCTGCTGCCGCCTACTTCCAGAACGCTTAAGCCATTGATTTTGCCTATGGCCTTGCCTTCGGTATCAATCAGAATTGTGCCATCGAGCATTTCTTCGAGAATGATTTGAGACATCCTGCCGTTACGGTGCTCTCTTGCAGCCAAGGCTTGCTCAATATGCAATCGATCAATTTGGCTGTGATTGGCTTGTTTGCAGAACAGGTTTGCTTCGCCAATAATTTCAAGCGAATCATTGATGCGGGCAGAGAAATGATGCTGATTTTCTGCAAGCCGGCAACTATGTTCAATCAAACCTTCAATCGCGGCGCGTGTTAAAGGTTTTGCGCCGGAATCTGCAGCCTGTTTAATCATTAACAGTACAAATCGCTGCATGGATTCATCGGTGCGAGCAATATAGCTATCAAAGTCGGCCAGAATCCTGAACATTTCGTTAAATTCACTATCCATTTCTTCCAATAGATAGTAAATGTCACGGGAGCCAACCAGAATTACTTTGACATTCAGCGGGATTACTTCGGGTTTGAGCGTTATGGTGTTAATGCCCAGTTCTGAATAAGGAGATTCGATTTCAATGCGTCCTGATTGCAGTGCGCGTTTAAGGCCTTCCCAGACAAAGGGGTAAGTCAGCAGTTTTTCTGCGTCTAGAATCAAATAGCCGCCATTGGCCTTATGTAGTGAACCGGCGCAAATCTTTCGATAATTGGTGACTAATGTGCCCTGGTCGCTGACATATTCAATGCGGCCAAACAGGTTTTGATATATGGGATGCGGTTCATAAATAACCGGCGCTCCACTTTCCTGTTTGTTATCGACCAGAATATTGGGTGCGTACAACTCGTTCAGCATGAGTCGTTTTGCCGTATTGTCACTGGGTTCTAATGTCCGGCTGGGCATCAGGTAATCGGCAATGGTTTGCCCCAGGTTTTTTTGTATTTCTGATAAAAATGTGATGACATCATCGATATTTTGATAGGTGTCATTCAGTTCTGAAAACAGCGGATCTATCGCCTGGCTGATGGTGTCAGTATCCAGTTGCCTGATTTTTTCAACCATGGCTCTGCGCCATTGGGGTAATTCCAGCAATACATTGGCCAAATATTCTTCCAGTTCTTCAACGTGCTTATGAAAGATCTCTCGTTCCGGCAGCGGCAATTGGGTGAATTGATCCTCATCCAGTGCTTTATTGTCACTGATAGGCGAGAAAGAAATCGATTCGCCCTCCCTGAATAGGGCGGTGTCTAAGGACTGGGCCTTTTTTTCAACCAGATCAAGGGCATTGTTGTAGCACTGGTTAAAATGACGCTCGATAGCGCCCTTTTTTTGCTGATAAGTTGGACTTTCAAAGGCGGCAGGAAAGGTAGCCAGCAGGTTATCAATTAGCTTTTCGATGTCCTTGCTGAGAGCTTGTCCATGTTCTGCGGGCAACTCAATTGAGACAGGCTCTCTCGGGTTGTCAAAATTATCTACATAAGCATAGGAGGGAGGTGCGGGCAGCGTTTGAGCAATGGTATTCAGATGATGGGTAATCATGGACAGCCGACCTAATCCAGGCTCTCCCATTACAAAAATGTTATAGCCGGGATTAGACATGGCGACGCCAAATTCCAGCGCAGATTGAGCTCTGGATTGGCCTAAAATGGTACCTTCTAGCTTGGGTGCTTCCGGGAATTCAAAGCCAGTCAAATCAATTTTTAGTTTCAGTGACTCAAGCGGGAGCTTTAACGTATTGGGCATGGACAAAAGATGACATTGGATAGCGACTAAAAAATGATTCTACCATTTTTTGCAGCATTGTCGGCAATTGCTCCGTGCAAGTCGCTCGATCATCCCGAGAATGGTCATGATGACCTTGGATCATTCAGTTATATTGAATTATTAGAAGATTAACCGTAATAACACGCGGGTTTAACTTAGAGGTTAAACCCGGGCATCTTTTTGCAATGCCATTTTCTGGTGATTCGGAAATAAGGGCTCAGTTATTTTACTATAAGGCTGTTATTAACTGACTTGACGCCATTAACAGTCCTTGCGAGTTCTACAGCTTTTTCTGCGGCACTTTTGGAGTCGACAAATCCGCTTAGTTGCACGACGCCTTTATATGTTTCAACGTTGATCTGCAACAGTTTAAGCTTGGAGTCACCCAATATTGAAGTCTTAACTTTGGTGGTAAGGACGGAATCATCTAAATATTCTCCGGTGCTTTCATGTTTAGCCCCTCCTGCACAACCAGCAAGCGATACGGCCAACAAAAGACTTAATAAAAAACATATTATTAACTTTGAATTACTCATAATATTTATACCTGGAGCAGGCGTAGGATTGAAAAAAGATGGTCATGTTTATTAAGTTCTGGCAGATGTTTCTTAATTGCAAATTAAAATGCCTAGGCAATACCCGTACAACCATTAATGAAATAACATACATTCAAATAATACAATAATATCGAATGAATGTAATCCACTTCGGTTTTGCATTGGCCTGGGGTTAAGCAAAAGCAACGTGTTTTGATTGCAAATACAGGTAAAAATGTAGGGGCATTTTTGATGGGTGATGGCTTAAGGGGTAATCCAATATTTAAATCCCCAGGCCGGGATTAATATTTAATGACGGTTTGAAGCAAGAGATGATCCGATACTAGCATTGGTGTTGGCTAGTTGGCTTGCCCTGGAAATACCGTCTCGGCACACAGCTACGCAGCTCCTGCATCGTCTAAAACGACTACGGTTGGCGCTCTCGATCGCTGTTCTTGGAGTCGTACCTTTTACATAATCCACACGGATGTGTTGAATGCAAATAGTGGAGCAAATATCTGTCCATGAAGTCGATAGCAAAAAAAAGACTATTGTAATATTCTTGTCATGTTGTATTTGCATAATAGTTCCACTTTAAATTATTTCGAGAGTTGATTATGAAATTATCTTTTAAAACAAAATCGCTGGTTGCTGCGATGAGTTTTATCTCTGCTGCACTGGTCAGTGGTGTTGCGGGCGCTGTTCAAACAGTCGATGCAGGTGTTCCTGAGTATCAAAAAGCCAGCGGCATTTCCGGTAACTTGTCCAGTGTGGGTTCTGATTCGCTGGCAAATTTGATGACACTATGGGCTGAAGAGTTTAACCGCGCTTATCCTAACGTGAATATTCAGATTCAGGCGGCGGGTTCATCTACTGCGCCTCCAGCGTTAACAGAAGGTACGTCAAACCTGGGTCCTATGAGCCGCGAAATGAAGGATGATGAACTGGAAGCCTTCGAAGATAAATACGGTTACAAACCGACAGCCATTCCAGTGGCAGTCGATGCGCTGGCTGTTCTTGTTAACAAAGATAACCCGGTTAAAGGCCTGACTATGGAGCAGGTTGATGCGATTTTTTCTTCTACACGCAAATGTGGCGGAGCAACTGACATTGCAACATGGGGTGATGCAGGTGTTGCCGCTTGGGGAGCTAAAAGCATCCAGTTATACGGACGTAACTCTGTTTCCGGTACTTATGGCTATTTTAAAGAACACGCCTTATGTAAAGGTGACTTCAAAAACAACGTAAACGAGCAACCAGGCTCGGCTTCCGTGGTTCAGTCAGTCACTTCATCGGCTAACGGCATTGGTTACTCCGGTATGGGCTATACGACATCGGGCGTCAAGATGGTTCCTTTGGCAAAAAAAGGCACAACAAATTTTGTTGAAGCGACACCTGAAAATGCAATCGCCGGCACTTACCCTTTGACGCGCTACCTGTATGTTTATGTCAACAAGAAGCCAAATCAGCCATTAGCGCCGCTAGAAAATGAATTTATGAAAATGGTGTTATCTAAAACTGGCCAGCAAGTGGTTATAAAAGACGGATATATTCCTCTTCCTGCGAAAGTTGTTGAAAAAGTAATGGCTACGCTTAAATAAGGTTTCAGATTAAGGATTGATTTCAAAACAAGGAGTTAACTGTTGTGCAAGGATGCATAGACAGGGATGTTAGACTGAATTAACCTGTTATCTTCCTCCTCATAAAATTAAGGTTGATTGAGACAAAAGAGCGGCTGAGATTTGCATTGCGAATCTTGGCCGATTTTTGTTCTGGTTTTTTTGGTATCATTGTCACATTTCATTTCCAGAATCTCCGTATGTCTGAAACAAACACACGCATAAAATATCCCTCAATCATGGAAAAATCGTCTAATCAATATTACCAGCGATGGCGGCTAATAAAGGATTTATTGGCACGTTATGGTGTAGTGGCTGGTGGTCTGGGTGTGATCGTCGCTATCGTACTGATTTTCTTTTATCTGCTGTATGTGGTTTATCCCTTGTTTATATCGGCGACAGCGGAACCGGTCAGTCTTTATGATGTGCCGGAAAAAGCACTGGGCAACACGTTACTGCTGGAGATGGAAGAGCAAAATGAAGTAGCGGCCCGGTTTACTGACAGCGGACAAGTGGTTTTTTTTGAGGCTGCTACAGGCAAAACAATTTTGATACAAACAGTTGCGATACCCGAGGGTGCGCATATTGTCAGTTTTTCACAGGGTAGCCCTATCAGCGAGGGCGCAGTAATTTACGGTTTATCTGATGGCCGGGCAGTTATCGTAAAACATCAATATAAAGTTACCTATCCAAACAATGTGCGTGTTATTACGCCATCTCTTAAATATCCACTGGGTGAACAACCTCTGGTGCTGGATGATTCCGGCGCTGCTTTGGATAAAATTGCGGTTAAAGTCGGTGAAGATGCAACAACGATAGTTGCAAAAACCGCTGATACCCCCCAAGGCACAGGTAAAATTCGCTTAATCAATTTTCAAAAAGAACAGTCATTATTTGCCGATGAGGCCGCTTTAACACGTACGGATTCGGTTTTGGACATGCCGGCGGCAGGAATTGTCGATATGTTAATCGATAAAGATGAGTCCAAACTGTATCTGGTCAGCAGTGACGGACGCTTAAGTTTTTTTGATATCAGTGATAAAAGCAGACCGGTTATCAGTCAGCATCAAAATGTAGTCGAGGCGGGGCAAAAAATCACCAGTATCACATTTTTAAACGGCGATCTTTCCCTGATGATAGGCGATACAACAGGACTGGTGTCGCAGTGGAGTATGGTTAAAGATTCGATGAATCGTCCTGCGATGCAAAAAATCAGGACATTCAAAGTGTCCGATAAATCTGTTGTTGCGATCAATGCAGAGCAGCGACGTAAAGGATTTATGACGATTGATGCTGATGGGGTCATGGGTATTTATCATTCGACTTCTGAAAGAGAAATGATTAAAGAGCGCGTTAGCGATGCGCCCCTCTCTGCTGCGGTTTTGTCGCCGAGAGCTAATGCTTTATTAGTGCAGTCAGAAGACGGGAAAATGCATTTCTGGCATGTAGAGAATGAGCATCCTGAGGTCTCTATAAAGTCGCTTTGGCAGGAAGTCTGGTATGAAAGTTATCCAAAGCCTGATTATATCTGGCAATCATCTTCTGCAAACAATGACTTTGAGCCTAAATACAGTTTAACGCCATTAGTATTCGGTACGTTGAAGGCGGCGTTTTACGCGATGTTAGTGGCCATGCCTTTGGCGCTGATGGGTGCAATTTATTCGGCCTATTTTATGGCGCCGCGCATGCGGCAGTATGTAAAGCCAACCATTGAGATAATGGGAGCCCTGCCGACGGTCATTTTGGGGTTTCTTGCCGGATTATGGCTGGCTCCGTTTATGGAAGAGCATCTGGCAGGCCTGTTTGCACTGCTCATGATTATTCCAGTCGGGGTTATGCTGTTTGCCTTTGCCTGGCAATATTTACCGAAAGCCATTCAGCATAAAATACCAGAAGGCTGGGATGCTGCTTTATTAATACCGGTGATTCTACTAAGCGGCTGGTTTGCCTTTGTTGTGAGCGTGCCTTTGGAGTCGTTATTATTTAATGGCAGTATGCGAGAGTGGTTTAGCCGGGAATTTGGCATAGGCTATGATCAGCGCAATGCGCTGGTGGTCGGCGTTGCGATGGGCTTTGCGGTCATTCCAACCATTTTTTCAATTGCAGAAGATGCCATTTTTAGTGTGCCGAAACATTTGACGGTGGGTTCTTTGGCCTTGGGTGCCACGCCTTGGCAAACCATGACTAGGGTCGTGTTATTAACCGCAAGTCCGGGGATTTTTTCCGCAGTCATGATTGGCTTTGGTCGAGCCGTTGGCGAGACCATGATAGTGTTAATGGCGACAGGGAATACGCCAGTGATGGATTTAAGCGTGTTTCAGGGCATGCGCACCTTGGCTGCAAATATCGCCGTTGAAATGCCGGAGTCGGAAGTCGACAGTACGCATTACAGGGTTCTGTTTTTAGCGGCGTTGGTGTTGTTCGTATTTACCTTTGTTTTTAATACTCTGGCCGAAGTCATTCGTCAGCGCTTACGTGAAAAATATAGCTCATTATGATCAGATTATGGTTTAAAAGTGGCACTCCTTGGATATGGCTCAATGCGGCAGCGGTTAGTGCCTGTCTCATTATGGTAATTGGTGTGCTTGGCTTGATTACGGCGCGTGGAATTGGGCACTTCTGGCCATCTCAAGTTGTGCAGTTCAGCTATCAGGAAGAAGCAGGGCAGGTTCAGACGATTATTGGTGAAAAAATCGATACCAGTATTACTCCGGCAGCGATGGCGAAATCGACAGGCTATAAAATGGCCGATGATGAAGAGACATTGGTGCAGTATCTGATTAAAGCCGGTAATCGGGATATTACCGGCACTGATTTTCGCTGGATATTGGAACGCAATATAAAACAGCAGGAATACCCGCCTGAAATGATGGTTGTGGAGCGGCGGGAATGGGGTAATCTTTATGGTTATCTTGTAGCCGTTAAAGAAAACGGCGTCATTATCGCTACAGGCGAGCAGGCCTGGCCTGCCGTTCTGGAAAGAATAGACGCAGCTTTAGCTATTTATGACGACATAGCCCATCTGGAGAAAAAAGAGGTAGGCGCCATAAACTACAGTCTGGAGCAGTTAAGGCTTGAACAGAAAAGACTGCAGCTAAACAATAGCTGGGATGCAGCAGCGGAAAAAAAGTTGGCTGCTGAAAAGGCCGAATTGGAAACGGAATACAAAAGCTATCAAATGCAGCTAAGCGAATTGTATCAGCAAATAAGGCAGGATAGTTTGGTCGCAAAGACCGCGGGAGGCGATGAGGTTGAAATTCCTTTGTCTAAGGTAGTCAGGGTTTACCAGCCCAATACCATGAGTCTGTTTGATAAGATAGGGCATTACGGCATTAAGCTGGCTGAATTTTTAACCGATGATCCACGTGAGGCCAACACAGAAGGCGGTATTTTTCCGGCTATTTTCGGCACAGTCATGATGGTGATCATGATGTCGATTATCGTGACGCCGTTTGGTGTTATTGCGGCGGTTTATTTGCGCGAGTATGCAAAGCAGGGCTTTACCACAAGACTGATCAGGATTGCGGTAAACAATTTGGCGGGTGTCCCGTCTATTGTTTATGGTGTGTTTGGCTTGGGATTTTTTGTTTATATACTGGGAGGCAACATCGATCAGTTGTTCTTTCCGGAAGCGGCACCTGCTCCGGTATATGGTACGCCGGGATTATTGTGGGCTTCGATCACGCTGGCATTGTTAACGTTGCCGGTTGTCATTGTTTCAACAGAGGAAGGCCTGGCGCGTATTCCCAAGTCCATACGCGAAGGCAGTCTGGCGTTAGGGGCTACCAAGCTTGAAACCTTATGGCTTACTGTACTGCCAATGGCGAGTCCTGCCATGATGACAGGGTTGATTCTAGCGGTCGCCAGAGCGGCTGGTGAAGTGGCGCCGTTGATGCTGGTTGGCGTCGTCAAGCTGGCTCCAACGTTGCCGCTGGATGGAAATTATCCATTTTTGCATTTAGACAGAAAATTTATGCATTTAGGTTTTCATATTTATGATGTCGGTTTTCAAAGTCCTAACGTTGAAGCCGCGAGACCCCTGGTTTATGCGACGGCATTATTATTGGTACTGGTCATCGTTGGGCTTAATTTAGCAGCAATATTAATCAGAAATCATCTGCGGGAAAAATACCGGGCACTGGAAGGTTAAAAAAATGACAGCACAACAAGTACGTACACACTCCATTGATATGAGTTCTGTTTTACGCGGCAAGGGAAGTCAGGATGAAAAATCTGAAGCCTGCATTAAAGTAGAAAATTTAAATCTTTTCTACTCAGGAAAGCAGGCATTGCATGGCATTAATATGGAAATGCCCAAGAAAAAGGTGACAGCCTATATTGGTCCCAGTGGCTGCGGTAAATCGACATTGCTGCGCTGCATTAACCGGATGAATGATCTGGTTGATAATGTCACCATTGAAGGCAAAATTCTGCTGGATGATGCAAATATCTATGATAAAGCGGTTAACGTGGCGGCTTTGCGCAGACGTGTAGGCATGGTATTTCAAAAGCCCAACCCTTTCCCCAAGTCCATCTTTGAAAATGTCACTTACGGACTTAGGATTCAAGGCATTAATGATAAACGCTTGCTGGAAGAAACAGTCGAAAATGCCTTGCGTGGTGCAGCTCTATGGGATGAAGTAAAAGACCGTCTAAATGACAATGCCTTGGGCTTGTCAGGCGGGCAGCAGCAGCGTCTGGTTATTGCAAGAGCGATTGCGATAGAACCTGAAGTGCTGCTGCTGGATGAGCCCGCATCGGCGTTGGATCCTATTTCAACGCTAAAGATCGAAGAGCTCATCAATGAGCTTAAAGAAAAATATACTATAGTCATCGTGACGCACAATATGCAGCAGGCCGCGCGGGTTTCCGATTACACGGCGTTTATGTATATGGGTGAGCTGATTGAGATGGGTAATACCAGCGAGTTATTTACCAATCCCGTCAAAAAACAGACAGAAGATTACATTACCGGACGGTATGGATAATTAGGAGCGAGCAATGGACAACAGCAAAATAGGACAACATATATCAGGCCAGTTTAATAAAGAGCTGGAAGATATTCGTAACAAAGTTTTAACCATGGGCGGGCTGGTTGAACGACAGTTAGAACTGGCAGTCAATGCTTTTACTACCGGTGATATAGAAACGGCCGAGCTGGTTATCAAGCAGGATAATGAGGTCGATGCACTGGAAATGGCTATTGACCTGGAGTGCGTGCAGATTATAGCGTTGAGGCAGCCGACTGCATTTGATTTAAGATTGTTACTTACGGTCATTAAAATCATTAACGAGCTTGAAAGAGCGGGCGACCTGGCCGAGCATATCGCGAATATGGCAATTCATTTATCGGATGCTGGCGTCGGCAGGCATGATGATTATTATGAATTGCAGCACATGGCCGATCTGGTTAAGGAAATGCTGCATGGTGCGCTGGACGTATTTGCCAGGATGGATATAGATGAGGTCACCACGATTACCGGTATGGATGAAAATGTTGACCGTGAGTACGGCAGTATTATCAGGCAGCTGATTACCCAGATGATGGAAGATCCTAGAAATATTACCCGGATGTTGGACGTGCTCTGGATTGCCCGCTCACTGGAAAGAATTGGCGATCATTCCCGCTATATCTGTGAGCATTTGATTTATATGGTTAAAGGCGAAGATGTACGCCATTTGACGCAGGCGGAATTGGAAAGAAAAGTTAAAGGCTAATAGTTTTTAAAACTAAAAAGGCGAGTCATCTTTGGATGATTCGCCTTTTTTATGGGCTGCTAAAAATGATTTTCTTGGCAGAATTATTTTTCCAGACCGATAAAGTCCCAGACCTTGTGAGAGAAGGTTGCATCTTTGTGTTCTGGGACGGGTGGTCCATTCGGATAGTTTAGTTCATAAACCCGGGTCGCATCCTTGGCAAGGTCTACCATTTCGAGTTTAGCATAAGCTTCCTGCATGATTTGCAAGGCATAAGGAACCGCAGGGGTGCGCTGATATTTTTCAATGACGGTAGTGGCCCTGTTGACTGCGGCAAGATAAGCTTTGCGCTTCATGTAAAAGCGGGCAACGTGGATTTCATGCATCGCCAGATTGTTCTTAAGCGCGATCATGCGTTGCTGGGCATCGGGTACATATTTGCTTTGCGGGAACCTGCGGATCAGTTCGGCAAAATTATCATAGGAATCACGAGCATATCCGGGATCACGTTGTGAGGTATCGGTAGGCAGGAAGCGGTCGATAAAGCCTATGCCGCGATTGTAATTAACCAGGCCTTTCAAATAATATGCATAATCAACACTGGAGTTCCGTGGGTTGATCTTGATGAAACGGTCGGCGGCGGCGATTGCGGCTTCAGGATCGCTATTTTTATAATAGGCGTAAGCAATATCCAACTGTGTTTGAGCGGATTCATCACCAAAAGGATAGCGGGATTCAAGCGCTTCGTAGAGCTTGATGGCCTTTTCATAGCTGCCGGCTTCGACTGCTGTTTTAGCCTCGCTGCGGAACTTTTCGGCATTCCAGTCGGCGTATTCATCTTCTGTATCAGTGTCACTGGAGCCGAGGCTTTTAAGTGTTTCGCAACCTTGAAGAGACAGGCCTAAACAACAGATAAATAAAAATTTAATTAAAATTAATCGCATAGTGCTAACGACACGCTGTAAAATTAGAGGTTTTCTCGCTAGATAAGAACTGCGATACTTGAAATGTCACGGTAGCCGGCGAGTATAACTTAACAATGGGTTAATCAGAAGAACTTGTTATGACAAGATTAACGGCAGAAGTGCCATTTGAAATGGCTGGCATGCGATTAGATCAGGTGCTTGCGGAACTGTTTACAGATTATTCACGCAGCAAGTTGCAATCCTGGATTAAATCCGGTCGGGTGCAGGTCGACGACTTAACGCTTAAGCCAAAAGACAAGCTTGAAGGCGGTGAAGTGATAACTATGGATGCCGAAGCGGAAGTCGTGGTGACATCTGAAGCTGAAGCCATTCCTTTGGATATTATTTTTGAAGATGAAAGCATATTAATAGTCAATAAACCGGCAGGCTTGGTGGTGCATCCGGCAGTGGGGAACTGGAATGGAACGCTGCTAAATGCCTTGTTAAATCATGATCCAAATCTGGAAACCTTGCCCAGGGCAGGCATTGTGCACAGGCTTGATAAAGAAACCAGCGGACTGCTGATGATTGCAAAAACATTGCAAGCCCATAACAGTCTGACGCAACAGTTGCAGGATAGGACGATTACCCGCCAATATCTGGCGATTACCCGTGGACGAATGACGGCGGGCGGAACGATAGATGAACCTATCGGCAGGCACCCTACTGATCGTAAACGCTATGCAGTCAGGGAGAATGGCAAGTTTTCCGTGACTCATTACCGGGTTGGTCAGCGCTTTACTCGCCATACACTGGTTCAGGTTAAGCTGGAAACCGGTCGTACCCATCAGATCAGGGTGCATATGGCGCATATCCGTTTTCCTTTGCTTGGCGATCAGGTTTATGGTGGGCGCTTTCAAATGCCACCC
>Ga0265297_10005624_pt1 | contig 18909 bp, 14 predicted proteins | sample Munlanlwell13791_FD_192502 | JGI IMG/M metagenome (GOLD analysis project Ga0265297, IMG submission 192502) | Leachate microbial communities from a municipal landfill in Southern Ontario, Canada - Leachate well 137-91 | ecosystem: Engineered > Solid waste > Landfill > Unclassified | place...
CCCGTCTTACCGCATCGTCGTAATGGACGAGCGCTCCGCGAGAGACGGGGCAAGTCTGGAGGACATCGGCCACTACGATCCGATCGTCAAGGACAAGAAGAACTTCACTCTCAATAAGGAAAGGGCCGCCTACTGGCTATCCGTCGGCGCCCAGCCTTCCGAGACCGTGATGTCCTTCCTCAAGAAGGAAGGCCTGTGGCCCCGGATAACTGCAGTGCAGTTCTACAACGATGCGGTAAACGCGCGGAAGAATCCGCCTGCCGCAACGACCGAGACGACCGCGGCACCCGCCGCTGGCGAAGAGACGAAGTAGCGTCACCGGGCACTTGCTCAAGGTGTGAGTGGTGCGTTTCGACGTGCTGACGCTCTTCCCGGAGTTCTTCCGCGGCTGGCAGTCCGACAGCATTATCAGCAGGGCTGTTGTCGCGGGGCTCGTTGACATCCATGTGCGCAATTTGCGCGACTGGAGCAACGATCCGAAGCACCACAAGGTTGACGACCGCCCGTATGGCGGAGGACCGGGAATGGTGCTGAAGCCGGAGCCAGTGGTTGAGGCCGTCGAAGAATTGCTGACCGAGGGTCCTGCGGATGTGGTTTTGATGTCCCCGGCCGGGCGGCCCTTTACGCAGAGGCTCGCAGAGGAGTTCTCGAAGCGCCCACGCACGATCATTGTGTGCGGACATTACGAGGGCTACGACGAGAGGATCCGGGAGATCCTCAGGCCCGAGGAGATCTCGATCGGTGACTATGTCCTGACCGGCGGGGAACTTCCCGCGATGGTGGTTATGGACGCGGCCATCCGGTTGATTCCCGGTGCACTGGGCGACCCCGAGAGCCCGATATGCGAGTCGTTCGCCACGCAGCAGCTCGACCACCCGCACTACACGCGGCCCGAGGAATATCGCGGATACAAGGTACCTGAAGTGCTTATTTCGGGCGACCATTCGAAGATCGCCCGCTGGAGACAAGAGCAATCGCGGAAGCGCACCGCCGAGCGCAGGCCGGACCTGATGGCTGGCCCCACAACCAAGGGCGAAGCGAAGCGCGTTCCGTCACAGTAAGGAGCGGTTATGAACGTTATAGACAAGCTCGAAGCTGAACAAATGCAGAAGCGTGGTTTCTTCTACGGTGTCGGCGATACCGTGGAAGTTCACGCGAAGATCAAGGAAGGCGACAAGGAGCGCGTATCGCGCTTCATCGGGATCGTCATAGCCAAGCGCGGCGGCGGACTCCGCGAGGTCTTCACCGTGCGGCGCATCGTCCAGGGCAAGGGCGTTGAGAGGACCTTCACGGTTCACTCGCCCAACCTTGTTGACGTGAAAGTGATCCGTCTCGGACGCGTTCGCAGGGCGAAGCTGTACTTCCTGCGTGAGCGTACCGGTCGCGCGGCAAGGCCCGAAGAGCTTATCCTTTCGAAGGATGAACTCAAGAAGCGTCGCGCAAAAGCCGGGATCGAAGTCCCGTCTGACGGCCTGCCCTCCGCCGAAGCCCAACAGGCTGTGGCCCCGGTGCAGGAAACTCCGAGCGCCGAGAGCAAGCAGTAACTGGCGCGGCGGGTGGAGCGACGGTGCATCCGAGGCTTCTACCGCAAGTTCGGCCGACGAACCATTCCTGATGGCGTAAGCCATCGGCGGTGGGATCGTCCGCAATGACGACAAAACAAGGGGCGCGCACGCGCCCCTTCTCTTTTTCCTCCACATTTCGCAACGGGTGGCGCGCCTGCTCGACGCGGGTATAATTTGCCCACACGAGGAGAGTTATGGCCCGGATTATCGTACCGGATGCAGAGGCGATTCTCGACCGCGAGTTCAAGGTGCTCGACCACGGCTTTGTGAGGCTCGTGGACTATATGGGCGGCGATGAGCGTATCGTCGCTGCAGCAAGAGTATCGTACGGACGCGGCAATAAGACCTTCCGCGAGGACAAGTCGCTGATAAACTACCTGCTGCGCAACGACCATACGTCGCCGTTCGAGCAGGTGGTCCTCACATTCCACTGCAAGATGCCGATCTTCGTGGCACGGCAGTGGGTACGCCATCGCACCGCCCGGCTGAACGAGATCTCCGGCCGGTACAGCGTTTTCGAGGAGGACTTCTACCTCCCCCAGGGCAACACCATCCGGAAGCAGAACACGCGCAACAAGCAGGGCCGCGACGACGAGGAGGCGCCCCCCGAGTTGCAGCGCCGGGTACTGGAACTCCTGGAAGGGGCGCAGAAGCGCTCCTACGAGGAATACCGCGAGATGATTGACGCCGGAATCGCGAGAGAGCTCGCCCGTATCAACCTTCCGCTCAGCCTTTACACCCAGTGGTACTGGCAGATGGACCTGCACAATCTGCTGCATTTCCTGAAGCTGAGGATGGACGCCCATTCCCAGTATGAGATCCGCGTGTATGCCGAGACGATGGCCGAGATCACCCGCCATGTCGCGCCGGTTGCCTACGAGTGCTTCGAGGAGCATGTGCTCCACGCGAAGAAGATGTCGCGCAGCCAGTATGCCCGTCTGAAAACAATCCTCAGTGAGCAGTCGGCGTCTAACGAGGAAGCATCGAAGCTGCTGAAGGAACTCGAGGGCTGAGGCGCCCTCCCCTGTCAGACAGCCTCTCACTTTACCGTCCACCCGAAATGTGAGGGACTATGACACGAACGATCATCTCCATCGCCGTCGGCCTTGTACTGGCTTTTGCCGCACTCTGCATCGTCACCGCGGGAGCGGAGACGCCCAACAAGCAAGCCATCTGGGCCGAGGTATTGGGCCCGACGCAAGCCAAATGGCCGGATGTCAATCCTCACGTTGAGACCAACTATCTTGACAATATCCCTGCCGCCATGGATATGGCGACACGGTCGCTGACGCCCATTGTCATCGAGTTGCGCTGCCCCAAGCTCGGGGGAGTTCCCACGCTGAACAAGATCGAGGAAGTTGATCCTGATGCCGCGAAGATGATGAAGTACTTCATCAAGGTTACACTGACCGACCTGTGGAGCGCCGACTATCGCTACCTGCCGTTCGAGGCCCTTGTTGACCCGGACAAAATGCACTGGCTGGTCTTCATCGGTGCGGACGGCACCCCGCTTGGGTGTTTCGGGGGATGGGAAGACAAGGCGGGCGATTCTGCCTACATCAAGGGCGCTCTGGCCGCGACGATGACGCGAATCCTAAACCACTATTACGACACCCGCAGGCCCAACTGGCGGATCGATCCTCCCGCGCCAAAGATCTCCGGGAACGTGATGACCGCCCGGGATGTGCCCTCGTTCAAGTCGTGGTCTTCCCAGTATTCGGAAATGGCGGGTTCGAAGTGCCTGCATTGCCACACCGCGGCAAGCATTTTCCGGCAGGCGACGATCGACGCCAAGAAGTATAACAAGAAGTCCGATGTCTATATCTTCCCACATCCCGACTGCATCGGGCTCATGGTCAGCCGCACCGATGGCATCACCATCGAGACGGTTGTCCCGGATTCACCTGCCGACAAGGCAGGCATCAAGGTGGGCGATGTGCTCGGAGCGGCCAACGGCCGAAGGTTGTTCTCGGAGAACGATCTCCGCGCGGTATTGTCGGAATTCCCCGGCAAGGGCGGCAAGCTGCCGTTCATCGTGCTTCGCCAGGACGCCGTGACCGTGAAGGACATTTCTCTCTTTGACGGCTGGAAGAAGTATGAGATCGGCTGGCGGTCTTCGATTGCATCGTCGAACATAGGGGCCTCGCCCGCGATGGCCTGGGCGTTGCGCACACCGGACGATGTCCGCGCGAAGCTGAAAATCGGCGACGACAAGATGGGGATGTCGCCGGTATTCGGTAACAACCCCAACGCGAGCCCCGCCTATGCCGCCGGGCTGCGGACGAACCACGTAGTGATTGCGATAAACGGCGAATCGCCCGACATCTGGGGCCGGTCATTTCTGGTCTGGTTCCGGCTGAAATTCGATCCCGGCGCCAAGGTGGAATTCACCGTCCTTGACGAAGCAGGGAAGAAGTCGGCGATCAAGTTCGTGGCGAAGTAGCCCGCCCCTCGACCACAAAAAAGCCCCTTCGGACGCAATCCGAAGGGGCTTTCAATTCTGCATGTAGAACTGACCGCTACTTCATCAGTATCCGGCTCTGCTTGCCGTTCGAGCCGTAATGACCGACGTACGAGAAGGCAATCGCCTTCTTGGAATTGGCCGGTATGGTCAGCTTGGTCTCGGCGGTGCGGTAGTCGAACAGCGAAGTAGGAGCATCGGCACCCAACTCCACGTCGCCGTCCCAAATGCGGCGAAGCTCAAAGGTTATCGGCTTGCTGCGGTAGTTGCGGATTCCGTCCGCCCAGGATTGCTGCTCGTCCCAGCCGTCAACGGTCTCGGTGCGAAAATCAACATGGTAGTGGAAATTGATTCGCTTGGTGTTCGACTTAACGGGCTCGTAGACCACAAGATCATCGGTGCCGAGGTTGATCTCGATTGGGGCCTTGACAGGAACGTACTCGACGCGCTGCTGGCCGAGGAAGGACAGCCCCTCGCGGCCGTTATCGCGGAACAGGCGTATCAGGCCGTCGGGCATTGGGCAATCGCCGAGCGAGTGCTCCGAGTCGTTGCGCCAGATGAAGAATCGCACCGGCCGGGGACCGTACTGGTAGTCGCGCATGCGGTACACGATGTCAAAGGCAACGCCGTCGGCTGTTACGGCTTCCATCCGCTTGGACCAGCCATTGCTGACAGTTTCAGTGCCTTCGATGGAGAAGATGAAGTACTCGCTGAGACCTTCCTTGATAATCTCTTTCTTGTCGTACTCCGCCTCCTCATCAACATCGTCCTCTTCGTATCTCCCCTTGGCGGAGCCCTTGGTCATCATCTCGTGCGCGGCCTGGTTTCTCATTTCTTTCCACGCAGCAGTCTGCTCGTCGGGCATGGGAATTCCCCGCCTGCGAGCCAGGTCTGCAATCTTTTCGACGAGGTTGATGGTGCCGACAACGAGGCGGATGTTTGCGCGCTCGTAGTCTTCGCCTGAGGCATTTGACACCCGCACGTAACCGCGGAACTTCATCTTCGTCTCATCGGGATCGGCAACGCCTACATAGTCCATTGCCCATGTGAGCCCGCTGGTGAAGTAGGTGACTTCCATCTTTACCTGACCCTCGAATTTCGATTCGATGTTCCAGATCAGGTGCTGCGGCTTCGCTCCCGGGAACATGGTGTCGATAATTTCGATTTCGGCCTTGTGCTCCAGCGCGCGGATTTCGACACTGGTGGGGTCTATGAGGGTGTTGGCCCAACTGAACTGAAGGCGGTTTGCACCGGTCTTAAGCGTGATAAACCGCGTTTCCTTGACAAGGGTGATGTCTTCGGAGTTGTAGATGGTGAGTTGCACGCTCCCACGGCCCGGCAGCGTTACGAGGTCGATATTCTCGCCCATCACCGCCTGAGCACAGGGGAAACACACGGCGGTTACAAGCAGCAGAAGGATGATTTTCTTCATAGTTGTCTCTCCAGTTCCGTTATCATTTCAGCAGAACTCTGTTCTGCTTGCCGTTCGAGCCGTTGTGCCCGGTGAACGTGAACGCAATCGTTTTCCTTGAATTCGCGGGGATGGTCAGCTTGGTCTCGGTGGTCTGAAAATCGAACAGCATAGTTGCGGGATCGGCTGTCAGTTCCACGTCACCGCCCCAGATGCGGCGCAGTTCGAACATTATCGGCTTGCCCCGATAGTTCCGGATGCCGTCAGTCCAATACTGCCGCTCATCCCAGCCATCAACGAATTCTGGCCGCGCGTCAGCACGGAAGTGGAAGTTGGATCGCTGCGTGTTCGACTTAACGGGCTCGTAGACCACGAGGTCGTCGGTGCCGAGGTTGATCTCGATGGCTGCCTTCACGGGAACGTACTCGACGCGCTGCTGGCCCAGGAACGAGAGGCCTTCGCGGCCGTTTTCCCGGTACAACCTTATCAAGCCGTCAGGGAGAGGGCTGTCGCCGAGGGAGTGCTCCGCGTCGTTGTTCCAGATGAAGAATCGGACCGGCCGGGGGCCGTACTGGTAATCGCGCATGCGATATATGATGTCAAAGGACACGCCGTCGGCTGTTACGGCTTCCATCCGCTTGGATGCTCCGTTGGCGATCGTCTCGGTGCCCTCGATGCTGAAAATGAAGTACTCGCTGAGGCCTTCCTTGATGATCTCCTTCTTGCGCGGAGCACCGCCACCAATCCCAAGCGCGCCGATAGCATCGTCCGACGAGGGCTGATCCGAAGGGGCTTGCGGGTCCATCATCTCGCGAGCGGCAAGCTCATTAAAATCGTCGTAGTACTCGGTCCCTTCGGGAGGCACAGGAACCCCGCGCCTGCGAGCCAATTCGGCGATCTTCTCGACGAGGTTGATGGTGCCGACAATAAGGCGGATGTTCGCGCGCTCGTAGTCTTCGCCGGAGGCATTGGAAACCCGCACGTAGCCGCGGAACTTCATTTTGGTCTCATCGGGATCGGCAACGCCTACATAGTCCATCGCCCATGTGAGCCCGCTGGTGAAGTAGCTGACCTCCATCCTGACCTGACCCTCGAACTTCGATTCGATGTTCCAGATGAGGTGCTGCGGCTTCAGGCCGGGGAACATTGTGTCAACGATCTCGATATCGGCCTTGTGCTCCAGCGCGCGGATTTCCACGCTGGTGGGGTCTATCAACGTATTGGCCCAACTGAACTGCAGGCGGTTCGATCCGGTCTTAAGCGTAATGAAGCGTGTCTCCTTGACAAGGGTGATGTCCTCGGAGTTGTATATGGTCAGTTGCACGCCTTCGCGGCTGGGCAGCGTCACAAGATCGATGTTCTCTCCCATCACTGCCTGCGCGCAGGGGAAGCACACCGCGAAAACGAGGAGAACAAGGATCGCTTTCTTCATTACTTCAGCAGGATCCTGCTCTGCTTGCCATTCGTTCCGTAGTGGCCGACGAACGAGAAGACAATCGCCTTTTTCGAATTCGCGGGGATAGTCAGCTTTGTCTCGGAGGTGCGGTAGTCGAACAGGGTGGTCGGGGCATCGGCAGTCAGTTCGACATCGCCGTCCCAGATACGCCGCAGCTCGAACATTATCGGCTTGCCGCGGTAGTTGCGGATTCCGTCCGCCCAGGACTGTTGCTCATCCCAGCCGTCGACGTACTCGTTCCGTGCATCTGCGCGGAAGTGGAAGTTGATCCGGTTGGTGTTCGATTTAACTGGCTCGTAGACCACGAGGTCGTCGGTGCCGAGGTTGATCTCGATTGGGGCCTTGATGGGGACGTACTCGACGCGCTGCTGGCCCAGGAACGAGAGGCCCTCGCGGCCGTTATCGCGGAACAGCCTGATGAGGCCGTCGGGCATAGGGCTGTCACCGAGAGAGTGCTCGGCATCGTTACGCCAGATATAGAATCGGACAGGCCGGGGGCCGTACTGGAAGTCGCGCATGCGATAGACGATTTCGAAGGCAACACTGTCCGCCGTAACGGCTTCCATCCTCTTGGACCAGCCGGTCGTGACGGTTTCGGTGCCCGCGACGGAGAACATGAAGTACTCGCTGAGGCCTTCCTTGATGATGGCCTTCGCTTCGGATTGTTCCCCGCCCGGCTTTTTGGCGCGGTCTGCCCTGCCCATGGCCTCGCGAGTTGCCTCGTTTTTCAGCCTCGTATAGTCCTTTGACGGAGCGGGCGGAACCTGGATGCCCTGCCTGCGGGCGAGGTCGGCGATCTTCTCTACAAGGTTGATGGTGCCGACGATCAGTCGGATCTCGGCGTCCTCATAGTCTTCGCCGGATGAGTTGGCAACGCGCACGAAGCCGCGGAACTTCATCTTCGTCTCGTCGGGATCGGCAACCCCTACATAGTCCATCGCCCACGTGATCCCGCTGGTGAAGTAGGTCACTTCCATCCTTACCTGGCCCTCGAATTTCGACTCGATGTTCCAGATCAGGTGCTGGGGCTTCTGGCCCGGGAACATTGTGTCAACGACCTCGATATCGGCCTTGTGCTCCAGCGCGCGGATTTCCACGCTGGTGGGGTCGATGAGGGTATTGGCCCAACTGAACTGCAGGCGGTTCGATCCGGTCTTGAGCGTGATAAAGCGCGTTTCCTTTACGAGTGTGATGTCCTCGGAGTTGTAGATAGTCAGTTGTACGCCTTCGCGGCTGGGGAGGGTGACAAGGTCGATATTCTCGGCCGTCACCGCCCGCACTCCGGAAAGCAGGATCGTAACAATCAGCAGTGCCAAAATGGTCTTGTTCATATTTCCTCCCGCCTGTCACCTCCGGGGTGACGAAGCAGATGGTTACTTGAGCAGAATCCTCTGCTGTTTCCCGTTCGTGCCGCAATGGCTTACGTACGAGAAAGCAATCGCCTTTTTCGAATTCGCGGGAATGGTCAGCTTTGTCTCGGTAGTACGGAAGTCGAACAGTGTGGTCGCCACATCGGCGGTCAGTTCCACATCGCCACCCCAGATACGCCGTAGCTCAAACGCTATCGGTTTGCCGCGGTAGTTCCGAATTCCGTCTGTCCAGGACTGTAGCTCGTCCCAGCCGTCGACGTACTCGTTCCGTGCATCTGCGCGGAAGTGGAAGTTGATCCGGTTGGTGTTCGACTTAACGGGCTCGTAGACCACAAGGTCGTCGGTGCCGAGGTTGATCTCGATGGGGGCCTTGATGGGGACGTACTCTACGCGCTGCTGGCCAAGGAAGGACAGGCCATCCCGGCCGTTGTCGCGGTACAGGCGGATGAGGCCGTCCGGCAGCGGGCTGTCGCCGAGGCTGTGCTCGGAATCGTTTTTCCAGATGTAGAAGCGGACCGGCCGGGGGCCGTACTGGTAGTCGCGCATGCGATAGACGATGTCGAAGGACACATTATCCGCGGTAACGGCTTCCATCTTCTTGGATTCGCCGTTCTTAACCGTCTCGGTGCCTGCTACGGTGAACATGAAGTACTCGCTGAGGCCTTCCTTGATGATCTCGGGCTTTCCGGTTGCAGCGGGAGCACCACTGGGCGCCATTGTCATCGGGGCGGAGGGAGAAGGTTTTCCCAGCGTCCCTCGCGCTACATCGTTCCTGAGCTTTCTCCACTCGGCAGACTTCTCGGGAGGCACTGTCATTCCGCGAGCGCGCGCCAGGTCAGCAATCTTCTCGACGAGGTTGATGGTACCGACGACGAGACGGATGCTGGAGTTATCGTAGTCTTCGCCGGAGGAATTTGACACTCTGACGTGACCGCGGAACTTCATTCTGGTCTCATCCGGATCGGCGATTCCAACGTAGTCCATAGCCCACGTGAGCCCGCTGGTGAAGTAGCTCACTTCCATCCTGACCTGGCCCTCGAACTTCGATTCGATGCTCCAGATCAGATGCTGAGGCTTCAGGCCGGGGAACATTGTGTCAACGACCTCGATATCGGATTGGTGTTCAAGCACGCGGATCTCAACGCTGGTGGGGTCTATCAGTGTGTTGGCCCAACTGAACTGCAGGCGGTTGGAACCCAGTTTCACTGTGATGAACCGCGTCTCCTTGACAAGCGTAATGTCCTCGGAGTTGTAGATGGTTATCTGGACGCCCTCGCGGCTTGGCAGTGTGACGAGGTCGATGTTCTCGGCCAGCAACGCTTTGGCTGTCGGCAGGATGGCTGCGAGGACGAGCAAGGCAAAGACTGCCCTTTTCACGGCTATCTCCACCACTACCAGAGGTTCTTGATGGTGAAGTGGAAGCGGACGATCTTCTTTTCGACCTTCTTGTCCTTGTCGGTGGGCGCGGCTGCAAGGTCAACGCTGAGGATGGGGTTAACCCCGCCCTTCTCGATGTCGATGCGGATCTCTTCCGAGGTCGTCTTGCCCTTTTCCCACTCAACATCGCCGTGCAGCGAGCCGAAGTACTCGGCCGCGAGGTTGTTCATATGTTCTTGAATGCGCAGTGTGGCGGCCTTGGGCTTGAAGTTCTCGATCTCGTACTTGATGATGATTTCCTGGTTGTACAGGTTGCCACGGACATTGCTGCGCACGTTCGACTCGATTGTGCGGGTGCAGACGATGTCGCGAGCCTCACCGAGGTAGATCTTCATTTCGCCGTCAAGCGGGACCAGGCCGGATACGTCTTCGCCGAGGAACGCTTCGCCGCCCTTGCCGTCTTCTATGAAGATGCGGACCTTGCCGGGCTGCAGGGGGAATACGCCCATAGCGTTCTTGGCGTCATTGATGAGCTTGTAGTGCATCAGTATCTTGGAAGCGAAGGGCTTGTCGGCACTGAGCGCGCCGTTGGCGTACCAGTCCATAGTGAAGGTCTTCTCCACGGGCACGTTGTCGAAGCGGCGCAGCAGCATCTTGATTTCCTGCTGGTTGTCGATGACCTTCGTAAAGGCCTCGCCAAACCCCGCCCAAATGCCGGAGTTGCCGAAGTTCTCGCCGGAATAGTTGCGAATCTGCATGTAGTTGATGAGGCTCAGCTTGGTCTCTTCCTTGTCGGCCAGAGCCCGGTAGCTGAAGTACCTGTCGAAGTTGGAGATGAGGTAGCTTACGCGAACCTTCACGGCGCAGGCGCGGGCGGCAAAGACTTCCCACACGAGCGCGTTCTCGTTTGGCGGATAGGCGACGTTGATGACGCCTATTTCGTCAACTTCGGTCTTGTCGTTGATCTTGACCTTCTTGATCGCCACGAACTTGTCGCCTTCCCGTATCGAGATGGGGCGGAACTGGATGGAGTCCTTGTCCACGTTCGTGTTGGACCAACTGAAGTCTATGGCGTTGTTGCCGATTTCAGGCGAGGACTTCAGCAGCGGGACTATCCGCTCCTCCTCGACCAGCGTGAACGCGCCGTTGTCGAGTTGAACATCCACCCGATCGCGGGCTGGCAGCGCGGCGAGCTTGATTCTCGCAACAGCCATTGGCCTGTTTGCGGCGAAGCCCAGCAGCAGCAACAGCAGCAGTGCCGGTACAGTCGCTCTGATTAGTGTTCGGTTCATATCTACCTCCTCGTTTCTGGATTAACGATTCTGCATTAACGACGGACTCCACGGATGAAAGTGACGGAATCTCGCGGCAACAGGGGCGCAAAGCCCCTGTACAACTGGCTTGAACCCCGCAAAGGGGTGTGGATAGCAAGCACGGCCTGCTTGCCGCGTTCCGAAGCAACCAGTATACTCACGGCACCGATGAAGGAAAGTGCAATCAAAGATCAAGCGACCGAATCGCATGAAGACCGCTCTTACCTGGCGCGGATGAAGCGTAAGCCCGGCATGGGTTGCCTGCCGAAACTCGGCATCGCCGCCGGAGTCGTTATCATTATCTGCATCGCCATCTACATCTACTGCTTTTCGATGCCCGGAAGCAGTTTCAGCGGGGTAGCACCCACCATGACTGCAGGCCGGATCGAACTTCGTAACCGGCTCGAATCTCACGTGCGAGCCCTTTCGCAGACCATCGGCCCGCGCCTGAAGGGATATACCGACACGCTGCAGCCAGCGGAGGACTACGTTGCGGGCGCTTTCGCGCTGGCCGGATACAAGGTAAGTCGGCAGGAGTTCAGTGCCCGCGGAGCAACATACCGCAATCTGGTTGCGGAGTTGCCCGGCGTTGGCCAGGGCGGGGAGATTATTGTAATCGGAGCGCATTACGACTCCACCGGGGATACCCCGGGCGCGGATGATAACGCATCAGGGGTCGCGGGATTGATCGAGCTTGCGCGGTTGCTGCGCGAGAACAAACTTGAAAGGACCATACGCTTCGTCGCCTTCTCCAATGAAGAGCCTCCGTTCTTCATGACCCCCGGTATGGGCAGTTTTGTCTATGCAAAACAATGCCGTCTGGCAAACGAGAAGGTTTCCGCGATGCTCTCGCTCGAGTGCATCGGGTACTACAGCGACGAGGGCGGTTCGCAAAGATACCCCTTCCCGCTGAGCGCGATCTATCCGGACAGAGGCAATTTCCTGGCCTTTGTGGGCGACTTGGGCACACGGTCATTGGTCAGGGATTGCGTGCGATACTTCCGCGAGAGATCTGAGTTACCGTCCGATGGCGGAGTGCTGCCGGGGAGCGCGGCCGGGGTGTTGTGGTCAGACCATTGGTCGTTCCGGCAGGTGGATTATCCCGCGATAATGGCCACGGACACGGCCTTCTTCCGCAACCGTGCGTATCACACGGACGAAGACACGCCTGACCGGCTGGACTATCTACGTATGGCGCTGGCGGTGGAAGGGCTCGCGGAGGTGGCGAGGAGGCTCGCGCAGAATTGATGACCCTCCTTCGCCGCGCCTACTGAGGGCGAGATGCGGATTGATGATTGATGAATGAGAATCGGGCCAAAGGCCGAGGGCCGGAGGCTGGAGGAAAGAAAGGAGATTCTAACATCGATGTACAGGATGAAGAGGATAGGAGAACAGCAGATAGAGCCTTGCGAGGCCCTCTCAACCAAGACATTTTACATCGATTCTCAGGATAGCATGATAGCAGCCGAGCTGCATGGGCTGTAGACCGGGGGTCGGAGGGAAGAAAGGAGATTCTTACATCGATATTCAGGATGAAGAGGAGCGAAGCGGAGAATTGCTGCATTCTCACGCGGAGGCGCGGAGACGCGGAGGGAAGAGAGAACCAAGAGGTCTAACCGCAGAGCCATGCGAGGCCCTTCGAACCTGGAGATTTTACATCGATGTACAGGATAGCAGCCAGAGAGCCGGTAGGCTGTGAGCAAAGCCGAACGGAGAACTTCTTTACCACGGCATACACGAAGACACGGAAGAAGACCAGAAGACAGATGGTTATTACGACTGATCGAGAAGGCTCTCAATCTGCGGTCGAAGTTCACCGATAACGGTTTCGTATGGTGGCAAGCCCGGCACGAGTGGACCGAGCCACTGAACCCACGTCTTCTCGACATAGACAAGCATAGTCTCTTGGAAGAAATCCTCCGGACCACGGAATGTGACTTTCCGAAGCGCGCACTTTTCACGCAGGAACGTTGGGAAACCCTCCAAGTTCATTTTGAGCTTGTAAGCAGCCAGTATGCGCCAAAGGTCGTAGTAGTCGCGTGCTCGCGACCGGCTCCATCCGCGCTCTTGGAGCATTCCGACGTGCTGCAGAATGGCGCGCAGTTTCTCCGCGATAACCTCCTCCAGTGCGTAAACGCGGACTTGCGCGTCGAGAAGCTCGCCGTAGCCGTGGATGATCGAGCGTCTCGGCGTAGGTTTGAGCACTTTCTCATCCATCGAGACCTCAACCATCACGCGCGTATGCGCCTCCCTCTGCCAGGGAAACCGGGCACGAATTGAGAAAGCTTCCTGCCCTCCCGGATGGGGGTTCTTTTCCGTGTATCGTTCGCAGGCTATTTGCACATTTGCATACTCGTCCAACAGCCGCGCTGCGGTTCGGCAGGCTTCGATCATTGAGTCTTCCAACGCTTGTCCGGCGGGCACATCTCTTGTCCCGGAGAAGTCCAAGTCTTCCGAGAACCGGTAGTCACCGAACCAGCACTTCTTTAGCGAACTCCCGCCCTTGAAGACGAGCCCATCGCCAAGCGATGGCACTCGGACTATGCCAGCAAGAATCCACGAGAGGAGATAGTCCCTTTCGAGGATTTCCCAAGGGATCCCGTACTGCTTTCTTGCCTCTTCCAGACGCATGCGTAGAGGTTTCACAAGAGGACCTTTCCGGGAAGGTTCTCCTGTATCATCCAGCGGCGATTGCACGGGCCAGCACGCTGGCTTGATGGATCGAGAGGCCGGTAACCTCTGATCGGCGCATGTAGAAGCGGGAGGATAAGGTCTGAGTCAATGCCCTGATTTTCGAGCACCCACCCAAGCCGCTTGATGGTTGCGGTATCGAGCCTGAGGGCATAGCTGATGATTTCACTTAGAAGCAGATGATCGCTTGCTGTTTGAAATGCATGAAGCACTTCGGAAAAGTCTCCACAAAACTGAGGTCTCATCAGCCCGTCAAGCAGAGTTCGCGCCGGGTTGGTCATTGTCACACGAGCGTCACCCACCCAGACCTCTTCCGTTCCGAAGAATCGATCGGGCTTGACTTGGATGAATTGGTAAATAGCCTCGCCGATCACATATCCGCCCCCTTCCGACTTGGCTTTCTTGCCTCGCGCACGGGGAATCCGCGCTTCTGTAGTCGTCAGGACGAAAACTCTCCTTGGTATTTGCTCCGTCAAGCCATTGTAGTGCAGAGCAGACCAATGACTGATCGCGGCAGGATGGACGAGAACCATGGCGATCTCAAACTCGTGAGCGACAGGTACGCCTGGAATTGCGGATGCCAAGGAGTAGAAGCCACGCCGTAGCGGAACAATCCATCCGTTGCGGTGTAGATGGTGGAGAGCTTCCAGAAGGTACGGCTTCTTGATACCAGCACGCGCGCTCAGATCCCGCGCCTGTTCCGTGGAAAAGACCCGGTTTCCCTCAGCGGCCAAAAGGCGAACAAGCTCTACACCGACAGAGGACTTCTTGAGCTTTCGTGTTGCATTCATTGGAGAACCTCCAAGTTTTGCCGGTTCACTTCTACCACGTTCGTCATTAGCCATTATAGCGCAATACTTGGATAGTGTCAAAGGAACGGCTGTCGCAAGCTATTGCCCGGGAAGTGCCCACAACATCTGGAGGTCCACAGATGGCAGGAAATGACTGGGTTGCGAGGCCCTTCGAGCGAAGTACCCTAACATCGATTTTCAGGATGAAGAGGATAGGAGAAGATGTCTGATTTCGTTCGAAACAGGGGTCGGGACTGGATCGGAAAGCAGCTATCCTGATTATCCTGTGCATCCATGTTAAGAGTCTGAAGATTTCACATCGATGTACAGGCCAGGATTTCCCGCTCGGTCGGCCATTCATCGGGGACTCCGATCATGGGACAGGCACATTGCGTCCTTGATCATCATTTCTTTGCAAGTTCCGGTGCAGCAACCACCCGGATGCCCTGGTCAACAGCCTTACTGATGGGGGCCGACGCTCCTCGGCTGGCGGAGCGTGCACCCTCTGGCTTACTCATGAAGTAGCCACTGCGGTATACCTTGATTTCGCCTTTCGCCGGACCTTCTGGATCGGCCTGTTCGTCTGAAGGATATTTGTCTGCAAACCAGTCCTGGCACCATTCCCTGACGTTGCCGTGCATATCGTAAAGGCCCCATGCATTCGGCTTCTTGGTGCCAACCGGATGCGTCAGGCTATTGGCGTTCGTCAAGAACCAACCGTATCCGCTGAACATGCTCTTGTCGTCGCCAAAGCAATACTCCTTAGTGTTACCCGCCCGGCAGCAGTACTCCCACTCGGCCTCGGTCGGCAGCCGGTAAGCGTATCCATCAGGCAAATGGCCTTTCCCGCGTTCGGATTCCGTCACTTTGAGACAGAAATCCACGGCATCTTGCCAAGATATGTTCTCCACGGGATTGTCATCGCCCGGAATGAAGCTCGGGGATGTTTCGGTCACTGCTTTGTACTGTGCCTGTGTTATCTCCGTTGCACTCATGAAGAACGCCTTGGTCAATTTCACCTTGTGGACGGGTTTTTCCTGTTCATCGCCCTTATTGGAGCCCATCATGAAGCTTCCGGGGGAAATGGCGACAAGACGGAAAGGAGCGTTCTTTATCATGTTGCGCATTGCTTCGGCCTTCTTCTGCGCCTGGTCAGGATCCTCGATGACAACTGATATTTTCCTCTTCGCGAAATCGGCCGTCACGATGGTCTTGAACGCCTTCCTTATCTCAATGGTCGTCTTGAGAGTTTTGTCGTCCGACGCCAAGATGAGTTCGTACATCCCCACTTGCACATCCTCCATACTCCATGCCTCTCTGGTCTTTTTGCTTCCCAAGACGCCGATATTCGAGCAGTCGATCTGGCATCCCACAGGTGTGGTGCGAACTTCAAGGCTGCCAACTTCCTTGGGAACGAAGGCGTCCAGTTCCACCTCCGTAACGCGGTCCTTCTCCACTGTCACAGATCTGAATTGTGGGGCCAGATCACCTTTCCAGGCTTTCAAAGCATGCACTCCCACGGCGACATCCGAAATTGCGAGCCCGCCGGACTCCTTTGTGCTCACCCCCTTCTGAACTCCGCCAAGCGTGATGGAGACCCCGGGCTCGCATTTAACCTGTATGCTGCCTTTGTCCTCGGCGTAGACCAAGGTCTGCGATGCGAAACAGGCAAGCAGCAGGAACATGGCAATCTGACGGAACATAGCGCCTCCTCGACAGGCAAAGCGTCATTGAGAGAGCAAACACGCCGCGAAGACTTGCTGCAACGTCAATACATCAGGTTCGGCGATTTCCCACGGACCAATCTTACCACTGTGGCAGTGCATATCAAACAACACATGATTCGCACGGGCTAGGAAAAGAAAACTGGCGTTCACGCGAAGCGGAGGAAGCTGAGAAGCACATGGAGCCTTAACATCGATATGCAGGATGTGGGCGTTCCGCCGTCTGGCGTCCGGCGTCCGGCGTCTGTAGCTGAAAACTGAAGAAGAGGCAGGCCCAACCAGCAACAACCCTCACCGCAACCAGTCTGTAGTCCGGCGTCCGGCGTCCGTAGGTGAGAACCAAAGAAGAGGCAGGCCCAACCAGCAACAACCCTCACCGCAACCAGTCTGGCGTCTGGCGTCCGGCGTCCGTAGGTGAGAACCAAAGAAGAGGCAGGCCCAACCAGCAACAACCATCACCCAAAGGTAGAGGGGCGGAACGGCTGCATAGCCTGCTCTCTCATTCATCAATCCGCAATCCGCAATCAGCAATCAGCAATGCTGGCACTGGATGACGAAGATAGGAAACAGCAGAATTCCTCATTGCCCGCCGAGTTCCGGGCCGACAACCACACGGAAACCAAAGAAGAGACTGAATCTCTGGTCAGAGCCGCCTCTGATGCGACTGGCGGAACGCGACGAGGATGCATCGCTCTGCCATGAGCCGCCGCGAAGTGCCCGGAATTCGCCCTGATCCGGCCCGATGGGGTCGGTCTCTTCAGCAGCACCACGGGGATAGTCCCCGTATCGGTCATAGCACCATTCCCACACATTTCCGTGCATATCAAACAGCCCCCAGGCATTTGCTTTCATATTGCCAACAGTGTGCGTAGTTTCTGCTGAGTTGAGCGAAAACCACGCAAAGGCACCCAAGCGATCATCGGAATCTCCGAAGCAATACTCTGTGGCACTCCCCGCCCTGCAGCAATACTCCCACTCAGCCTCGGTAGGCAGACGGTAGGCCATTCCCTCCGGCAATCGTCCTGCTTTGCGTTCGATCCCAGTCAGCTTGCTGCAGAACTCCGTCGCATCGTTCCAGCTTACACTATCCACTGGAAGATCGTCGCCCCTGAATCTGCTCGGGTCGGCGTTCATTACTGCCCGGTACTGCGCTTGTGTCACTTCGGTTGCGCCAATGTAGAATGCACGCGTCAGCATTACCTTGTGGACAGGCTTTTCGTCGTGCTTCCCTCTGTCTGAGCCCATCAGAAATGAGCCGGGGAAAACCGAGATCAGCCGGATCGGAGCTTTCGCAAGACAATCCGGCAACTCCGTGTGCTTCTTGAGTTCTTCCTCAGCCTTGCGGGCCTCCTCGGCTTTGCGAGCAATTCTCTCCTCGCGGATTTCCTTTGCTGTTCGACCTTTAACGCCAGCGAGTTGCTGTCCTACAACAATACGGAAGCCGTTGAAAGAGCCCGCGTAGTCAGGGCTATTCCAGCCACGTTCCGCACAGCGACAGCGGTCGGCCTCTTCGCACCAGGAACCGCCGCGCAGGACGCGGGCATCGCCTGCCGCCAGGCACACGGGATCGGTCTGGTCACCCGGCTGATATGATTCAGCATACAAGTCATAGCACCACTCCCACACATTGCCATGCATGTCGTACACGCCCCATGCGTTGGGCCTCTTAACGCCCACTGCATGCACCATGACGTCGGAATTCCCTAAGAACCACCCGAAGTCATTGAGAAGCCCCTTGTCGTCGCCAAAGCAGTACTCCGAGGTGCTTCCAGCCCGACAGCAGTATTCCCATTCAGCCTCGGTTGGCAGCCGGTAAACCATCCCCTCGGGCAGTCGTCCCGCCTCGCGCTCGGACTCGGTCAGCGTACTGAGGAACTCATCGATGCTGTCCCCGTCAACGCACTCCACGGGCAAGTCACGGCCCTTGTAGTAGCTGGGGTTGTCGCCCATCACAGCGGTCCACTGCGACTGTGTCACTTCGGTTGCGCCAATGTAGAACGCATGCGTAAGCGTTACCTTGCGGACTGGCTTTTCATTTGGCTGGCCTTTCTCGGAGCCCATCTGGAAACTGCCCGGGGAAATGGCAACGAGGGGGATAGGCGCGTCCCTGGTCCAGTCTTTTGGGGCGGTATCCGTCGCCCTGGGTTGAACGGGAGTGAGGGAGGGAGCGGGAGACAGCGAGTTTTGCACAACCCCTGGCCCAAGATAGAGATATGCGCCACCTGCACAGACGATGGCTGCGATAAGAACCAGCGCGAGGATCGGAACAGTTCGGTTCATTGGTCACCCCACTGAATTATACTACCTGGATGGGAAATGAGGATTGAGAATCGGGCCGGAGACCAAGGGCCGGATGCGGGAGAGAAGAAAAGAGATTCTTACATCGATATTCAGGATGAAGAGGATAGCAGCAGAGGTCTGGTTCCGTCAGGACCAGGGAATCGGGACTGGATCGGAAGGCAGCTATCCTGAGTATCCTGTGCATCCATGTTAAGAGTCTGAAGATTTCACATCGATGTTCAGGATGAAGAGGATTCGATCCTCGGCCGGGACTCCCAGCTACTCCAACTTCGTATCGAAGCTCAGGATCACCGCGCTGTAGCCGGATTTGGGCAAATCCCCCTTGTACAACACCGGGGTACAGCGGCCCATGTTGAAGAAGAGAAAGACCTTCGACCCGTCGAAGGCACTGACCCCGGAGCTTGCTGCCGCATTGAACAAGGATTGCTTTCGGACAGTCAGCGACTTAT
>Ga0265297_10005625_pt1 | contig 18906 bp, 16 predicted proteins | sample Munlanlwell13791_FD_192502 | JGI IMG/M metagenome (GOLD analysis project Ga0265297, IMG submission 192502) | Leachate microbial communities from a municipal landfill in Southern Ontario, Canada - Leachate well 137-91 | ecosystem: Engineered > Solid waste > Landfill > Unclassified | place...
CCGGCACCAGCCAGCTTTCGCCTTATCTGCACTTCGGCCACATCGGCCCGCGCACGGTGGCGCTGGCTGTGCGCGACGCGGGCGCGCCGGCGGCGGATCGCGACGCATTTCTGGAGCAGATGATCGTGCGCCGCGAACTGGCGGTGAATTTCGTCCGCTACAACCCGCGCTATGATTCGCTTGGGTCCGCCGAGCCGTGGGCGCTGCGAACGCTGCGCGAGCACGCGCACGACCCGCGGCCCTACGTTTACACCGAGCGCCAACTCGAAAACGCCGGGACACACGATCCGCTCTGGAACGCCGCGCAGCGGCAGATGGTCCTCGCCGGCTGGATGCACGGCTACGTGCGAATGTATTGGGCGAAGAAGATTCTGGAGTGGAGCCCGAGCGCGGAGACGGCGTTCGACATCGCCGTAAGACTCAACGACCGTTATGAACTCGACGGACGCGACCCGAACGGCTACGCGGGCATCGCGTGGGCCGTCGCCGGCAAACATGACCGCGCGTGGGGGCCGGTGCGGCCAATCTACGGCATGGTGCGCTACATGTCCTTCGCCAGCACGTCGCGGAAATTCGACAGCAAGGCCTACATCGCGCAAATTGATGCGTTCTAGAAAGGACTTTCTCATGAACATCCTGCTGACAGGCGCGGGAGGTCTCGTCGGCTCGGCGCTCGCGCCGCGGCTGGCGGCGGAAAGCCACACCATCACGCGGCTTTCCCATTCGCAGCCGTGGCCGGAGTTGGCGGCCCACGACGCGGTGGTGCATCTGGCCGGCGAGAACATTTCGACGGGGCGCTGGACGCCGGAGAGGAAGGAGCGAATTCGCGACAGCCGCGTGCAGGTGACGCGGCGGCTTTGTGAAGCCGTCGCGAAGTTTGCGCAACCGCCGCGCGTCGTCATTTGCGCTTCGGCAGTCGGTTACTACGGCAACCGCGGCGATGAAGTGCTGCGCGAGGAGAGCGCGCCGGGCGCCGGGTTTCTGGCGGAGGTGTGCCGCGACTGGGAAGCAGCGACGAAGCCAGCGGTGGACGCGGGCATCCGCGTCGTCAACCTCCGCTTTGGCGTCATCCTCTGCGCAACCGGTGGCGCGCTGGCGAAGATGCTGACCCCGTTCAGGCTCGGCCTTGGCGGCGTCCTTGGTGACGGGCAGCAATGGATGAGCTGGGTTGCGCTTGACGATGTAGTCGGTGTGATCAGCAACGCGCTCGCGAACGAAACACTCCGTGGCCCGGTCAACGTTGTTGCGCCGCAGCCGGTGACGAACCGCGAGTTCACGAAGACGCTCGGCCGCGTGCTGCACCGTCCGGCGGTGTGCCCGGCGCCGGCATTTGCGTTGCGGCTGGCGTTCGGAGAGATGGCTGACGCGCTGTTGTTGGCGAGCCAGCGCGCGGAACCCGCGAAATTGCTGACAAGCGGTTTCTCGTTCCGTTTTCCAAAGCTCGGCGACGCGCTGCAAGACGCGCTCGGCTAACCCTTCATCGCGAGCGCGATCTGGAAGAAACCTCGCAGCGCCGCGGGCTCCCGGTGAGTGACACGGAGACCGGAACCAGCCAGCAGCGGGCCGAGGCGGCGATTGACGTGGGTGGCAAGAACGCTGGCGAGCGGATTCAGCAGGCGGAGCCACAACGGCAACGGACCGTCGTCCGGGGCAAACTTGTCGAGGATGACGGCGCGGCCGCCGGGACGCAGGACGCGTGCCGCTTCGCGCATGCAACGAACCGGATCGGGGATGACGGCAACGATGAAATGGAGAATGACGGCGTCGAACGACTCGTCGGCAAACTCCAGCGCCTGACCGTCCATCACGCGAGCGTCCACGGCGAGGCCGAGTCGGGCGGCACGGCGGCGAAGTCTCTCCAGCATGGCCGGTGTAAGATCCGTCGCGGTGACGATCGGGCCGGTCGCGATGAGATCAAGATCAAGGCCGGTGCCAGCGCCGACGATCAGGACGCGCTCGCCGGGCTCGAGGTTGAGCTGCGCCAGGGAACGACAGCGCATCGACCGGGTGTGATGGGCGATGAGGTCATAGAACGGCGCCCAACTGCTATAGCGGACACGGTTCCAGAAATTGGCGAGGGCGCTCATGGGCTCAAGACGGCGGGCATCATCTAGTGGGACGCCGGTTCGTGGGACTTGCGGCCGTGGACGCGCTCATAGGCTTTGCAGAACGGACAGAGATGGACCTCAACGGTCTGGACCATCTTGAAGGCGACGCCGCGTTGCTTCTTGCGCGCCTGACGGCAAACGGGGCAGAGAACGCAGACCTTCGCCAGCATCTTGTCGAGGCCGGTGGCGGTTGTCGGAAGGGCGGAGTTTTTCATGGCTCAGTCGTGGCGTTCATTTTGGAGCGGCGCGGCGTGGCCGTCGAGCAAAACCGGATTGCGGAACGATTGCGGAAGCATCGAACTCCGTTTGAATCGCCGCGTGGAACTTGCGAAACCGCTTTGGGAGACGTATATAATAGGTAGAACGCAGGGTAGGGAGAGAGAAAGAGAAACACGTTTTGGAGACCCAACCATGCAACTCAAAATCCCCACTGAAGTTTGCAGGTCTTACATAGACTGCCAGGCGAAACGGGCCGAGAGTGTCGCTTGGGCACGCCGCGAGAAGGAAACCCCGCCAGTCGTCACGATCTCGCGCCAAGCAGGCGCGGGCGGCGTCACACTGGCACAGAAGGTGGTGCAATATCTTCGCGAACATGACCTGCGCGCGCCTTGTCCCTGGACCATGTTCGACAAACAGCTCGTGCAGAAGGTTCTGGAGGATCACCAACTCTCTGAGAGTGTCGCCAAGTTCATGCCGGAGGACAAATACCCGGGTGTGCAGGACACGATTGAGGAATTGCTCGGCTTGCATCCGTCGCATTGGACGTTGGTGGAGAAGACCAGCGAGACCATCCTTCGCCTTTCGCACATGGGCAACGTGATTCTCGTGGGCCGTGGCGCCAACGTCATCATTGGTTTTGTCCCGAACGCCACCCACGTCCGGCTGGTCGGCTCCGTGGAGAAACGCATCAAATTCTGCCAGGAATATTACAGCTTCAGTCCGCAGCAAGCGGCGGAATACGTCAAGCAAACCGACCTGGGCCGCAGTCACTACCTGAAACGGCATTTCAACAAGGACATCAACGACCCGTCGCTGTACCACATGGTAATCAACACGGATGTCGTCACGCCTGACGAAGCCGCAGCCATCATCGGCCAGCTCGTGTTGGGCCGGCAACAAGCCCCGCCCGCCTGAACCCGGAAATCGAAGTTGAGCCGGCAAGGATGCCGACGCGACGGTCCATTTCAGTTCCCGGGTCCAAAACACGAAGCCGGAGATTTCTCTCCGGCTTCGCTCGTTTGAAGTGGAAGGATTTCAGCCCGCTCAGGAGCAACCGAGGCTCTCGCCGCAGTTGAGGCACTTGAAGCACGCGCCGTTGCGCACAACGATGTGACCACAGTTCGGACAGGTCGGCGCGTCTTTCATGAAGTGCGACACGGAATCACTCAGTGTCTTCACGCGCGCCTTGCCGTTGCCTCTCGGGGCCTCCAGAGCCACGGCTCGCACCGACTCCGGCATGTCGTCAACGCGTGGCAGTTCCGGCACGGGCCTGTTCACTTTTTTTTTGATGGCTTCCTCCAGCTCCTTCATCGGCAATTCCTGCTGGCCAGCTCCGGGATTGGTCGCCTCGCGGAAGCCGGGGATAAACTGACAGCCGAGCCAACGGAAGACGTAGTCCACGATGCTGGAGGCAGTGCGGATGTCGGGGTTCTTGGTGAAACCGCTCGGTTCAAAACGCTGGTGGGCAAACTTCTTGACCAACGCATCGATGGGCACGCCATATTGCAGCGCGAGGCTCGTCAACGTGCCGACGGTGTCCATCAAACCACCGATGGTGCTGCCTTCTTTCGCCATCGTGATGAACAACTCACCCGGCGTGCCGTCCTCAAACAACCCGACGTGCAGATAGCCCTCGTGGCCCGCGATGTCGAATTTGTGCGTAACCGCCATGCGCGTCTCCGGCATGCGACGGCGGAAGGGTTTCGGCATGCCATCCCTTTCCTCGTCCTTGGCGTCCTTGGCGCCGGTGGCGCCGCCTTTCTTGGTGGAAAGCGGCGCGCTGCGCTTGGAGCCGTCGCGGTAGATGGCAATGGCTTTCAAGCCGAGCTTCCAGCCCTCGATGTAGGTGGTCATGATGTCCTCGACCGATGCCGACTCCGGCATGTTCACGGTCTTGGAGATCGCGCCCGAGATGAACGGCTGGGCTGCGGCCATCATACGCAGGTGGGCCATGTAGTGGAGCGAACGGGTGCCCTTCTGCGCCTTGAACGCGCAGTCGAACACGGACAGATGCTCCTCCTTCAAATGCGGAGCGCCTTCGATGGTGTCGTTCTGATCAATGTACTCGATGATGTCCTTGACCTGGTCCTCGTTGTAGCCGAGTTCGTCCAATGCCATCGGCACGGTGCGGTTGACAATCTTGAGGATGCCGCCGCCGGCGAGCAGTTTGTATTTGACCAGCGCGATGTCCGGTTCAATGCCGGTGGTGTCGCAGTCCATCATGAAGGCGATGGTGCCCGTCGGCGCGAGCACACTGACTTGCGCGTTGCGGTAGCCATGTTTCTCGCCCATCGTGAGCGCACGGTTCCAACAATGCAGCGCATGGTCACGCAGATTTTTCGGGCAGCTCGCGTCAATCTGCGCCACATGACTGCGGTGCAGGCGGATCACGTCGAGCATGCAGTCGCGATTGTCCCTGCCAATCGGCTTCGACACGTGCGCGCAACGCGCGTCGAGGTAGCCGGAGAACGGGCCTTTTGTCGCCGCCAACTCCGCGCTGACTTCGTAAGCCTGGCCGGTCATGATGGCGGTGATGGCGCCGGCCAGCGCGCGGCCTTCGTTGGAGTCGTAAGCCTTGCCTTCGGCCATGATCAGCGCGCCGAGATTGGCGTAACCGAGGCCCAGCGTGCGGAAGATGTGCGAGTTCTCCGCAATCTCCTTCGTTGGGTAACTCGCGTTGTCCACGATGATTTCCTGCGCGATGATGAAGATGCGCACCGCGGCCTTGAACCGCTCCACGTCGAACGTGCCGTCGTCGTGGCGGAATTTCATCAGATTCAGCGAGGCGAGGTTGCAGGCGGTGTTGTCAATGAAGACGTATTCGCTGCACGGGTTGGTGGAATGGATCGGCTCGGTGTTCTTGCAGGTATGCCAACGCTGGATGGTGCCGTCGAACTGCATTCCGGGGTCACCGCAGATGTGCGTGCCTTCGGCAATCTTGCGCAACAGTTCGCGGCCCTTGTAGGTCGGGCCGGCCTTCTTCGCATCCGTCACCCAATGCGTGGCCCAGTCCTTGTCCTCAACCGCCGCCTGCATGAATGCGTCGCTGGCGCGGACGGTGAGGTTCTCGTTTTGATACATGATCGAGCCGTAGGCATCGCCGTTGAAATTGGCGTCGTAGCCCTGCTCGATGAGTGCCCAGGCTTTCCGCTCTTCTTTCGCCTTGCACTCGATGAACTCCAAAATGTCCGGATGCCAATCCTTCAGCGTGTTCATTTTCGCCGCGCGGCGCGTCTTGCCTCCGCTCTTCACGACGTTGGCGATCTGGTCATAGACTTTTAGAAACGACAGTGGCCCGCTCGGCCGGCCACCGCCGGAAAGTTTCTCGCGCGAACTGCGCAACGGCGAGAGGTCGGTGCCCGTGCCGGAACCGAACTTGAACAACATCGCCTCGCTCCCGGCCAGGCGCATGATGTCCTCCATCGTGTCGCGCACGCTCTGGATGAAGCAGGCGCTGCCTTGCGGAAACTCGTATTGCGTCGAGGCGCGCTGGGCTTCGCCGGTGGCGGCGTTGTAATGCCAATTGCCGAGGCAGGAATCCTTGCCGATGCCGTATTGGTGATACAGCCCGACGTTGAACCACACAGGCGAGTTGAACGAGCCGAACTGGTTCACACACAGCCAGGCCAGCTCCTGGTAGAACGTCTCGCCGTCCTCCGGTGTCTTGAAGTAGCCGTCTTTCACGCCACAGTCAGCGAGCGTGCGTGCGACGCGATGGACGAGCTGCTTGACGGAGGTCTCACGCTCCGGCGTGCCGACCTCGCCGTAAAAGTATTTCGAGACAACCACCTTGGTCGCGAGAACCGACCAGTTCTTCGGCACCTCAATGTTCTCTTGTTTGAAAATCGCCTTGCCACCCTCGTCGCTGATCTCAGCGGTGCGACGTTCCCATTCCAGTTCTTCGAACGGATGAACGCCTGCCGTGCTGAACACCTGCTTGATAGTCAACCCGGCGCCAGTCCCGTTGTCGCCGTTGCCTTGAATAGTTTTCTTTTTGCTGCTCATGCGTTTGAAATGCGGGTTACGAACAACAGGAATAGCGTTCTTCGCCTGAATCATCGAATCTCCTCCTTAGTCAAAAAAACAGGTCTAAAATTAGCTTGGCTCTCACTGGCCCCCTCCTGTCCGAATTTGTTCACCACCAAACAGTGAATAACTTGTTAACAACCACAGTATTTAGGGGCTGTTGTTCCATCGTACCACTACCGGTAGTAGCGTCAACAAAATTTCACCCAAATGTCAAAATTGTTATAAATCGCCGATTTTTCCGCCTATTTCACTCGCAGTTCCCGAATCTGCCACTGCCGCTCCATGTCCCGTGAGGGCACAAATTTCAAGAACCGCACCGGCCCAGCCGTCCAATCCACCCCCCAAACACCGTTTGTGTCGGCAGGTTGTGCGACCGGCAGCGGTTGCCAGCGATTGCCGTCCTTCGAAAAATTTACACGCAACATCACGCCTGGCGTCGTCTCCAACTCGATGTGCTTCGGTTGCTGGACCTGCCGAAGATCGAGTTGGAACCAGTCCGACGTCCGTCCCTGCGTGACCGTCTCCCAGCGCGTCTCGCGGTAGCCGTCGAACGCGTCACTCGGAGGAAACAGTTCGTCGCTGCTTGCCGTCGCACTCCACAACAACGTGCCCGCTCCTTCGCGCCTCCAGCGCAGGGTTTTCGGGTCCGTGACTGGGAACTCGTGATTGGGTCCGCGCAACTGTTCGCGCCACGGCGACAGATCCAGCGACGCATCGGCACGCGCGACGAACGGCTCCGGCAGCTTGATCGCAGCGGCGCTCGCGTCCGACGCCAGTTCCCGCAACTCCAGCGGCTCGCCAAAGTGCCGGACAATTTTCAGCCGGAATTCTTCCGCGCTGTAATCGAGCCACGCCCAGAAGCGCGCGCAGAAAATCGGCGCGTGCAGCTCCTTCATCCCTGCGGGCAATCGCGGCGACAACATCAACCGCCGGCCGGGCACGTCGAGCGCCGCGCCGGTCACCGCCGGCAACAACATCCATGCCGCCAACGCGCCCATGTCAGACTCGCGACTCGTCGGCGGATTTACGAACGTCATATCCACATGGGTGGGCAACCCCCACGGGCTTTTGCTGTAACGATACACCGCCTCATAAACCCGCCGCGCATTTTCCGAAACCCCTGGCTGCATCTGATCCACAATCGTGTCCGCCCCTGCCGTCTTGCCGGGACCGTGGCCGGGCGAAACATCCGCGTTCTCTGGCTGGCGTTGCCTGGCGAGCGCGGTCTCGTAATCGCGGACAAGTTCCGGCTCCTCCTCAATGCGCGCCATCATCATCGCCGCCCGGGTCGCCGCCGGGCCGAAGCTCGATAAAGTTTTCGTCTGACGCAACCACGCCATCGCCCGCTTCACGCCGGGCCACGCCGCGTCGAGAAACTTCCGATCGCCGGTGGCACGGTAGTGCGCAAGCACCTCGGTCACATAGACACACGCTGGCTCTGGCGTGCCGGTGATTCCCTGCCAGACGTTCGGGGTGCCGATGCCCCGGTAAGCGTTGCCATGGAGCCGCGGCACTTCGCCGCCGGGCTGCTGGCACGCGCGAAACAACTCCAGTTCGCGACGGTCCAGATCCGGAAAAAACGTCCGCCAGAACACGCCCGATCCCCAGCGTTTTTCCAGCGCGCCGAGCGCGCCTTCGCCGCCGCCCGGATTTTCCAGCACGCCAAACTCACCGTTGCGCGTCAACAGCGTGTTGCTGAATGCGGTCGCAGCAGAGTTTAGCACGAGCGATTTCAGCCATGCGGGCAGGTTCGACTCACGCACCAGCCGGGCCCATGCGTCAGTCTCGCGCGCCAACCGCTCGCGTTGATCGAACGCATACGCCGCCAGCTTCTCCGCATTCTGGAATTCGCTCTGATAGAAATGGCCGTGATTCTTTCCGTCGAGCGTGACGTGGTCCGGCATCCACCACACCACGACGAAACAGATCGTCTGTCTGGATCCCGGCGGCAGCCGGATTTTGCGACAGAGAGCGCCGGCCGGCCGCACCTTGTCCTCGCGCGCCGTCACGCTCAACCCGTTCAACTCGCCATCGAGCCGGAAGTCCTCCACCAGCCCCCGGCCATCGCCGAGCGCGTCCCAGCCGCGATCGGTCGTCGGACCGTCGGTCAGCAGCAGGTATTCGCCGGAAACATTCTTGCCGATGCCTTCAAACCGGCGCGGGCTGCGAAACGTCAACCCCTGCAACGTGCTGCCACTGACCACCGCCGGTAATTGCGAACTGCCGTCGGCAAAATACCACCGTTGCTTCCCCTCGTGGAAGCGCACGCCGCCGATGCCCACGAAATTCTCCAGCGACATCATCACACTCACTTCCAGCGGCCGGGCGAGCGGATTTTCCAGCGTCATCTCGAAAAACGCCACCGGCAGGCTGGAGTCCTTTATGTTATGGGGTATTAATGGCGACCACGCGCGCAGACTCGCCCGCACCGGCAGGCTCTCATCCACGAACGCCACCTCGGCGAACGGAAACGCGCCGCGGAACTCCACGCATCGCACCTGTTCCGCGTCCGCCAGTTCGTTCTCCAGCCAGCCGCGCCGCAACCAGCGCGTCACGCGCCGCACGCCGTCGCTGGCATTGATGGCAAGAAACGTTCCCCGCGATGGCACGAACGGATCCTCCCACAGAGGCAGGTCCCAGTTGTGATTGAGGGTAAACCGCCCGAACCATCCGGACGGCAGCAACTCAAACTTGCCGCAACCGATGCCGCCCAGTGGCATGCCCGCACGGCAGGGCGCGTTGCGCCACACACCCGCGGCCTCGTCGAAACCCTGGCAATCAGCGGGCGACGTAGGTTCCGCGGCGGCGCAGAACAGACAAGAGACAGCCAATGCCGCAAAGAGATGGAGGAACCTCCAGATTCCAGGCTCCAGACTCCGGGGAAACTTCAAGCCCCACGGCCCAGACGCCTGTCCCCTTGGACATGGCCGTTCGAAACCTGAAGCCTGAGGTTTGAAGTTTGGAGTTCTGTTCACGTGATCTCTGCCTCGGTTTTCTTGAGTTGGCTTGCGCGCCCCAATGTCGCAGAACCCCTGCGTCCACGCCAGCGTCTCCGCGTCACGGTTCTCGGCGGAAACGAGTCGCCGTGGATCAGAATGACAGTCTGAATCACGCTGTCGTTTTAGGTTCGCCCGCCCGCCAAGTCAACTCAGACGGAAGGCCAGCGGCAGTTTTGGAAGATTCGCGTGACCTCGGCGGACGCGTCTGGTAAGTAGGTTGGGTTTCCAACGAAAGGACACATGGCGGATTTACGAATTGCTTTTGTCGGCGCGGGCGGGATGGCCCAGCGCCATCTCAAGACGCTCACGGGTTTGCTCGGCGAGAAACCGGTTGCGGCGGTGTGCGACACGGATCGCGCCAAGGCAAGCGCGGCGTGCGCGACCTACGGCGGCGCCGCTTACGAGGACGTCGCGCTGATGTTAAAGGCGGAGCCGATTGACGTGATGTTTATCTGTACGCCGCCGTTTGCGCGCGAGGAGCCGATCAAGTTGTGTTGCCGGAAAGGCCTCCCGTTTTTCTGCGAGAAGCCGCCGGCGGCGGACTTGAAGGCGGCGGGCAAGATTGCCGAGGCGGTGGCGAAGTCGGGCGTGATTCATTCGGTGGGCTTCATGTATCGGCACGCGGAGATGGTGGAAGAGTTCAAGCGGTGGTTCGAGGGACAGGCGGTGACGAGCGCGGTGTCGCAGATGGCGTGCGGCTTGTTGTTCGAGCCGGACTCGCTGGGGTGGCGCAAGCTGGCGGACCAGGGCGGCGGGCCGCTGTTGGACCAGGCCATCAATCTGGTGGACATCATCCGTCTGGTCGCCGGGGAGATTGTGGAGGTGCACGCTTTCGGTTCGAATCAACTGACGCCCCGGAGCGAGACGCTGACAGTGCCGGAGACGGTCACGCTGGCTTACCGGCTCGCCAACGGCGCGGTGGGTTGCCATTACCATTCGTGGGCACAGAAGGGTTGGACGTGCCAGTTGGAGTTGCGCACCGCTGACAGCCGCGCATCGCTGGACTTTGCCGCCGGCAAAGCCGAAGGCACCATCAAGGGTGAAGCGAAAAACGCCGGCTCGCCAAAGGATTACTACGTCACTGAAATCGAGCGATTCTTGCAGGCGGTGCGGGAAAAGAACCCGGCGCTGGTCCGCTCGACGTACGCGGACGCAGCAAAGAGCCTCGCGGTGGTGCTGGCGGCCAGCCGCTCGCTGGAAACCGGCAAACCGGAGCGCGTGAAAGAGGTTTAACCGATGTCGGTCCCAACGAGCGAGCGCAAGGGAGTGGACAACACCAGCCGTCCGTTGGGTTTCCTGTTCGTTCGTCTTTTCGTCGTTTGTTCGGCGCCCGTCGCGTTGCTGTCGCTTTGCGGTTGCGCGGGGTTGCAGGATGCGCGCTCGGAACGGCTGCCGCCCACCAGTGTCGAGCAAATGCGGGCGCAGCGTGTGCAACCGGAGATCGTCGGTTTTAGCGCGATGAAGGTCGGCGAGAACGCGATCAGCTATATGGCGCATTCGTGGCTGGACGGCGCGGAGACGACGACGCTGCCCATGACGGACGCAATGAACCGGGGTGACACACACGCCATGGTGGACGTGGTGTTAAATGGCAAGGTGCGCGTGCCGATGCTGGTGGACACGGGCGCGGCGTCGGACGTGCTCTCACCGTCACTGGTGGAGAAGCTGAAGTTGCCGCTGTTCGACACCGGCAACCAGACAGCGACGGTGCGCGGTGTGGGCGGCGAACAGGCTGTTTTTCCCGGGGCGTTGTCGAAGATGCAGCTTGGCGGCATTGAGATCCATAACTCGGTAGTGGTGGTGCTGACCGAGCAATACCGGCAATACGGGCTGGGCATGTTTCGTGGCGAGACCGTGGACAACGGCATCATCGGAATGACCACACTGGGCCGGTTCCGGTGGGTGACGTTCGATTGGCGGCGGCGGCAGTTGACGCTCGGCCGCGTCGGTGACTACAAACCCGACAAGCAAAAGCTGGCCGATGAAATCCCGTTCAGTGTGGTTTACGGCAAACTTGTGGTTGGCGCCGAGATCAACAAGGCAAAGAAGAAATCGTCATTGAGTCTGATGCTCGACACGGGATCGGATGACGAGATGATGGTGCCGATGAAGGTGGCGCAGGAGTTGGAGTTGTTCGATCTGTCATCGCCGCCGACCAACCGGCGATGGATCACCGGCGTGGGCGGCTCGTATGTCGGCTCCCCCTTCGTGGTCAATGTGGTGAAGATTGGGCGACTGCAGTTCATGAAGGTCAGCGGCCACACCGTGCCGGACAATATCTGCGGTGTGCTTGGCAACAAGCTGATGCGGCAGTTCAAGACGACGTTTGACTTCGCGCATCAGCGGCTGGTGTTTGAGCACTATTGAGTTCGTCGAAGCGCCGGAGAAGTTCCAGACTCCAGGGAAACTCCAGGTCTCGATCCGGTGAGAGCGCCCGGCGCCTGCGTTCCACTTCTGGAATTGGGAGCTGGGTGGCTGGGGTCCCCCCAGCGCCCGAAGATTGGAATCTGAAGTTTTCTTTTTCGCATCGCACTCCGTTCTTGTTCCGCGCGGCTCACGGTCTATAATTCAGCCCGTAGTAAATAACGATGAACACCAAATACGTTCTTGGACTGGATTTCAGCACCTTGAGTGGACGCGCGCTGTTGGTGCGCGTCGCCGACGGCAAGGAAGTGGCCAGCGCGGTTCACCACTATGCCAGTGGCGTCATCACCCACAGACTGCCGAACGGCGCGGGAACGGCCAATCTGCCGCCGAATTTCGCGTTGCAAGATCCGAAGGACTACCTCGACGTGTTGAAGATCGCCGTGCCGGCGGTGATGCAACGTGCCGGCGTGCGCCCGGAGAACATCATCGGCATCGGCACCTGTTTTACCGCCAGCACATTGCTGCCGGTGGAATCCGACGGCACGCCGCTCTGCCTGATGCCGCAATGGCGCTCCAATCCGCACGCGTGGGTGAAGCTCTGGAGCCACCGCGCTGCGCAACCGCAGGCCGACCGCATCAATGAGATCGCCCGCCAGCGCCAGGAGGAGTTTCTCAAGCGCTATAACGGCCGCTACTCAGCCGGCTGGTTTTTCTCCAAGCTGCTCGAGATCGTTGAGAAAGCGCCGGAGGTTTACGACGCCGCCGACGAGTTCATCGAGGCCAGCGATTGGATCGTGTGGCAGCTTGTGGGCCACTCGCGCCGCAACAACAGTGCAGCCGGCTACAAGGCGATGTGGCTCAAGGACAAGGGCGGCTATCCGCAATTCGATTTCTTCAAGGCTCTTCATCCGAAACTGGAGCACCTGCTCGACGAGAAACTCGGCGGCCTGGAGGTTTATGAGATCGGCGCCAACGCCGGCGGCCTCAGCCGCAAGGGCGCGGCGCTGACGGGCTTGAAGGAAGGCACGCCGGTGGCTGTGGGTATTGTGGACGCCCACGCGGCGGTGCCGGCTTGCGGTGTGATCGAGCCGGGCCGGCTCTGCATGGTGGCGGGGCCGCGCATTTGCCACGTGTTGCTGGCGAAAGAACGGCGCGACATCGAGGGCGTCGGTGGCTGTGTCGAAGACGGCATCGTGCCCGGCACGTGGGGCTACGAAGCGGGTCAGACTTCGGGCGGCGAATTGCTCGGGTGGTTCTGTGCGGCGCTGCCGACGGAAATCCGCCTCGAAGCAGAGCGGCGAAGGCTCACCGTGCAGCGGCTGATGGAAGAGCGCGCGGCGGCGTTGAAGCCGGGCCAGTGCGGCCTTTTGGGGCTGGACTGGTGGAGCGGCAACCACTGCGTGCTGATGGATCCAAACCTCAGCGGCATGTTACTCGGCTTGACGACAAAAACGGAACGGCACGATATCTATCGTGCGCTCATCGAAGCGACGGCGTTCGGTGTCCGCAAGATCGTCGAGACGTTCACCAAGGCCGGTCTGGAGGTCCACGACATGGTCGCCTGTGGTGGCTTGCCGGAGCAGAACAAGCTGCTGCTGCAAATCATCAGCGATGTCACCGGCAAGCCGGTTCACGTGGCCGAATCGTCCCACGCCACGGCGCACGGCGCGGCAATGCATGGCGCAGTGGCCGCCGGCAAGGCTGCGGGCGGCTACCCGACGCTCCAGGACGCGGCGCGGCACATGGCGCACGTGCGAGCGGACTATTACCGGCCGCACAAGGCCTCACACGAGATTTACAATCAGCTTTACGCGGAATACGAAAAACTGCACGATTACTTCGGTCGCGGCGTCAACCCAGTGTTGAAGACACTGAAGCGGCTCAAGACCAGCGCCGCATGAACCGGCTGGCCGGCAAGCGCTGATGTTTTGGCTTGCCGAGCAGCGCGGCAGCGGCGTAGTTTTCGCAGCAACGCGAGACAACTAACATGCCTAAGCTCGTCCTTCTCATTCAGGGAAAGCCCGTCAACGAGTTCCCGCTTTCCGGTGACACGGTGACGGTGGGCCGCGCGCCCGACAACGCGGTCCAGATTGCTGATGATTCGGTTTCCAGCCACCACGCGGAACTGATCGTGGAAAGCGGAAGCTATGTGGTGCGGGACATCGGTTCCACCAACGGCACCAAGGTCAACAACGAGCAACTCCCGCCCAACCAACCACGCAAGCTGGTGGGAGGCGAGGTGGTGAAATTCGGCGGCATGGAGTGCCGCTACGACAGCGAAGGCAAGCGCCCCAGCAGCAAACCGCTGCCGCCGGTCAAGGCGGGCGTGGATCTCAAGACCACTGCCACACGGCCCAGCACCATCTTCCAAAACGTTTCGCCGTTCAAAAAGAAGGTGGACAAGTCCAGCCGCACCATCCAACTCATCATCCTTTTGCTGGCCGTCGGCGCGCTCGGCTGCTTCCTCTTCCTTCTCTGGAAGTTCCTCCAGATGACGCACTGACATCGTCGTGCGATGGTTTGCGCCCGGTGTTGCCTGTGAAAGCTGTCTTTGACGCATCGCCCGCGTCGCTAATTTTCTTGCCCGCGCTGCGCGCTTTCGCTATCTAGTTCGCGCTCGTTCAAACAACCAACGGAGAATATTTCTATGGCTAGACCTGTCACACTTTGCGCCGGCCAGTGGGCCGACCTCACCTTCGATGTCCTCTGCCAGAAAGCGAAGTCTTTCGGCTACGACGGCATTGAAATCCCCTGCTGGGGCGATCATCTCGAAGTCATCAAGGCCGCCAAGGACAAGGCCTACTGCGACAGCCGCCACGAGATTCTCGCCAGACACGGCCTCAAGACCTGGGCCATCTCCTGCCACCTCGTCGGCCAGGCTGTGTGCGACCAGATTGACGAGCGGCACAAGTCCATCCTCCCCCCGCACGTCTGGGGCGACGGCAAACCCGACGGCGTCCGCAAGCGCGCCGCCGAGGAAATGGTCCGCGCCGCGCAGGCCGCCAAAAATCTCGGCGTCAAGGTCGTCAACGGTTTCACCGGCTCCAGCATCTGGCCCTACCTCTACAGCTTCCCGCCGGTGCCGCAGGCGTGGATCGACAAGGGCTACGAAGATTTCGCCACGCGTTGGAAGCCGATCCTTGACGAATACAAGAAGCTCGGCATCCGCTTCGCGCTCGAAGTTCATCCGACCGAGATCGCGTTCGACATCGCCAGCACCGAGCGCGCCATCGAGGCCATCGGCGGCCATCCGGCGTTTGGCTTCAACTATGATCCAAGCCACCTCGGCTACCAGGGCGTGGATTACGTCAAGTTCATCCGCCTCTTCGGCGACCGCATTTTCCACTGCCACATGAAGGACGTGTGGTGGGGTCACGGCGACGGCACGGTGGGCGTCTTCGGCGGCCACATCAACTTCGGCGACGCGCGCCGTTACTGGGACTTCCGCTCGCTCGGCCACGGTGACATCAACTTTGAGGAAATCATCGTTGCACTCAACGACGTCAACTACCAGGGTCCGCTCAGCGTCGAGTGGGAAGACAGCCGCATGGACCGCGAGCATGGCGCCAAGGAAGCCTGCGCGTTCGTGCGGAAAGTGGACTTCCCGCGCAGCGGCCGTGCCTTTGACGCCTCCTTCGACAAGGAAGAACAGAAAAAGAAGAAGTAAACGTCGCAGTGATTTGGCCGTCGTCCGCACCTCGTGACGCGGCAGAGAACTTTCCGCCAGCCCGGACGGCAGCGTTCAGGCTGGCGGAACTGTTTTGGCCACCCGTGGTGCCTCATGTGCGCTGTTGGCACGGCGGCCCTGCTTGGCATAGAGTATCGTGGCATGAAACCAACTCTCATTTTACTGGCATTGCTGGCCGTGGTTTCCATCACCATCGGTGAAGACAAACCCGCGGCCCCGGCCCAACGCGAAGGTTCCACCATGACCAACCAAGTCACCAAGACCGACGCCGAGTGGAAGAAGATTCTCACCCCGGAGCAGTATCGCGTCCTGCGCGAGAAAGGCACCGAGCGGCCGTTCACCGGCGACTACTGGGACAACCACGACGTGGGCATCTACCGCTGCGCCGCCTGCAATGCCGAGTTGTTCACTTCGGAGACGAAATTCGATTCCCGCTGCGGCTGGCCGAGTTTCTTTGCGGCGAAGGCCAAGCAAAACATCCGGCTGCAACCGGACAACAGCCATGGCATGCAGCGCACAGAGGTGTTGTGTGCTCGCTGCGGCGGTCATCTCGGTCACCTCTTCGACGACGGCCCCGCGCCAACTGGCCAGCGTTATTGCATCAACTCCGTCTCCATCAAATTGGAGAAGAAGAAGAAGACGGAAGAGAAGAAGTAACCCCACCCGGCGCAACCCGCCGCACCTCGCCATCGTGCAGCCGTCAGTTCTTGCTGGGGAACGGCGAGGTGGCGGGTCTTCGTGTGCTGCCCGGCGTCTCGTGCTGAATCACGCTGACCCTGCGCTGCTGGGAGGGGGACGACACAGTGCTTTTCCGCGAGGTTCTTGAAGCAGCGGCCCCCGATCCGGCGTGAATGGTAATCAGCCCACCGGGGAACACCTCAATGACCGGCACGATCACAACAGAGGGCGTGTTCTCCGACAACCACAACCACCCCAGCCGTTGATCGAACACCCAGTGGCCTGCAAGCGGATCTGGCTGTGACGGCGGCGGCGGCGTGACAACTGGCGGCGCGTCGGCCGGCGGTTCTGCCCGTGCGGTCTCGTCAGCGGCGGCGGGCATGAGTAACTCCAACGGATGTTGTTCCGGCGCGTTGGTGGCAATGTCACCGGGTGCGACGGCAGCGGACGGGGCCGATTGCGAGTCCAGCGCCACGGCAACCATCGCGAGCGCCTGGCTCAGCGCCGATTCCACGGCTGGTGGCGGTTGCGTCGCCTTGGATGGCTTGGGCGCCGCAACACGCTGCGCCGGATTCACGACCGGTTTTGCTCGCGCCTCGATCTTTTGTGACTGCGGTGTTTCCGGAGAAAGTGTGCGAATAAACGATCCCACCATCCCAAAGAAAAGCCCGAGACCGAACAACAACAGCCCGCAAATGATAGCCGTAGCGCGACTCATACAAAACACCACCGTCCGGTTCTCTCCGGCGCATGGTAAGATGGTCGAACCACGCCCGGATGGCAACCCCGCGTTCAGATCAGGTACCGGCAGGAGGTCTGCTCAGACAGCTTGAAATACGCCGTCCGCCAGCCTGCACAATAACGGCGGATTCTGCGCCGCCTACTTGAGAGCCTTCTTGAGGAACTTCAGGCCCTTGACGGCGATGTCCTCGCGGCTCGGCTCGATCTTGCGCCAGATCGCCGCGGCGCGCGCGATCACCTTCACGTCTTGCGTGAACGACTCGATCACGACGTCGCCATCGTAGCGCACAGCCTTGAGCGCCTTTACGATGCCCGGCCAGTTAATGTGGTCGCCGCCCGGCGTGCCGCGGTCGCTGCCGCAGGCGTGGAAATGCGCCAACAGTTTGCCGGCCTTGCGAATGGCGGCAGGTTGGTCCTTCTGCTCGATGTTCATGTGGAACGTGTCGAGGTGGAGTTTCAACACCGGGCTGCCTACGTCGCGGATCATCTTCAGCCCCTGGTCCACCGTGTTGATGAAGTCGGTCTCGAAGCGGTTCAGCGGCTCCATGCAAATCTGCCGGCTGCGTTTCTCGGCGTAAGCGCAAAGTTCGCGGAGGTTCTTCACCACCGTCGCCCACTGCCGCTTGTATTCGTCCGCCGGCACCGCGTCGGCGCGGCCCACCGACGAATACACCGGCCCGATGAGCGAGGGGCAGCCGAGCACGACCATCTGGTCGAGCAGTCGCTTCATGTAGTCGAGCCCGGTCTTCTGCTGCTCCTTCGTCCCGCGCAGGTCGCGGTCGGGGCCGAGGCAGGCGCAGACCGAGCCGCACACGAGGCCGGCTTTGTCCAACTCGGCCTTCACGTGGGCCGGGTCAATGTGCGACGGGTCCTCGATGGGAATCTCGACGCTGTCGAATCCCCAGCGCTTGAAGGTCTTGAAGAGCTTAGTGCTGTCGTTGGTGAAGGGTGACGTGAACAGAAAGGAATTGATGCCGAATCTCATGGTGACCACGGTTCCGTTTGTGCCGATGGGCCGGCGAATTGTTATTCGTTCAGCGCACCGCAGACCGTCCGGCGGTCAGCGGTTCGCCGCGCCCTTCAGGCTTGATGGCCGCGTTTGTAGGCCCATTGCGCCCGAAAGGCAAGCGGAACGAAGGGGCGCTGTCGGAAACTTCCCACGCCTCCGCGTCCTCGATGGCGCGGCGTTGAATAAGGAGGCTTCTAAACACCAACGCGAGAAGAGAGCGGAGAAGCGGAGGCTAACAATCTAAGTTAGACATCGTCGTTATCAAGCTAGAGGTCTATGTCTGGTGGAAACTTTCGCCAGGCATCGAAATCACTTTGAGCACACTCACGGTGCCGCTCCGCAGAAGCGTCTCGGCCGTTCCATGCAGTGTTAAGGTGATGGTAGAGGTGACTCATGGCAACTTGGAACTCGGAGTAGTTGTAGGTCTGATCGCTCACGATCTCTGCAATCGTGCGGTCAAGCTCCTCTTTCGCTTCTCGGAGATGAAAAAGAACGGCGTCCTGATTCATAAGTGCGCGATGCCTAACATTGTTATTCGAATGGTGGATTACTTGCACAACACCGGAGCGGGAACAAGCGCGAAACGGCTGTCGAATGCCGCCACCGCAGCAACGGCCTCACGCTCCGATTACGAACTCAGGAACTGCCAGTAAACCGAGGTGGGCACGAACGGCGTTGGGTTCTGGTTCGTCTTCCGCTCCGTGAGCGCCGGGAACGAAACGACCAGCTCGTGCTTGGCGCGCGTGACGGCGACGTAGAACAGCCGGCGCTCCTCGGCGATGTCGCCGGTTGCCTGAGTGCGCGGATGCGGTATTTGCGTGTGGCCCGCGCCGACGAACCAGACGCCGTCCCACTCCAGGCCTTTCGAGGAGTGGATCGTCGAGAGAATCACCGCGTCGGCGGGATGCGTCTCGTCGGTGTCGCGGCTGAGGTTGAAGCCGTCGAGGAACTCGGCCAGAGAGCCGTTCATATTCTCCATCGAATTCACCAACGTCCTCAGCGTCGCCATCCGCTCTTCGCCGTCTTTCGGATAATTCGCGAGCATCAGCGGGCCGATCCGGTCCAGCA
>Ga0265297_10005626_pt1 | contig 18897 bp, 15 predicted proteins | sample Munlanlwell13791_FD_192502 | JGI IMG/M metagenome (GOLD analysis project Ga0265297, IMG submission 192502) | Leachate microbial communities from a municipal landfill in Southern Ontario, Canada - Leachate well 137-91 | ecosystem: Engineered > Solid waste > Landfill > Unclassified | place...
TCTTCATAATCGGGTATCTTGGCTTTGCCAGGAAATCTGCGCCTGGATTATACAGGAGCGCTGTTTCCCTGGAGCTCCTTCATGATTTCATGCTTGTGCATGACGATATAATAGATAAATCGGAAACCAGGCGGGGAAAACCTTCTATGCACGCAAGATTAAACAGATACCTGAAGGGCTACAAGAACCTTAAGTTTAACGGCCAAGACCTGACTATTGTCATAGGTGACGTGATGTATGCTATGGCAATCCACGCCTTTTTAGCAGTGGATGAAGACAAACAACGCAAAGAAATGGCCTTGAAAAGACTGATGGAGGCTGCTTTTTATACCGGAGGCGGAGAATTCATTGAACTCCTCTGCGGCGCAAAGAATATAGACGAAATCACCAAAGAAGATATATATAAAATATATGACCTCAAAACCGCTAATTATACCTTTGCCTCTCCGTTAACCATAGGCGCGATATTAGCAGGGGCCGGGAAACTTGAGGTAAATAAACTTTTTAAATACGGGACATATTTAGGCAGGGCCTTCCAGATAAAAGATGATGTTTTAGGGATATTTGGCAAAGAAGCAAAAACAGGCAAATCCACTCTTACTGATTTAAGGGAAGCAAAAAAAACAATCCTTATCTGGTATGCCTATAATCACTCGAATAGCAAAAATAAATCTTTAATCAAAAAAATATTAAAGAAAAAGAATATTGATAAAACCGATTTGTCAAAAATGCGCAGGATTATTATTGAAACTGACACCCTGGATTATGTCAAGAAAGAAATCTTAAAGTTTACAAAGAAGGCAGGCGGCCTTCAGGCGTCTTTCAGAATGCATCCAAAGTATAAGGAATTGCTATCTGAATATTCAAATCAAATCTTGAGTTTATAGGTGGCTTTTTTATCGCGGGCCTGCGACACAGATAAATTTACATTTCCCGTTCTTTATGTCATTGGCTAATTCATTTCCGGAATCGATTTCCAGCGCCCTATTTAAATACTCTTTATATTTTTTCTCATCCCCTTTAACCTTATAAACCTGCCCCAGCCTCACATAGGAATCTGCAAATAAAGGGTCCAACTCAATTGCCTTTTTTAGGAATTCGGCAGCCTTCCCTAAATCCCCTCCTGCAAAACCAGGAGCCAAAAGATAGAAACTGCCCAGGCCAAACATTACTGTAGAAGAATCTGGTTGTAATTTTTGAGCCTTTCTTAAATTAGATAATACGGCTGTCCCGTTGATTAATTTTGAAATCGGCCCGCCGTAATGCGCAATCATTCCTTTGTTCGCGCCAACTATCAAATACGCGCGCGTGTAATTACTTAAATCTACTCTTTCCCTGCCCTTACCTATTACCTTGAGCGCCGTCCTCAGGGAATCCTCAAACTTAAACTGACTATATTTGATATAAGCAAAGGTTATATAAGCGGGGACAAATTCGGGGCTTGAATTTATTACTTCGTTGATTAAATCTTCGCTTTTTCCTATATCATGCTTTCTGCGCAATAGCTCTGCCAATCCCCATTTTGCCTCAGGCGTGTCGGGCTGCAAGTTGAGGATTTTCTTAAAAACTTCCTGGGCCTCTGTGTCTTTGTGCAAGTTTAAGTATACCAAGCCTAATTTATACAGACTGTCGATAGAATCCGGATTGTTCTGGAGATATCCTAAAATATCCGAGGCACCTGTTTTATCAGCTTCCTCATGAAGCCTCTTCCATTCCAAGGCATGGCAATATGCCGGCTGGCAAAAGAAAAAGATTATAGTTAATAATAAAGAAATAGTTTTCATGTATTTACGTATTATATTGCTCAACTAAATATTTTTCAAGCTAATTAGGGACGGTTCTGACGAGACAGGGACGGTTCTGATACAATGTAATATGTTATCGGAACCGTCCCTCTGAAAGCTTCAGAACCGCCCCTGAAGTTATTTACAATTGAGCGGTTGTGTTGTAGAATGAAGCTATGAAAAATATAAAAATTAACCTCGCAAAATCCGCCGGTTTCTGCTTCGGGGTCAAACGCGCGCTCAATATCGCCTTTGAAACCGCCACTTCTGACAAAAATGTTTACATGCTGGGGGATATCGTCCACAATGAAGAGGTGGTAAGGCAAATAAAAGAAGCGGGGGTAAAAAAAATCAAGAGGCTTTCCGCCGTAAAAGATAAGATTCTTTTAATCCGTGCGCATGGCGCATGCATGGATACCATTAAGAGGGCCTCTAAATTAGGGTATAGAATTGTAGACGCCACCTGTCCCATGGTCAAGGAAATCCACAAAATAGCCCGGAATATGGAATGCAAAGGCTACAAGGTGATTATTATCGGGGACAAAAAACATGACGAGGTTCATGGGATTATCGGGCAGCTTAAAAATAAAGCAATAGTGATTGATACCGCGCAAAAAATACCTTTGAATAAAATAAAGGTAATTAAAAAGGCCGGTATTATTGTGCAATCCACGCAAAATCTGGAAAAGGTTACAAAAATTATAAATTCCATCAAACCATACTTTAAAGAGTTTAAATTTTTTAATACCATATGCGTACCCACCAGGCTTAAACAAGCCGAGATAAAGAAAATGCCGCAAGAAAATGATGTGATGATTATTATCGGCTCAAAAACCAGCGCTAATACAAAAAGACTTTATGAAATATCCAGGGATTCCAACAGAAGGACTTACTGGGTAAATTCAAAAAAAGAGATTAAGCCGGGCTGGTTTAAAGGCGCAAAAAGCGTGGGGGTCAGTGCGGGTGCTTCAACACCCGATTCAACTACCCGGGATATTGTTGAACATATAAAGCAAATATCCGAATCACTATATTTTCATTGACAGAAACTTCTGGAGAACTAAAATAAAAGAAGCAGGAAAATAAAACTATGAGAATTCAGGCGAAATTAATAACTTTGATTGTTTCTTTGGCCGTTTTATTCTTCGCGATCCTCTCCTTATATCAGTTTATGAAAAAAAGAGCGGTGGTTGAAATATTCAAAAACCAACTGGAGGAGAAAAAAGACAATTTTAACTCAGTAGTAAACCTGGGCGGGATACCGTTAGAATCCTATATAAATGATTATACCGGCGACGAAATGGTAAGATTTCTTGAAAAGCCGGATAAAGAATGGGCACACACAAATATTTATGCAGGCCTGAATTCCCTCTATTTAAATGCTGCCTGGGTTTATAGTCCAGACCGCTACCTGGTATATTCTGTTAATAATCTAAATGACGAAAAACTCCAGACAGTCCCCCTGCCCAAAGAAGCTTTCGATAGGATACGTGAGAGAAAAAAATTCTGCCATTTCTTTGTTGATACTCCTCATGGGCTTATGGAAATCTGTGCTGCCACAATTTATCCTTCCAGCGACCCTGCAAAAAAAGAACAGCCTAGGGGGTATTTTGTTGCCGGTAAATTATGGGATAGCGCATATATGAATTTTATCTCCCGGTTAACCGACACAAGCCTGGAGATTGTTCTCAGCAAAGAAAATCTGCCTAAAACTCTCAATGACCCGGAGATGGGCGTAATTTATTTCTTAAAACCGTTAAGAACGTGGAATCACAGTGAAATCGCCAACATTAAAGTCAAGGTCTCCTCTCCCACCGTAAGAACAATAAACCGCGCAATAAGAGTTGATTTTATATTATTTTTGTTCTTTATCACTATAATGCTTGGTTCTTCATTATTTTATGTTGCTTACTGGATACTCTCTCCTTTATTTACGATATCCCTTGCATTAAAAGAATCCGCTCCAATACACCTGATGTCTTTAATCACGCTTAAAAATGAATTTGGCGATATCTCGCGATTAATAGATGACTTTTTTAAACAGAAAGAGGAAATTAAGAAGGCTTATGACGAATTAAAAGATACGCAATCACAACTTATTCAGGCAGAAAAGATGAAAGTAATCGGCACCTTAGCCAGCGGCCTGGCGCATGAAGTAAGGAATCCTCTTGGGATAATAATGTTAGGGATAGATTTGCTGGAGCAAGATATAGGCCCTGATAAGGTGGAATGGCGCGACACCTTATCCAAAATGCGTGATGGCGCGGAGAGGGCAAATAAGATAGTCGTAGGCATGCTGAACTTCTCAAGGCAATCTACCGTAAATCCACAGGCAGTAAATTTAATTAACACCATTGAAAAGTCTCTTAATCTGGTTGCAAACAAAATGAATTTGGCGAATGTGAAGATAATAAAGGAACTTAAAAGCGCCAATCCAATTGTGTATGTTGATGAGAACCAGATAGAACAGGTCTTTACTAATCTATTTTTAAATGCGCTGGATGCCATGCCCGCCGAGGGCGGCACGTTAACTATCCGGCTACTTAACAAAAGGTTTGAAGAACTGCAAAATGGCGTAGGAAGAAAGGTCACTGAATTATTTCAGCCAGAGGACGCTGCTTTGACATGCGAAGTAGAAGACACAGGCACAGGTATACCTCCTGCTATAATAAATAAGATTTTTGACCCATTTTTCACTACAAAGCCCCCTGGTACCGGGGTCGGGTTAGGTTTAAGTGTCGTCAGGAAGATTATAGATAGTAACAAGGGTCTAATAAATGTAGAATCGCAATTAGGAAAAGGCTCGCGTTTTATTATCACCCTGCCGTTGTTTAAGGAAGAGAAATAAGGTAAATTCTATGGATAAAAAGAAGATATTGACAATTGACGACGAAAAGGATTTTACCAGAATACTTAAAATGAGCCTTGAGAAAACCGGAAAATATGAAGTTACGACAGAGAGCGAAAGCAAGAATGCGTTTGATCTCGCAAAAAAACTCAAACCGGATTTAATTTTCTTAGATATTTTAATGCCCGGCCTAAATGGTTTTCAGGTCCTGGACCTGCTTAAAAAAGACAAAGAAACCGTTGATATACCGGTAGTTATGCTGACCGCTGCCTTAACAGATGAAATAAAAACTGAGGTGATTAAGCATTTAGACAAGTGCAGTTATATGGAAAAGCCGGTTACTATTAGTATGCTGGAAGACAAGATAGTGAAAATGCTAAGCACATGATACGCTAGAAATACACTACGTCTTCTGTGTGGTAAAGAGAAAGGAACAGCAACATATAATCCCTGATATGCCTCGTAATTAAGAAATTATTTCTTATATGCTCCCTCCCGTTTTCTCCTAATTTTTTCGCGTATTCCGGGCTATTTAACAGCTGTTTCAAAGCAAATGCCGCGCCTGCAACAGAATGGCAAAGCAACCCCGAATATTTATGTTTTATCTGGAAAGGGATGCCTCCGACATGAGACGCTACTACCGGCTTTGCCTTCCATAAGGCTTCAGTCACCGTCAGGCCAAAACCCTCTCTTATAGACTTTTGCACAATTACTGTGGAAGCCCTCTGTAACGCATTGACTTCGATATCATTTTGCGGCAGCAGCAATATATGGATATCGGGGTCTTGCTGTGCCTTCTCTTTTACCTCTTCTAAAACCTGGATTCCTTCCGGGTCGTCAACTGCAGTCCCTCCGGCTAAAATTAACTGGCAATCAATATATTTCCTTACCTCTAAATATGCCTCAATAACGCCTACCGGGTCTTTTAAGCGGTCAAAGCGGGAAATCTGCGTGATAATCGGCTTATCAAGAGTAATGTTATATTTCCTTAAAACAGCGTCAATGGTTTCCTGCGGCAGTTCTTTGTTCTTGTCGCTCAAAGGGTCAATCGAAGGAGATATAAGAAACTGCTTTATAGGAAGGGGCTGCGAAAAAATGGGAGCGGAAAAGACGATTGAATCATACTTTACAATAAAATCATTAAGAAATTTCCATACGCCTTCATGTGGATTGGATACGTCTATATGGCAACGCCAGATCCATTTGTTATCGGTCTTTTTGCTTATCAGAGCAATCGGCTGGGGGTCATGCACAAAAACAATATTTGTGCCTGTATCTATCTCATTTATATTTTTGCGGCTGTTTTCCATGAAAATATCGAAATCAGCCTGTTCTATTTTCTCAGGCCTTCCATGCAATGCGTTATGGAATTTCTTGGTTACCTCGAAAAAGCGCTCATCCCCCCTTATTACATCCCAATAAACATCAACTTCCAAGTCCCTAAGCAAAGGAGTCATCCTGCTTAATATCTCCGCGACCCCTCCGCCTGCGCTGGTAGAATTTATGTGCTTAATGGATATCCCTTTTAGCTTCTGGGCAAGAAGCCTTAAATCCTCTATAACAGATTCTCCGACAATAGGTATATAGTCATTAATTTTTATCATCTATTCTGACAACCTTCTCTCTATTATCCGGATAACGGCTTTGCGTAAATCCTCCAGCGTAAATGTGTAAGGGTCAAGCTTTGAGAGTGCATTTGCCAATGCCGTATCGCCCAAAGAGGTCTCTATCCAGTTAGAAAAATCATTCTTTCCCTTCTCAAGCCTAAGGCGCGCCTCAAATATATGGAAATATATGGAATCAAGGGTTACCTTTTTTAATACATCTACAAATTCCCTTAAGTCATAGACAAGATAATTTGTAGGGAGTAAAAAACTTTTTGATTTAATAAAATAAAATTCTTCTCCCAAGCGGCTAAATTTTAACTCTGCAACCCGGTTATGCTCCAGATATTCATCAATTGTATCTGCAATCTTATCCCTGAGGCTGCGTATAGATGAATATTGAATAGTATCAATGCTGGCTAATTTCTCGCCTAATTCATCTTCGCTTAATGCCTCGGTCACCCAGTAGGCAAAATCATTGGGCGGCTCAGGTGAAAGATACTGATGCTGTTGAAGAAAACGGTGCGTATGGTGATAGATGCAGGAACCCGGGACTTTTTTAATCAAAGAGCTTAACTGGCCTAAGGTAGATGCCCTTAAGCCTGTCAATTCGGTCAAGTGCAATCTTGTATAAAATCTGAACGGCTCTTTGGCTTTTATTGATTCTTTCATATTGTCTTATATATCAGAGATTCTCTTTAAGAAATCCAGTACTTCCCGGGGGTTCTTTAAATAGTATTGCGCATTGGACTGATTAGATTCTCCCACAAATACAGTCAGTCCTCTTTTTTTTAACGCATTGAATACGTCTTCGTCTGTTAAGTCATCTCCTATGTAAACGGGACAAATGTCTTTTTTTTCTGAAGTAAAAACTTCCTCTCTCGCCAAAATCCATAAGACCATCTTTGCCTTATCCCAGCCAGAAGCAGGCACAACCTGCAGTACTTTTTTACCGGGCTTTATCTTTATCCTCTTTCCTTCCAAATCAGATAGCGTTACTTCGTGAAACGCTGCCTTGGCCAGGGGGATTTGTTTTTCTTCTACGAGGCGATAATGAAAACTAAGCGATAACCCTTTGTCTTCCACAAAAGCGCCTTTGACCGAAACTAATTTGTTTTCCAATTCGCTCTTTATACGCTCAAGAATCTTTCTGAACCCGGCTGAAATCAAAGGTTCGAACTTAATCTTTGGGCCTTCTATTTCTAAACCGTGATTCCCCGAATAGATGACATTCTCTAAGCCGATTTTATTCTTGATATCTTTGAGGCTACGGCCGCTGATGAAGGCTAATTTTAGCTCTGGGTTTCCTGAAATTCTTTCTAAAACTCCCCGCGTCTCTTGCGAAAGAGCTGCTTTTTCTGGAGTAGCAACTATCGGCGTTAATGTCCCGTCGAAGTCTAAAAAAATAAATAATAATTTATCCTTGAGCCGTGCTTTAATTTCTTCCCATGCATTAAATAAATAATCCATAGATTAAGTAATCGATTTCTAACTCTTTTTTAAAGCCGTTAATTCTGTGACAATGTTGCCTGCCCAGCGGTAGACATTGTTTTCGGCAATAACTTTGCGCATGCTCTCCATGCGTTTTCTTTTTTCTTCGGGAGGCATCTCTAACGCAAATTTTATTGCATCGGCAAACTCTTCTACGGCATAAGGGTTGACCAGGACCGCATCCGTTAATTCTCTTGAGGCCCCGGTAAACCGGCTCAAAACCAAACTCCCGGATACATCGCTCCTTGAGGCAACAAATTCTTTGGCTACCAGGTTCATTCCGTCGTGCAAAGAGCTTACGATGCATATATCCGCCACTTTGTAAAAAGGCCTTATTTCTTCCTGGGAAAATTGCCTCTTCAGGTAGATTATCGGCTTCCAATCGCCTTCAACATATTTCAGGTTTTTTTCCTTGACGAGCCGGTCGATTTCTGCGACCAATTCCTGGTACCGTTTTATATGGCTGCGGCTAGGGGAGGCTAATTGGATGCAAACAAATTTATTCTTGTATTGAGGGTATTTTTCCAGGAACCTGTCGATTGCCAAAATACGCTCTTCTATCCCTTTTGTATAATCGATCCTGTCTACTCCTATTGCGATTATTTTATCCTCAAGCTTGAATTCCCTGCGGATACTCTCCATTTTATCTAATCCGATTTCCGGGACATTCCCGCTCATGTAACCGTTGACGCTGATGGGGAATGTCTTTACCCGCGTCTCTTTCTGCGCCCTGACAACGCTAAATTTTTCCATATCAACCCGGCATTCCAGGAGCCTGTTTACCGTCTCAAGAAAGTTGTTGCAATGATATTGGAGATGAAAACCGATTAAATCAGCGGCTAACATGCCATCCAAAATTTCTTTTTGAAAAGGGCATATAGCAAATACTTCCGGATTCGGCCAGGGTATATGCCAGAATAAGGCAATGGTAGTATCAGGCCTGGACTCTTTTATCATTGCAGGAAGAAGAGTAAAATGATAATCCTGTATAAAAACAAAAGAAGGCTGTGCAGGCAATTCGTCTAAAACACTATTGGCAAATTTAAGGTTTACTTTTTTATACGTCTGCCAATCTGTCTCCTTGAAAATAGGCCGGGTATGAGTGACGTGGCATAGCGGCCATAACCCTTCGTTAGCGAATCCGGAATAGTAGCCTGCTTCCTCTTCTTCCGATAGCCATACCCGTTTAAGGATATAGTGGATATCCTGCGGCGGGACTCCAAGTTTATTTTTAGAATTTACAAAATCTCTATCTGCCTCACCGCTTCCATGAGCTATCCAGGTTCCGCCGCAGGCATACATTATAGGGTCAATGGCGGTAACTACGCCGCTGGGAGGACGTATGCACTTGGGTGAATTGGTCTTTTCATCAATCACGTGCATATATGGCTCCCTGTTTGAAACCACAAAAAGCGCCTTCTCACCTAATTTAGCACGCACAAGGTCGCGCAGCTTGCTCTCTGTCCACATTTCTTCTTTTGTAATGCGCTCGTGTGCTTCCTCGGTTACTACTTTGCGGGCGACCCTTAATGATAAAGCAACCTGCTCAACCTCGCTAACCAGGCTTCCAAATTCACCCTTTTCCTCTTTAAAAGGCCTGAGTTTTTCAGTCTCTCCCTTTTGAAAATATCTAAACCACTGTGTAAGCCTGCGCACAGGCAAAACAAATATCTGCCTTTGAATCAGAAATGTAGTTAAAGCAATCAGCACGATTAATGTGATTAAAGCAATGTTTATCCTTTTCCAGAACTCGGCTAAAGCATTAGACAGATAAGAGGTATCATAGACAACCTCCACCGCGCCCAAAACGTTATTCTTGTCATCTAAAACCGGAAGGATATAACTATAGACCGAATAATCCCCAAATTTTTCAACCGCATCTGTGGGGGTCTTTGTATTCAGGGCATCTTTAATATAAGACTTGTCCTCCTGGCTCAAAGCGGAGATTCGTTGAGTAATTGCCATGATGTTGCCGCCTTTATCGTAGATTATGCACCCCTGCAGCCTCTCCCTTCTCTGAAAACTCTCTGTCAGTCTTTTTGCGGCCCGGAGGTCATTGTTAATAAGCGTGTATCTTGCGGATAACTCCACGCTTTCGGCCACTGCCTTTACCTTCCGTTTTAAATCATCCATCAATTTTTCTTTTTCAGAGCGGACTTGCAGGATTCCAAAGGTAATGAATACGGCGCTGACAATAATTAAAATCGGCAGAATAAACAAAAGGATTCTTTTCATCACTTCTCCTGTGCGTAATTTATTGCCCTGATAGGCACTCTTCGCATTTCATTATAAATCGTATTGTTGAAAGTTCAACTCTTTATTGCTTTATGATACATACCCTCCTACTAATCAGCTGGTGGATTAGTCTTTCATATCCGGGGAATCCTGCATCGAATGATATGCCCCTTTTAATTTCTTACGCTGCTCGTCTGTAAGCAATGAAGCTTTTCTGGTTAAACAATAAACTTGACTCAAGGTCTATTTAATGTAAAATAGTTTCACAATTCCCCCGTAGCTCAGTTGGTAGAGCGAGTGGCTGTTAACCACCAGGTCCGAGGTTCGAGTCCTCGCGGGGGAGCCAATTCCTAGCCCTCTGTAATATATTCTATTACAGAGGGCTTTTATTTGTATGCTTTTGGGATAGCAGTGGTATAATTAGACAAAGTTGGAGAATCTTATGTATTTGAGAAAAATCTTAGTTATATCATTTTTAATTTGTGCCTCCCTTCCCGTTTTAAACTCCTTTGCGGCAGAGACAACCGTGGCTGAAATGCAGGTCAAGAAAGAAAAACTCCTTATGCCTGAAGAAATCGAAAAGAACAATTTTGAGTTTGGCTCTTATTATGAATACGGTTGGACGCATCTTAACGGCAGGGTTGGTGTATGGCGACTCTCCAGCAATTATTTCGGCTACAATTTTGATAATGGCTTAAGTCCGTATATAGACGTGGAGGCATGGGATAGGTATCATGTCGAAAATCAGATGATCAATGCCGGTGCCTACCTAAAATTCAAAGACTTTTCTTATCTACACCTGGAAACAGGCTTCGGTAATGACATTACATACCTTGCCAAAAACCAGGTATTAACGGAATATCAACATAGGGCTTATAAAAATTTATTCTGGCAGACCGGCTACAGGTTTCTGAATTATACGGATAATGACGTGTATATTATTTATCCCGGTCTAATATACTATTTAGGCAATAACTATTTTAGCGTGTCTTACAATGCCTCTCGTACAGAAGGCCGCGGATGGGCACAGTGGGGCACGCTAAAAGCATTCTTTGCTATTAATAATAGGCTGGATGTTTGGTTGGGTACGGCAGTAGGCCAGCGACTTTATGATATTAACCCGGTAAGCGTCAATAAACAATATGGTTTTATTAATTTTATCGGTTTTGATTACCAGCTCTATAAAGAACTGCGGCTTAAGCTGGGATTTGCCTATTCAAAGGAGGGCGGTAATTTTATCAAGCGTGATTTAGATTTCGGAATTTCTATGAAATTCTAAAGATGTTCAATTATTACGAAAATGTAATCTGGAAGATAGACGGCGCGCTTTTTGCCTGCGCTCTGGCATTAAGCGCGTTTATTATTATTTACTCGGCCTTAAAAGATATTCTTTGGCGCAGGCGCAATCAGCGCCTGGCTGAATTAAAAAAGAGCTTTCAGCATCTTGCTGAGGCAGGGAAAAATTCCATAAAAAACGGCTGCATAAGTCTTACCAGCAGGGTCAGGCCAGAAGAATTTTTAAGCATAACCCACGATATTAATTCGATTATTCCTAGAAAATTTGAGTCGCAACTTAGGCAGTGTTTTATTTCATACAACAAGCTCTCTGATATTGAGAGGTTAGCGGAAAAATCAGGGAATAAATGGAAGAGGATACAGGCAATAATTATACTCGGATATGCCAAAAGCGAATCGGCCTTGAATATCTTAAAGGCGTCCTTATTCAATAAGGACGAGGATATTTCTTATTTTTCATTGTTGGCGCTGGGAGAGATGAAAGATGAATCCTCGGCCAGGGTGCTTTTTGATTTTCTCCAGAAGAGAATTTATAGCGGCTATAAAATAATTTCACTTTTAGAAAGTTTTCCTGCTTCAGTAGCAGAGGTTGCAATAGAGTATACCAAAAGTGATGATCCCTTTGTGCGCTTCTGGGCATTGAGGCTTCTTTCGAAATTAAACTTGAGAGGCAGCTTAAATACAATAATCGAATTGACAAAAGACTCCGTGCCTAATGTGCGTGCCGCTGCCTGCGATTGCCTGGCAGGGATAGGAGGCCAAGAGGCAGCAGCCGGGCTTAGGCAATGTTTATATGATGATTTCTGGTTTGTGAGAATGCATGCGGTAAGGGGAATGGGTAAAGCGCTCGGTAAGGATAGCGTAAGAGAAGTATCCGCGCTTATCCAGGACGGAAACTGGCTGGTCAGGGATGCCGTAAAGAAAGTCTTTAAGGATAATATCGAAGAATCCCTTACTGTCATTGAAAAGATATTTTCCGGAAACGATGATAATGCAAAATCTGACTGTGCTGAAGTACTTGAATTTTCAGGCTACATTGATACCCTGCTTAAAGAATTACTTTCTAAAGAGCCGCATACAAGGACGCTTGCGTTATTAAAGGGTGTAGTCGGGGCGCGTGCGCACTTAGGGCTGGAATGGTCCATAAAAAAGTTTTCTTCGCAGGAAAGGGCGCATATTATTTCCGATATAGCCCGAATTGATCCCCTGTTATCAGAACACATAGATAAAAAAATTAAAGATATAATAAAGGAGCCATGATTAAATTTTTATTACCGGTCTTTATATACCTTCTCTTTCTGGTTTCGTTTGCTTATTTTTTTGTTATGACTTTTTACTTCTTATTGCTTAGCGCAATTAGTTTTTTTGAGGAAAAAAGGAGGGTAATGGAGCTGGATGCCGAAGATTTTACCACTCTTTATTCTTCATCCTTTACTTTGCCGGTCAGCGTAATCATTCCGGCGCACAATGAAGAGGAGTGGATCACGGATGCCGTAAAGGCTGCGCTTAATTTAAAATATCCGGAATTTGAGGTGATTGTGGTTGATGACGGTTCTACAGATAATACACTAAAACAGCTTGATTCCTTACTGAAACTTAAACCGTTCGATATGCCTTTTGCAGAATATCTGCGCTGCGGCAGGATAAGAGAGATTTTTAAATCGCAGGCCTATCCGAATGTAACAGTGATAAATAAGGATGGCGGTTGCAAGAAGGCGGGTGCGGTAAATGCCGCTTTGAATATTTCCAGATTTAAATATGTCTGCGTAACGGATGCGGATACAATTATCGAACCCGATGCCTTGATAAAGGTAATGGCGCATGTACAGAAAGACCCTGAAAATATTATCGGTGTAGGCGCGTATTTTGGCCTGGTAAACGGGTTAAAAATAAAAGACGGTAAAATTATCAAATGGAGTTTTTCGCATAAACCGACTGTGGCATCCCAGAATATTGAGTACATGCGCTCCTTGATTGTTATGCGTACTGCGTGGAGCAAATTTAATGTTATGCCTATCATAGCCGGAGGATTTGGTATCTGGCGAAGGGACATCTTCCTGGAGTTAGGCGGTTACTCTCCGGAATACAGTTCAGAGGATCTGGAATTTACTTTCCGTGTCCACGATTACTTTTTAGAGAAGAATGACAAGAAGTATAAAGTGCTCATGTTGCCTTATATAGCAAGCTGGACAGAAGGCCCCAGCAATATCGTTTCCCTTATCCGGCAACGCAACCGCTGGCAAAGGGTTACGAATGAAACTGTCTGGCATTATAAGCATATGATTTTTAATCTTCGCTATGGGGCATTTGCCTTTTTTCTGTTACCGTACTTTCTCTTCTATGAAGTCTTTGGGGTATTTATTGAAGTAGCGGCTATTGCGTTTCTTGTCTGGGGAATAACCGTGCAGGTTGTTGATATGCGTGTCCTTTTGGCTTTTTTCTCTTTTATGGTCTTGACTAACACGATTTCTTCTTTATTGGCTATATTTATTTTTACGAAGGACCAGAAAGTATTTTCAATGAAAGATATTACCTATTTTATAGTCCTGAGCTTTCTGGAATTCTTCTGGTACAGGTGGATTATAACCATTGCTAAGATTATGGGAACGTTCAGCTGGTTAAGGGGAATAAAGACTTATGACCAGTACGTACGGGCGGAAAGATAATAATCACTTTTCTAGTTTCTCCGCTTCCTCTGAGCTTAACCAATTGCGAAATGCGTCATATAGGGGGAGTAAATAATCCTAACGCTCTGCAGCAGAATATGCCGCAGAGTTTTTTATTTACATCCCTAAAATTGGAGTGGTATAATTAGATAAGAGGAAAAGTAGGATGAAAAGTCAAAAGAAATCTAAGAAACAACTAATAAAGAAAATAAAGCATTCGCAGAAAGAGATAAAAAATTCCAAGAAGCTGGAAGTCATACGCAAGCGCCTAGAAGAAAAACTGCAGATATCCGAAGTTCGCTTTCGCAGGCTTTTTGAAACAGCCCACGATGGAATATTAATCCTTGATTTTGCAACAGGACAGATTACGGAAGTGAACCCGTTCCTTACGGATTTGTTGGATTATACGCGCAATGATTTTTTAGGCAAGAAACTCTGGGAAATAGGTGCTTTTAAAGACATTGAAGCATCTAAAATCGCCTTTAGAGAATTGCAAACCAAAGGTTATGTCCGTTATGACAATTTACCGCTTCAGGCAAAAGATGGCAGAATTATTGAAGTAGAATTTGTCAGTAATACATATGCAATTGACCATAAAAAAGTCATTCAGTGCAATATCCGTGATACAACCGAACAAATGCGGCTGGAACGAATTAAAGAAGGTATCACAAAAAAAGTTTTTCATGAGGTTAGAAACCCGCTTTCGATAGCCAAGATGGGATTAGATTTAATCCTGAATAAGATAGCAGGCGACATAAATAAAGACCAAGAGAAAATGTTAGGCGTTATTAATAACGCAATAGAGAGAGTGATCCGAATTACAACCGAATTACTCGATTTCTCTAAACTCGAAGCAGGTAAAATAAATCTTCAACAAGAACCAATTAATGCGCACAATTTGTTGAAAGAAGTTGTTTCATTTTTTGAATTAGCAATAAAAGAAAAGGGGCTGGAGGTTAGGCTAAAATTACCCGAGAAAGAAATCAATATCTATTCCGACAAAGACAAAATCTTCCAGGCTATTTCTAATCTTATTGGCAATGCGACTAAATTCACAGAAAAAGGATATGTAGAGGTTTCAGTGTGCGAAAAAGAAGATTGTGTTGAATTTAGCGTGTTGGATACGGGCAGGGGCATTTCACAGGATGACCTCCATAAAATATTTGGCAAGTTTGAACAGTTCGGAGAAATTCTTAAGAACAATGATAAAGGTATCGGACTTGGCCTGGCAATTACAAAAGACATCGTTGAGCTTAACAAAGGCAAGATTTGGGTTGAAAGCGAGCTTGGCAAAGGAACTAAATTTTCCTTTACTATACCGAAATTTTCGCCATTAAAATAAAGGGTTAGTCCAAGTAACAGTAACTGGCTCTTTATGAATTTTCTCCGTCTCTTCCATATACACCCAGTTGCAGATTTCGTCCAATAGGAAGAGTCATAATTAACGAGGCCATACTGATATGAGTATGGCCTTTTTTATTAGTGCAATTTTTATTGCTTCCTATCGCCTTAGTAATAAAATATAAAAGGAGGTTTTATGTCTAAAAATATCCTGGTCCTTAATGGCAGCCCGAAAAAAAACGGGAATACCGCTAAGCTTGTAGAGTGGTTCGCCGAAGGGGCCCGTTCAAATCGCGGGAAGGTTGAAATAATCTGCGTGGCTTCGCTGAAATTTAAATCCAATGGCTGCACATCCTGCAGGAGATGTCAAAAAACCAAGGCGTATGAGTGCGTTATTAACGATGATGCCAAGGACGTTCTTAAAAAAATAGCTAAAGCCGACACGATTGTTTTTGCAACCCCGCTTTATTTCTACGGGCCCAGCGCCCAGCTTAAGCTTATCATAGACAGGATGTTTTCCCTCTATAAGTGGAATAATGCTGCTAATACGTTTGAAACGCCGATGAGAGGAAAGTCTATGTTGCTGTTATTGAGCGCTTACGAGGACGTGGGTTTAGATATTGTCGAAACAACATTTAAACTGATAGCCGATTACAGCGACATGAAATTCCGTTCCCTACTTGTGCCTAATGCGAAAGAATCCGCAGAGATTAATAAACTAAAAGGGATACGCAAAAAAGCGGTTGATTTCGGAAGGGAATCAGCAGCATAACGGATATGAATCATAAAATAACATACATGAATTCATCCGGTTTATTAGTTGTAAAAACATCCGGTAAGATGAATGCCGATGATTTCATTGCAATGGCAAAGGATTTATTGCATCATCCCCAATTCTTAGTGAACGGCAATGTAATCTTTGACCACACAGCCCTGGAGTTTAACGATGTATCTATAGATGACTTGCAGAAAATAAGGGCATTCCATATGGCCAATGAGGAAAGAATCGGGAACGGCAAGTCGGCTATGGTAGTTAAAGCCGGCCTGTATAGTGAATGGCATAAGTTATGGTCTCAGGGCGAGAAAATCAAAACAAGAAACAGAGTTCGGGTATTCGAAAGCTACAATGATGCTGTTAACTGGATAACAAAATTGGAGTGAAGACTTTACTCGTATCTCAATGCTTCAATCGGGTCAAGTTGTGAAGCCTGCCTCGCAGGCCACAAACCAAAAACAATACCTACTACTACAGAAAATGTAGTAGCAAGAGTTACGGAAAATGTAGAAACTTTAACAGCCCAGCCTGCAAAAAACGTAATTAAAACAGCGACGGTACTGCCCAGAAGAATCCCGAAAATCCCTCCGATAACAGCCATCAATACCGCTTCAACTAAAAACTGCATCATAATATCTTTATTCGTCGCTCCTATTGCCTTACGCAAGCCGATTTCACGCGTGCGTTCAGTAACGGAAACCAGCATAATATTCATCACGCCTATGCCGCCTACCAAAAGCGATATCGCCGCTATTGCGCCCAATAATAACGACATTGTCCTAGTAGTGGCCTCAAGCGTATTTTTAATATCGGCCATGTTCCGTATTTGAAAGGTATCTCGTTCATCCTCAGTGACAAGACGATGCTGCTTTATGATAATTCTGGATATGGATTCCTGGGTTTTGTCAATTACTTCCGGGCTGGTTGCTTCTACGGAAATTGAATCCAGGTAATCTTTCCCAAAAACACGGTACATGGCAGTGGTAACAGGAATAATGATTATATCATCCTGGTCATGGAAACCGGTTGCCCCCTTCTCGGGAAGTATTCCTATGACTTTAAAGTTAATCAGGTTTATCTTTATTGTTTCGCCGATAGGATTGACATCGCCAAAAAGCTCTTTTACTACTGTCAATCCCAACACCGCAACCTTAACTCTCCCCTTTACCTCTTCATCTGTGAAAAATCTTCCTACCACAGGAGTTGCAGCGCGGATATTTGCGTACTCGACGCCGTGGCCTTCAACCTGGGTGCTCCAGTTATTATTACCGTACACTATCTGCCCTTTACCTCTGACTGAAGGGCTAATCCTTCTTACTTCCTCGGTAAGTTTTTCAATTTCCGCTACATCCTGGAAGGTAAAACGCGTTACTCCTCCGGCTCCCGAGGATACTCCGTGAATCCTTGAAGATCCCGGCATAACTAAAATAAGGTTGGACCCCAAAGATGATAACTGTTTCTCAATTGATTCTTTTGCCCCCGTACCAACGGCGAGCATCGCGATAACTGCGGCAACTCCGATTAGTATGCCTAAGATTGATAAAAATGAACGCATCTTATGCGATACCATTGCCCCTGCTGCCTGTTGCAGATACTCCAGGAATTTGGCTTCTCTGGCTTTTCTTTCATGTTTCGATAATACTACTTCAATTATCTTATCTGCCTGATTTTCTTCGGAAGTCCTTGACACTGAGTCTTGCCTTGAATCAGAAATAATTTTCCCGTCAAAAATGCGGATAACGCGCTTTGCATGCGCGACAATTTCACTTTCATGAGTCACGATGATGACTGTCTTGCCTTTTGCATTTAAGGCCTTGAGTATCGAAATTATCTCTTCTTTGCTTTTTGAATCAAGGTTACCTGTGGGTTCGTCTGCAAAAATAATTAACGGATCGTTAACTAATGAACGTGCAATGGCAACCCGCTGTTGCTGGCCTCCGGAAAGTTCATTCGGCCGATGATTCATCCTGTCAGCTAAGTTTACCTCTTCCATCCTTAGCCTTGCCTGTTCCTTTAAATGCCGTTTTCCCGCGTAAATTAAGGGCAGTTCCGCATTCTCAAGTGCAGTGATCCTGGGCAATAGATGGAATTGCTGAAATACAAAGCCGACGAGGCGGTTGCGTACCGCGGCTAATTCTTCTTCGGAAAGGTCGTTGATTTTTCTCTCTCCTAAAAAGTAGTCTCCTGAATCGGGCATGTCTAATAAACCTAAAACATGCATGAGTGTCGATTTACCTGAACCTGACGGCCCCATAATTGCCACGAACTCTCCGGACACAATCTTCAACGACACGTCCTGCAGGGCCTTGACTTCGACCGAACCCATGCGATATGTTTTGTAAATATGTTTTAATTCTATCATTATCTTCTGCGGGAAGGCAGGAATGGATTGCTTCCTGCGTTGCTGCCTTTGGGAAGAGAATACTTTATTGATTTCACGATTATCCGGTCGTTCTCCTTGAGCCCTGAAATGACCTCTATGTTTTTATCGTCTGAAATGCCAAGATTCACCTTTACTTTTTCTGCTCCCTGGCCGTTGGGTTTCTTTAACATTACATAACTCTCCCCGTTTTTATATACTGCACCCACCGGAATAGTCAGGATGCCTTTCTTATCCTGTACTATAAAATCAACTGAAGCGTTCATCCCGGAACGAAAAAATGGAGGCACTTCCTGCGGGATAAGGTCAACCGGATAAATAGTGACGTTATTGACGGTTTGCGACTCGTAATATATATGCTCGACTGCGGCTTTTATTTTCGTATCGGGGTATGCATCAAGGGTAATAATGGCTTCCATATTGCCTGTAATATTTCCGATATCAGTTTCATCAACCTGTGCCCGCACAATCAGATGG
>Ga0265297_10005627_pt1 | contig 18891 bp, 10 predicted proteins | sample Munlanlwell13791_FD_192502 | JGI IMG/M metagenome (GOLD analysis project Ga0265297, IMG submission 192502) | Leachate microbial communities from a municipal landfill in Southern Ontario, Canada - Leachate well 137-91 | ecosystem: Engineered > Solid waste > Landfill > Unclassified | place...
TCTCTTTTCCAAAGTCTCTCTTATTACTATCTTTATTTCCCTCATATGCTTCTCTGCATAAAATCTACGTAATACCAATACAAGCCACTTTATGCCATGAGGCACATCATTAGTCAAGAAACCTAAACCGCGACCCAGTAAGGTAATATTTTTACCCTTAAGTGACTCTAAGAAGCTTCTTAAAGCAATAGGATGAATTAATTCCAGATTCTTTTCCTGAGGAATAACGAAGATTTTGCGGATTAAACGTTCTAACAGGTTAGTTTTGCTATTTGCACTCGCCCAACCACCGGTTATTGTAGTATTTTGCTTGGCAGTATCAGTTACTCTTCTGCCAGCTTTTACTGCAGCGCCTAACTTTGCTATGGCCCTATTGAGCCATTTACCTATATTACTGGATGCACCTACTGCACCCTGCCCTCTTTCTCCATTTCTGGAGTTTACACTCTGGGCATCTTTGGTTCCTTTAATTATGGAGCCAACACTTACCAATACCACTGCTACTGTTGCCAATAATACACCACTCCAAAATAGAATGTCTGAGATGTTGCCATACGGCGGAGCCAGGCCGGTATGTATAGAAGGATCTATCTTATCTAATTGCGATTGAAGTCCGAATATGAAGAACCCAAGGCTGTTAAGGTTAATGCTGTGCTTGGACAGATTGGCGTCTGCCGGAGAAGAAGTATGAGTATTTTTGCTTACACTACCCACTACAGCCCCAACTGTTATAGGAGCCTGGGCTGGAATGGCCTTTTCAGCAGGAATAGACTCTAATCTCTTCTTCCGCTTATCATTAATCTTACCGCCAAAGAGGCCTTTGCCGAATCCGCCTATAGCCTTAGCTACAATACCTATACCCTGGCTTAATCCTTCCCAAACTCCGGCAAAGAACAAATCAGGCATAAACAACGCTGAACCGCGGGATCCGTCTTTTTTCTTGTTATTTTCCTCCTGCTTAGCGGCTTCCGGAGCTACCTTCTGCTGATCTTTAATTGCCTCGGTAAATTCTGCGTCGGTTACCTTTTGAGCTGATTCTTCTGGCTTGATTTCAGCAGAAGCTGGCTGTTCGACTATCTCGGCCTTCAATACTTTCTCCGCTTGTTTATTATCCGCAGTTATGCGGCTTTCGGATGGAGTAAACTCTTTCTTTGCCGCTTTCATAGCCTTATTTTGCTGAAATTCCTGCGCCAAATCTATTTTTACAGTTCCCGCCTTTATTCTCTCAAGCTCTGCCTTTTCTTCTTTATAGCTACGTTCTTTTGCAGATAATAGCTCTTTTCGTAACTGCTCTGCATCTACCGTATCTTTACCCTTTCCTATATTATACTCTAACCCTGCATTCTTTAATGCGGCCTGCACCATTGGCTCATTTTTCTGGTATTGGCTAATAATATCTTCGGATGTCATATTTTCTAAACGTGCTTTTGTCGAAACATAGATCTGCTCTAAACTCGCAAGCTTCTGTTCAATTCCAATCTGCTTTTCCTTAATTATTGCGTTTTCTATTTTCTTCAGTTCATTACGGTTATGTATAAAATTAAAAGGATTATAAGGATTCCTGATATTGGCGTTATATTTCGACAAGCCTTCCTGCCAAGTTAATTTATTCTGCAAATCTATTTCTTTTCTGGCGAGTTCCTCCACATATCCGTCCTGACTATCGTTAGCTAATGTTTCGATGGAAGCGAAAAATCTTTCTACCTGCACCTTAGGCAACTTCTCTCTGATGCTGTCTACCTGAGGATTACCTGTTTTTACAATAGCTCTCAGAACATTCGCAATAATCTCTGACTTCATTTTATCGGCATCCTTAACTACCGTTGTTGTAGGGTTAAAACCCACTTCCTTAACTAAAGAAGAATACAGGCTGTTTGTCTTTACTGTAATGGGAGCTTGGCTATCGTTCAACGAGATGCTAATGGTGCCTTTATTCTGCGAGTCGAAAATCTTGGAGATAACCTGAGTTGCTTCAGAGGATTTAATAACATAGTTTGCTATAACTTTATTTGCAGCCTCAATATCTATGTTGGAATACTCGTTCCCGCCCTGCGCGATTTTACCGACATTAACGATATCTTCATGCTCCAGCTCTATTGCCCTGGCTTGAATGTTGAATGTGCGTGACCATTCAGCGGCATTATCAACCTCGAAAACTCTCCTTAAACCATCCGGAGTGATTAAAACTACTTTATCGTTATTATTTAAGGTCGCCAGATGGGAAAGAATCCCATCCTTATTGGCCATAAAGTTATCTGAATTTGATATTAGTGGACTCGCGCTGCCATTCTTATAAACTTGTATATTTAGATTAATTCCGGTGTCATTGACTGTATTAATCTGCTTTTGTAACTCTCTAGAATTACTCCTTATGCCTGCTCCACCCGGAGAGGCGACTTCCTGCCAGATCTCGCTTAGTAAAGGTATATACTGAGAAAAACCCGTGGGCGCTATAGCTTGTAACAATCCAAAGACAGGCGCGCTTGCGCGTTCTATTGCCTGCTCTATAATGACTTCTTCTACTGTGCCTTTTACCACCAAATCCAGATTACGGTCGATTAAGCTTTTCGCCAGACTATCACCCGCACCTTTGGATGTTTGTTCTAGACCAACAACTCCAAGGCCTGCACTGTGCTCTAAACCTTCCCCTGCTGCCTTGAATTTCCTCCCAAAATCTCCTTTTTTAATGTTAGACAAGAACTCTGACAAAGGTTGATGGCCTATGGCCAAGATGAAAGAGAACCAGATATTGGTCCCCCCATCGGCATTATATAAAGCCTTTGCCAGGCTAACTGGGCTATTTAATTCTCTGAGCGATTTAATTTTAAGTGTGCCATCCGGATTCATCCCGAACAAGCCGGCTTTATATCCAATTTTAAAAATATCTAAAGAAGAGGAAAGATAACCTTTATTCTGTGGAGCCCATGCACCTTGATATTTAACACCGGCTGTTTTTTCATCCCAGAAAGCCGCGAAAGTAGAATTATGGAAATCTTTCTCTAGCCAAGTATTAGAAGACGGAACTACGTATTTTTTAAATATGGCTGATGTTCCTTCTACTGCTATATGCAGTGGAGCTATAACAAAAAATAGCGTTCCAGCGGTTCCCCTCAAACCATGATCAACTGCTATTGTTTTAACTACAGAATAAGTCTTAGGATATCTCCCTATTATTTTAGTTAAAGCAGAATCCAGCAAGCCTCTTGCGATTAATATGCTGCCTGCTACATTAAAGGCTTTATCCCATCCAGAGGTGTTTAAACCGATCGCCTCCCTTATTGAAGCTTTATTAAGAAGAATAATTCCTGCGCCGACGCCTGTAGTCTTTAACTGGAATAAAAGCGCCTCTCTCAATCCGGTATTTCCTGCTAACAACGCTTTTTTATAATTAAGCGCAAAAGGTTCTTTAACCTTTGCCCATGCTTCTTGGAAAGCATTCTTAGAAAACGCTAATTTTTCGTAGGTATTATTGTATACACGTGCTGTATTTAATGCCCCCAATAAAAGTGCTCCGGTAGTCAAAAGATAAGGCCAGTCACCACGGCTAGGTGATTGAAATTTTTCAAATTTTCCGGTTTCTTTGTTGGGTATATAATAGGTAAGGGGATTTTCACCAAAAAGATTAGGAGCGGAAGCAATATGATAAGGTGCCTTTTTGCCATTTTCATCAATGTATACTCCCAAAGCATGATCTATCGCTAATTTCTTAACGCCGTATAAGATACTTCCTGCCGCGACAGTACCGACAGAAGAATTTACCCACCACACTCTCGGCTTCTGGTATCCTCTTACAAGATAAGCCAGACTTCCCATAGCCAACATTCCGCCGATAAGTCGAAGTGCAGAATTATTGTTTTGGTCCCCAAGCACAAACAATTCTACGCCTATTACACCCGAACCAATAGCGCGCCATTTTTTCAAATCGGATATATTTCTAACTGTTATTTTGCCTACCATAGAGTTATACCCGTGTAGAGCGTAGGATAATCCGCTGCCAAAAAGTATGAGACCGAGATTAGCGATTATATTTCCAGGTGTTTTACCTTTTAAACTCTCGGCATTAACACCCAAATAGTACATTCCGGCGCCAACACTAGAAACGCCTAAACCGGCTATTTGTGGACGAACAAAATAAGGTTTATCCAAGGTCCATTTACCCTGCGCTGCCCAACGGCCAAAAGGTGTTTTATTAAGGTATAGACTAGTACCTTTCTGAACGACTAACCCTAATAATCTAAAGGCGGCATTCATTCCAATGGAAGAAGAAATCACTGTATCTAAATTATAAGCTAGATTTTTCGCGGATTTAGCTAAAGCCTCAAAATTACCACCGGAACCTACTAGAGGAGCGGCTAAGCTTAATCCGGCATTAACATAAAGATAATTTGAAGTAGTGGCTAAAGTAGTGCCTGTAAAGTTTAATACTTCTCCAAAACGAGTAAAATTCCCTCCTACTGCAGAAATATTGCGTCCCTCTTTACCTGACATCATCACAAAACCATTCTTTAGATATTTCGATCTCGCTATACTCTGTACTCCTACCCCTACATCTTTTAAGCCTTTTCCAGCGCCCACTAATCCACCGAATAAATAACTCCATTCTGCAGCATTAGCAGGTGCTAAATCAGTAGATATTCCTTTTGTTAAATCTATGGTCAGTTTAATCATATCGGCAAAATCTTTTGCTGTGTTTAACGGATGCGCTATGGTATTTAAAGCTAAACCTGGACTACTAAGGTAAAATTTGCTAAAGCCAAAAACATAAGAAGGAACTACGCCTACACTCCCTACTCTATTAAAAGATTGTAAAATAAATTCTGTTTCCCTACGGTCTAATTCTTTTACATAACTGCTAAGAGAGCTATTCGGAAGCGCGCTTATAATTTGCCTGCCGCCAGCCGACATTATATTGTGCAGCAAAGAAATCCTAACGGAATTTGGTTTATAATCTGAAGAGGCCATCCCCGCATGAACAGAGGCATAAACTGTGCTGGCCGCGTAATAAGAAGCGAATGTGGTTGCGTAAGGATGTGTTACGGCAACATTAGCTAAATTGGATAGGCCTGCTTTTCTAAAAACAGGGGCTATCGCTTTTGTTCCAACTGTCTTCATGCCTTGCGGAATAACATTCTGGAATCTATACGCTCCGTAAGCCAACCAAGGAAGGGCTGCTCCACCAAGCCCTCCTTTTACAATATTTGCTGCAGTATATCCTTCTTTCGTAAACGCCGGGTAAACCGCAGCTCCTGCGGAACCAGTGGCCACTGTAATTGTAGCAGCTCCTATTGCCTGCTGGGCAGCAGTAGAAGAAACTTTCCCAAACGTTACCGCATTGCCTACCTTCTGCAAAACTTTTGATCCAGAAACTGCGTTAGATAATACCTTTGAATTGGCAAGAAAGGAAGTAGTGATAAATGGCTCGATAGCAGAGATAATATTGGATGCCGTAGCCCCAAAAGCAGCCCCCTGTAATGCAGATATCTTGGCATCTTCATAAGCATATTCTCCGCCCCTTACTTTCGTAACAGCTGCCCCTATAGCCGGAGAAACAACTGTAGCTATGCCTACATTTCTAACTAAATTTGCCGAACGTAAGACGTTAGCAGTATTAAAAGCATTCACGGTAATCTTTGTGCCGTTAGCAGCAACTAACACACCTGCAGCCCCGGCTTTTAACAGACTTACCACATACGATCCTCCGGCAGTTAATGCTATTATAGGTAAATCTACTGTTAAAAGACCACTATAACCTCTCATCTGAACGAGTGTTTTATAACGGGAGGGGGCTGCTTGTAAATTTTCAACCATAAACCGGCCTTCAAGGTTTAACTGCTTCCATCCACCAAGAGGCAGATTGCCATCTTTGATTGCACTGTCTATTTTATCAAGAGACTTATTTGCCACTTCCATTGTCTCTACAAAAGAACCGAAGAGTTGGCGGTTTTCCGTTAACATTCTCTTCAACGCAGGGATTCCCCAGCTCCAGCCCTGTTGCTTGTTTTGCAATTTAACACCTTCGCCCTTATATTGATTAAAAGCATTCTTCAACGCAGCTAAATCCACAAGCCCCGCACTTATATGCATCCCTTCAGAGCCAATCTTAACTATAGAGCTTCCATCTTGTAAAGAAACATAGGCTTCTGTACCAATCTTAATTGGATTACCCTTACCTAAATCTTTATAAGTAAAAGTCCCGCCTCTTAATAAAGCTGTTGCCGCGGAAACATCAAAATCCTTTTCTCCAATGATAATATCCAAAGGCAGTTGATATCCCTTCTCAGGATTCATCTCCCAAATATTCTTATCAATATTTATTCTACTTAATCCAACATGGGTGCGATCAGCATCAGTTTTAAAATTGCTGACTTGATTTCCTTTTTTATCTATTCCCAACGGATGGCCGGGTAAAGCTTTTGCTTCTTTAAACCGAGCTACTAATGCGCCATCTTCAAAAGTTAAATTATTAGTATTTTCCAAAGGATAGATTTTTGCCTGACCTTTTGCGTCAATAGCAGACATCCCTAAGGTAACAACGGGATTAGTGAATATTGGATCGTCTTTAGTAAAAGTGTTTCCGTTTAAATCGCGGATTAATTCAGAATAAGTAACTTTACTAGCGCTGAATTTTGAACCTTCAAGATATTGAAAAACCGAAGCTACATCACTCTTAACAGATTTTATCTGACGGCTGAAGTTAAGTATGGAATAATCTAGCATCTTACCGTGGCCTCCCTCCAGATCAAAAGTAAGGCCTGTGGGAGTAATGGTAAGTAAATATGTGCCAGTCTCGTCTAAACCGGTAAATTTACGGCCGTCTAATTGTAAAGTATCTCCTTTAATTCCATGGATGGAATCTCCCGGCTTCATATAAGCGCCGAAAGCGTTGACGGAGAAGGAATCATTGGCATTGCGCATCTCCATTCTTACTACTACATTAGGGGCGACATCAAAAGCGTGATAAGAGCTGGTGTTCCCGATTCGATTCGGTTCATTACTCTCGCTTATCGATTTAGAAATCATATGCCTAATCTGCGGCACGTATTGATAGGTGGAGTTGGTGATGACGACTTCGTTGCTGCTGGTGGCCTTATTGATTTCCAACATCCCAAAGGCTTCATCGCTATTTAGCTTTATAGTGCCCTCGGCTGCGTAAACACTGCGGCCGTCTAGTTGTATCGTATCGCCGCGCATATAAGCAAGTTTAAGCAATGCCGCGGCAGTAGCAATATTACCCTTATACTTACTGATGACCGCCGTTAGTTTTTCCAGGGAGCTGGCCGGTGTTTCGGTAACGCCGGCTATACTCTCCTTACTGCTTACCAGTATTGACAGGCCTTCAGCATATTTGGTCAAAGCTACGACATCCCAACCTGTTACCTTGCTTGTCGGCTGTATCGCTCCCTGAGAATCGGTTACTATCAAACTATTCGCTTTAATCGTCAACTTACCGCTGACTGCATTAGGATCATAGGAATAGTCGACAGGCAGGGGCAAATTGGTATTACCCGCAAAATACTTTGTCGGAGACGGCATCAGGTTCTCGCTTTCCTGAGTCATCTGCGCGAAGCGTTCCTCGTTTATAAACTGTTTATAAGAATTTAATGCCAAACCCGGGAGAGACAGATAGGATGGAGCGTATGAACTCTGGTCTGCAACAGTAACTGCGGCTGTATTATCGCTGGCCAAGGCCGGCTGCTGCAGGGAAGAATCAAGCAAAGACTGCTGCTCTTTAAAAGCGCTGCTTAAGTTCGCTAGCAAGAAAGGCATATTTGCATCGAGCGTCGTATTCCTACGGAAGTAGTTCCCAGCTCCGCTAAACACTTCATTCCCCCACATATCTTCCACGATCATTCCGGTCTGCTCAATTCCTTCTTTGGAATCAGTCTTTATGTAATTCGTAAACCTCCCAATCTGCAAATTATTCTTGGCATCGCGGTAAGTAGCCATATAGCTGACCGGCAGGTTGAAAAACTTCCGCAATGTAGGCACAGTCGCTATAATGCCAGTCATATTTCTTACTGCGCCGGCTTGATATATATCATGGGCTATCTGGCTCCATCCGGCAACAAAACTGCTCTCCTGATTAGAGCTTGATTCACTATATAAGGAGAAAGTGCCGTTGCCGTTGCTTACCCAGGTATTTCCGGCGGCATCTTTATATTTTGACCCTGAACGCACGTCGTTGCTCATAAAGACCTTGGCCTTTTCGGAATCGCCTATCAGGGTCAAGGTGGCTACATTGCCGTCGCTTAAGGTCAGGTTAACGGTAGAGCCATCGCCTATTGCCGTGCCGGAGTATGAACTGGAAGCCATCTGCTGGCGGAGTATTTCCTGGGTTCGCGGAGCGAATGTCGAAGTCAAAGTATGCACATAGGCTATTTCGCCGAAAACTGATTTATCGCGACCGATATAGCCCATACTCAAAGCGTTCAAGGAATCTTTCGTTCCCGACTGTAGCATACTGTTGATTGCCGAAACTATAAAATTCGACTTACGGAGTGTTCCTCCCACTGCCGTTTCATTCGCTTGACGCATTTCCTCATCTATCGGGTTTACTAAACCTAAACCTTCGGCTAATCCCCTGGTAAAAGCCGTGCTTAAATTTGCCAGATATGCCGCCATAACCGAAGTATTAACTACACCGTGCTTAAGCAAATAGGTCTCGATTTTAGATTCGCCGATGGTAAGAACGCCGGACAGAATGCCTCTAGAAATGCTTTCGGATAAAGATGCGTTGGAAAGCTTCGCATTCACTCCGCTGGAAACTATCGAGCTTATTGCCGAGGCATAAGGCAGGCTGTTTAAATCGCTTGAGCTAAGCCCGAGTATTTTAGGATTACGAGTGATTATTTCGGCAAACCCGTTACCGACAAAATCGGAGATCAATTCATTTTTTCTCAAGCTAAAGACGGTCTTGGTATAGCTAAGAGCGTTTCCTTTGATTATATCCTTCGAACCTGAAAAATCAGCATTACCCCTGGAGAATACATTGCCTGTCGTCTTATTCAGGTATTGGTTATTCATCCGGTAGAACGAGCCGTTCACCATGCTGTTTACCGTTAGGCCGGCTACGTTGCCGATAAACATCGAAAGAACAGAACTCTTGATGCCGCTGTCTGAAGCCAGTCTTGTCACGGCTGTAGAAGCCAAACTAGTCAATCCGCCGCTGACTGCGCGCTGAAAAGATCCATTGAGACCATTAGTTAAACTATCCAACCCTCCAGCCGCACCTAAAATAGCTCCGCTGGTAAAAGAAGCGCATAACTCCGCGCTCCGCTGGTTCATGTTTGTATAACTATAAAGGTTGGAAACTAACGAGGTAACTGCACCATTTATCATACCTTGACCGACTCCGGAAAGACTAGATGTAAACCCAGAGGAAAACGTCTTGAATGAACCCGACATATAACTAGAGATGCCGCTCATAACAATAGCCGACCCCATACTTGTTGTCAGATCTTTTACAAAAGCCCGGTTGGCGCTGCTGCGCAGAGAAGAAATTTCGCTGTTCAGGCTATCCAGCATCTTGCTAGAATTGTATTGTATGGAATCATCAGAAGCGTGGCGTTTCCAGGATGACCCTGCTCCAAGGACTTTTTTGCTTTCGGCGGGAGTCAATACCTGTAAGCCGTCTGTCAGTTTACTTATAAGGCAATAGCCGCTGAATTCACCGAAAAATTTATCTTGCGGCAGGAAGTTTTCTTTATGTTCATCGCTAAAATAAACCTTGTCTTCGCTTACGCGGGTAACCAAGACATAATGGTCGCCGTTTAAATGCGCGATAAAAGGAGCCAGGTTGGCTGTTAGCTGATAGTTATCAGCTGATAGCTTGGCCGGATAAAGTTTTTGGCCGAAGAATTCCGCTGCCTGAGACAAAGCGTATAGGGAGTTTTTGATTACTTTGGGGTTGCCTTCCGGTTTGACAACATCATTCAGGATATCTACAGTTAAAGCTACAACCGCGATATCCTGTTCATCACCCTTAACCCCTTTATAATTCAAATAATCATAAAGCGCTTTGGAACCGCAAGGTTTGCCTAATAACCAATTATACAGCTCATCTATTCTCTGATTGGACATTTCCAGAGGCTTATCCAGCTTTATAGTAAGATTATCTGAAATTTTGATCGCATTTATGGGTTTATTGGAGATATCCTTGAGAATACTCTTGATTGCTTGAGGAATATTGATATTTTGAACGTTTTTGAGGTAATTCGGGCTAAAAACACTGTTGGAAGAAAGGCCGATTGCCGGTTTATTCCAAAGCACGCGCCAGTCATATTCCACTGCCTGCGCTACCTGTTCAGGCAGAAAGACTGCGGCTACGATAAAAGCCACCACCCTAATCCAAGCCTTAAAACTGGAATGAAACTTTTCCTTGGATTTTTCTTGGGTAACTTTCCAGTCTTCTGTCTGAAGCTTTTGCTTTAACATTTTATTTTTCTATAGTAATAAAAAATAAATTAGAAGTTCCCCTTACCCCATTAACCTTTTCCGATTTTCTGAGTTTTTCTTTCATAGTGTTTTATAAAACCTTTGTAAAATTCTTTATTAAGCCTTGCAAAAATAAAACCGGGCTGTCAAATATCTCGTCGGTAATTCGGCAGCCCGGCTATCCTCTTCAACTTCGGTGTTTTATTTCTTCTTAGGATCCGCGGCTTTGCGTCCTCAAATTTCTTTGAGTTTGCCCTTTCGTTACTCCCTTCAACTACAACCAAAGTATAACACACAGCTCGTCGCTGTCAAGGACAAATTTCGCTTTTTTTGGTAGCGCTTTCTTGCTGAAAACAGGCTGTCTTTTAGCAAGTTTTTAGGGCTCAATTTTGGCTATTTTTTAGATACTTTTCGGCATTAAAAATGCACTGTTGCGGAGCTAAACAGGAGTTTCACTCCAAGAAAAAATAGAATCGTTCTCTATTTTCTAGATTGGACATTATTGAGTCAGAATGGACAATAACTAGGATATCTTAGTCAGATTGGACAATAATTAGTTAGAATAATTGAGGCTGATTTAGTTAGATTTGCTAGCCTACGACGTCAGTTGTATTAGAGGGAGAGGGAGAGTTAAATGACCAATATCCAAAGCCCAATGACGAATAAAATCCCAATAAATCAATACCCAAACAAAAAATATGACTTACGTGATAGAACTGCTGAATTCGGAGAAAATATCTTGAGTCTTGCCAAAAAAATACCCGAGAATAGCATAACTAGGCCATTAATCAGTCAATTAGTTAGATCTGGGACAAGTGTTGGGGCTAACTATTGCGAAGCAGATGATGCCTCTACAAGGAAGGATTTTATTTACAAAATTGGCACCTGTAGAAGAGAGTCTAAAGAATCAAAATACTGGTTAAGAATGCTTGCGGTAGCCGCGCCTTCTATAGAAGAAGAAACAAAACCGCTTTTATCTGAAGCTCAAGAATTGAATTTGATATTTTCTGCGATTATCAACAAAATGCAAAATAGATAATTGTAATTTGGGATTTGGAACTTCATTCGGATTTGGGACTTGGTGATTGGGATTTCATTATTAGAAGCTTAAGAGGAGCCTCAGTCCGCAGACAACTTCGGTGTCGGCTGATTTATTGGCATTAGGATCGGTAATTATTTGGATATCCGGGGTCAAAGTAAACGCCGGGTTTAGGCTGAAATTATAGTAAAGTTCGTAAATGGTTTCACAGCGGCTAGAGCCTTCATTTGCCTGGCGAAAATCCCGGCCCATAATGGATTGAGCAACTGCTGCTCCTAGACAATCGAGTTTACGGCCGGGGATAGGCTCAAGAATCTGCCCGCCGAAAGACCAAAAATATTCAATATCCCTTACCTTTGGGTCGGTAAAGCCGTAGCGCAAAAACAGGGTTACGCGCTCATTCACTGCCTGATCAAAACTCAAGGCCCAGTTTAAACTGTTTGTCTTGCTTCCATCGCCGTCAACATAGCTTAATTTCTCATGATTTATACCGAGGATAAACCGGTAATTTCCTTTTAACGCGCCAAATTTAGGAGAAAATCCCAGCTCATTGATAAAAAACGCGCTGTTAAATGCGTCGCTAATTCCTGTTTTTGTCGACTCTGCTCTGGCTGTAGCTGCAGCGGCTTGAAAATACATCCATTCATATGGCTTGAAACTTGCCAGCGCGCCTATTCCCTTAGCCGGAAAAGGGATAGTCAGGTTATTTACTAAAGCGCTGGAGAAAAATTGCGTATCCGCGGAATTCGCGACCTCATTGCAATCGAACCAATAGGATAAATCCACCTTTCCCGCGGTAATGGATATCTCATCCTCAAGCAGCTTCTGTTCCATATACAAAACAGGTATATAAAGGTTGGCGTCATCGCCGGAATTGTCGTTAAAAACCGAAAAGGTGGGCAAAAATTTGTCCACTCCCTTGCCTCTATCTACTTCGAATTCCACAAACAACTCGGCCCCCCGCCAAAGCCTTTGCGCCAATTCAAGGTTCCAATACCAAACGCCTGCGCTCTTGCCTTTATCGTTTGCGCTCTCCAGGATTGTCTGCTGGGTATAATTCAAGAGGAAGGCAAACTTTGTCCCGTATTTTTCCGCAAATTTTTCTCTGGACGCGGTGAAATCCTTAAACCAGCTTTTCTCGCCGGATTCTTTACTTTTTTCTTCTTCTTGAGCGGATATTTCCAAAGGGGTGAGGCTGGCTTCCGAGGAACAAATAGGCGCAGACAGGATTATTAAAGCAAGGCCGACATAAATAATCCGGTATTTAATCATCGAGCTGCATTATACCAAATATAGGATTAAATAACAACCGGTTAGAAACCCGGAACCAATTTGCCTTGGGTAAACTGAAGGAATATCGGGCCGCCGATAATAATACCGATTACCGGCATTATGAAGAAGATAAGGGGAAGAAGGATTTTGATTGGCGCCTGTAACGCTATTCTTTCTCCGCGATGGAACCTTTGGGCGCGGGCGTCTTCGGAGAGTATGGTAAAAGCCTCGGCAACAGGCGAACCCATCCGCTCTGCCTGAATAATCGTCTGCACAAAAGAACTAATCTCGGGGATATCCAGCCTGCTGGACATATCTTTTAAGGCCTGGATACGGGGCTTGCCCCATTTTATCTCCTCCAGGACAAGACTGAATTCCTCATTTATGGGCGTAGTAGGAGTTTTATCAATCACCCATTTTAAGGCGCTGGAGAAATCCAGGCCGGCTTCGATACAAAGACCTAACAAATCCACGACTTCCGGGAGCCTGCGGACAATCTGGTCTTTGCGCTTGGAGACTTTCTGTTTTAAATAAAAATCCGGGCCGATATAACCGATGGCCAAGGCAATCACAATATATACCGGGTCAACCTTGCCTAAAGCAACCGGAGTAAGCAAGGCTAATCCTATCATTATGAATATCTTCAGGTTAAAGAACCCTTCGGGGCTGATATTTGTGTGGCTGGCTTCAATCATCTTCTTCAACTTAGGGTAAATTCTCGCCTGCTCGATAAACGCCCGGGTAGGCAGGATACGCGATAATAAAACGCCGGAATTTGAGCGCTTGGGAATCGGGGTTAATTGCGATAAGCGGCTGCCGGCCCGGCTGTCCCGCTGACCAAAACCCAGGCTCCAGACGATTAACCCTAAAGCTAAAATGATAAAAAGATAAATAAGTATTTCCATATTAAATATTTATGATACTGAATTTGCGGATTAAAAACATACCGATAATCTGTAAGAATACTGCCGCAACTAAAAGCATCCTGCCGATATCGCTGGTCAGCATTATATCGAAATGATGCTTGTTCACCGAAAGAACCCAGAGGACAAAGAGAATCGGCAGAAACGACATAATCGCTCCCTGCATTCTTCCCTGAAGAGTAAGGGTTTTAATGTTTTCTTTGAGTTTACGGTTATCCCGGATAGTCGTGGTCAAGCGGCTAAAAACTTTCGTCAGTTCCCCTCCGGTCTCCCGGGCGACTAACAGCGCGTTAACCACCAAACCCAGTTCTTCGATGTTCATTCTTTTGTTTAATCTTACGAGGCTCTCTTCAAAAGGTATACCCATCTTGTTTTCTTTAAGTAACAGGCCTAATTCCTGGCTCATCGGCGCCGGCATTTCTTCTACCAAAACCTCAAAGCCTTGCAACAGGCTTAATCCGCCTTTTAGACAGCTCGAAAGCATACCTATAGTATCTAAAAGCTGGTCGTTAAATTTCTGTTTCCTGCGGGCCAAACGAATCTTCAGGATAAAATTAGGTATGGCTAAGCCTATGGCCCCGCCGATTATAGCGGGAATCAAAGATTGGGAAAGAAAATAACCGGACATAGCAAAAACCAGCGGGAGAATGAAATAAAGCTGGGCAATGGCTTTGGGGCTTTTGTCGCCGAACATCTGATCCATTTGTTTAGCGACTTTAACTTCTTTTTCCGCCTGCCACGCCCTTAGCTGTTTCAAGAACAACGGAAAAATACTTACGGCAATTAAAACTACCGAACCCATAATCAAAAGACCGAGCAATATTATCATATTTTCGTATTAATCTTACTTTGAAGAAGGGGTGTATTGCTCCCCGGTTCCCAAAACATCTCCTGCCTGCCTCAGCCTGCCCTGCAAACTTCTTTTGTAATAGGCTCCCATAGCGATAAATACCGCCACAAGCAAGGTTATCACCGCTATATATTCTATAACAGATTGGGCTTTATTGGGTATTTTTTTTCTTTCCATGATAAGTTACCAGGATAGTTGTTTTGTCGAAAGAGAACTCCGGGCTTTGCTCCTGCGCAGCTAATTTCTTAACCGAAGCCTCATCCATTTTTCCGCTTCCCTGGTATACCTTGACTATGCAAAGCTCTCCGTCGCCCCGGCGAAAGGTCAAACCGGCCTTGCTCGATACAGTTTTAATGTCGGCGCCGGCAGCTTCTCCTGCTGCCTTGCGGCATTCCGGGCAATCTTTTGTCTCTGTTGTTATGGGTGTTTCGCTAGAAAGTTTCCATCCATAGCCAAGCATCGCGGATTTAAAAAAGAAGATTACCTCGTTGATACTCTTGCCAGTATTATAAGAAGCGGATAGGCCGATCGGAGTTTCAAAAAGAAAGTTCTGCTTGCTTCCGGGATAAGCCGGCATAAAATCCAGCTTATCCGGAGTGTCTTTACTGGAAGCCAGCACATCTTCTTTGGTGGGTATCTTGGCGGTAGTAATGCTAAATTGCGTTTTATTGTCTTTGCCCAACCGCGGGTTAACCACGATAATGGCCATATATCCGTCTTTTGAATACGCTCCTTTTTTCTGTTCAGCCCAGCCTTCGCGAGCCATTTCTTTTTTATACATCGCGTTGATCTTATCTTTAGAGAATGCGGTTGTATAAATCTGGATGGTAGTTTGGGTAAGCCCGGCGTTAGAGCTTTTTTCCGAAACCTTAACCGCGTCAGGAGGCAAAGGAAGGCTCAATTCTTCGGCTTGCAGAAAATTTAAAGATCCGCTCATAAAAAACAAAAAGACAAAAATAATCATTTTCATCCTGTCTCCTTTTTTATTTCGTCTCCGTTATCTTGGCATCAAAGGTATACTCAAAATTCCCCACGTCTCCGCCGGAAAAACTGGCTTTGCTGCTGCTGGTTAACGTCGGGTAACTGGTAGCCATAATCCCGGAACTAGTCCCGGGATGCTGTTGGGCTGTCTTACAAATAGTATACCAATAAGGCATAATTACCTCGGCAATCCGGACAATCAGCAGGTCGCTGACAGCCTGACAGGGCTGGCAGGATTCCAGGTCGTCGTCTTCATCGTTACGACAAGGCTTACAAGTCTGACAATTCTTTATAGATGTGGTGCCGTCGGGATGCCAATCATCATAGGCTTCGTCATTATTACTTTGTAGTAGATATATCGAAACTAGGCCAGCGGCTATTACAGCTTCTGCAAGCAGATGCGCAATCGATAAGACCTTAACCGAACTAATTGCCCTTCCATACCATAGCCACTGGGCGGCACAACATCCATAATTCTGTGCCGAGCAGCAACCGCAGTTAATAACCATTATCACAGTATATGCAACAACAAGAATGAAGCCAACTGCCATTTGTGCCAAAGCTATGGCTGTGCTATTCAATATGCCGGCGACTAATGATGATTGACTGATAACATCATCCAATAAGTCGATAATTTCAGAATAACTGCCTGTGGTATGCTGGACTTCGTAAGAAGTTATTTTAGGTAAATCCAAGGTGACCGTAACCGTGTGCTCCTGCGCAACCTTATCCTGCCAAGTATAAACCCCATCTTTAGCCGGTTTTGCCAGTATCCAGTCGTCGATACTTCCGCTATCGGCGGTAAACGAAGACATCCACAGGCTGAATTCATCATTCTGGGTATCCGAAAGTTTAGAGGATATGCAGCTATTCGAAAAAGCATAAGTGAAACCGGAATTATAGGAGCTTTCATAAGCGCTATCCATAGAAACTACGCTATTACAAAAGGCTTTCCATTGGGATTCATGGAATGATTCTGTAATCGACTCCATTACCTGGACGCAATAATTAAAAGCTAAAAGCGCCTGATAAGCTTGCTCAAGGGCGAGAGCGGCGGCAGTTTCAATAGCGGCGATCCTCAGTCCGGTGCCCCAAACTGAACACATTGTTGGATAACCGCCAATAGCACTTTCCATCAAAGCGATGGCTACAAGCGTATACATGATAGCTTCATTCATGTAATCCTGCGCTTCCAAATAGGTAACTTCATAGTTAGAAATATAGGCGATATCAAAACTATCTTCCATATTCGCGTTGGCTTGGGCGAGATTATTGAAGGCGGTGGCGTAAATCGAGGCTGCGGCCAGCGAACCGGCGTCGGCAGCATTGGCTGAACAAGTTTTATCCAAAGAGACCCTGCCGATATTGATTGTGGCGATTGCGGCAATCAACAGGATAACCAGAACTACAAGTAAAAAAGGGGTGATCTGGCCAGATACCCCGTTCCTTTTCTTAAATTGTTTATTTTCGCTAAACCAGGCAAAAAACAAGTTTTCCCCTTTATTTAAACAGATAAACGTCTTTCTCCGTCATCTGTTGGGCCTCATATGTCGCTGGAGGCTCTTCTCCGGCAGAAATTTGGCCAGCTGCCGCGCGCGTAGAATTATAGTTTACCTGGCGCTTGATAATATTGTCGCTGGACCACTTCCACAAACTAAGCAATCCGGCGAGTAACGCAATCATTATAACAAAAACAAGCGTAAATTCCAAGGTTACCTGCGCCTTCTTTGTCATTGCATACTCCGGGACCTCTCCAAGCTTGCCTGATCAGGATAGTATTTCCCGCCTTCGCCCAGATATTGCTCAAACTGCTGATAAGTAGTCTGCTTATTTGCGCTGTCAAATCCCAGAGCGAGATTGGCATTTAAGACATCTGTGGCGCTAAGCGTTCTCTTTGTAGCGATACTTCCGGAGCCTTCTGTTTTGATAAAAGCCCTGTTCGAACTTATAGTATTTTGAAAACTACTGCTATTTGTTTCCACGTCGCCTTCGGCGGGCTGGTCTTCATCTTCGCGTTGAGTTACGTCTATCGCGTCGGCCTCGTTAAGCTGGTATTTGTTTGCGCTCTTTTTCTCCTCATAATAACCGTATTCATCCGGCTCTTCGCCCTTTGACCATAGAATATTCGAGCTGCTGCTAAAAGACTGCAACTGGCCCAATTCCATAGGATTGGTAACGTTGGGCATTCTCCGGAAGGCTACCCGGGTATAAGTAGCTGCGTTATTTTCGGACCTGGCTGTTTTTAACGCCGCCCTAAAAGTCTGCATCAGGTAAGATTGCTGGCGGTTGATTTTTTCACTATAATTGATGAGGAAAGAAAATGCCACGATAATCAACGTTCCCAAGATAGCGAATTCCGTAGCTGTTTGCGCCTTCCTCCCCCTGAACATCGCGTCATCTCCTTAATCAGCAGAGCTAGAATCCTCAACCTTGGAACTGTAAGTAACCACCGCGCTTTCGTTAGTTCGCGATGTTTTTTGGCCGCCGCTTCCTTCGGTTAAGGTTGCCGTTGAGCTCGAAGCATAGTTCGATTCGGATTCATTTATTTCCAGCCCCGAAGTATCTTGCTGATAGGCTTTATGTTCCTTGCCTATCCAGTTATCGACCATATCCTTTATTTTGCCGCTTACCCCGCGTTTGAAATAAATCTCCATTCCAATCAACACCAAGGTCACTATGCCGATAACCAATACGACCTCGGTTACACTCTGCCCTCTTTTGTAGATTATCTGTTTCATCTGCCCCATTTATCGCTTGAGTCAACGCCTAAGCTTTCGCTTGCCTGCCGGGTAGTTTTTTCAGTGCCGGTTTCGGTATTGGCGCTGCTTGAAACTGTCTTATCCGCGGTCTTTTCTTCCAACTGCCATTTTCTCATCGCAATATTCAGTTCTTTTTGTTTAGCGCTTAGTGTTTCCTGTTTGCTGCTCAACTGTTCCATCAAAGTTTCCCAAGCCGCGCTGTATTTGGCAACACTGTGCAACTGGGTTGCCAAAACATTAACCTCATCCTGCAAAGCTTTTGTTTCCGCTTTAAGCGTCAATATCTCGTCGGTATAACGATGGCTGCTGCCGTAAGTTATCGTGTTCGTAGAAGTCGAGACTATCTCAGACTCCAGGCCCTTATTCTCCGCGCTGGATGCGGTAGTATTACCCGGAGAATAGCTTCCCGCGCCGAGCTGTTCGGACTGGCTGCGCACATTCCCCTGAAACCCGCGTTTCATATAAACCAACATGGCAATAATGGCGGCTGCCACTATTGCCAGTAGGTAAATATACTCCAGCGTGCTTTGGCCTTTACGTAACACTTATCATTTGCCCCAATTTTCGCTGCTTTGCCCGGCTAAAGTTTCCGTGCCGGTCTTTTCCTGCTGGTTCTGGGTGATTTCGGTCGTC
>Ga0265297_10005629_pt1 | contig 18887 bp, 20 predicted proteins | sample Munlanlwell13791_FD_192502 | JGI IMG/M metagenome (GOLD analysis project Ga0265297, IMG submission 192502) | Leachate microbial communities from a municipal landfill in Southern Ontario, Canada - Leachate well 137-91 | ecosystem: Engineered > Solid waste > Landfill > Unclassified | place...
TGCATTACAATTTTACTATTGTGAAAATATAAAGTCAAGCAAAACATGTCGTATCCCCATTTTCATCAAAACTTCTTCATAATTCTTTCTAAAAAGAAATACGTAATTATTCAGAATTATTAACTCAATAACCTCCGTTTTTCATATAATATGCCTAAGTATTAAACACACACATAAATGCTTGTAATGCTGATAATTAGGTCTTTCCCAGCATTGCATAAGGCATGTAAGTCTTCTTTTATTTATTCGTTAATGGCTTTCACCATTAACAAACAAGGGTTTCCCTCGTCCCATAAAGGCAAAACTTCCAAATCATTGAAACCCATTGCTTTGTAAAACGCATAAGTTTTCAAATAACTCTCATATTTTGCTTCCGGTGATACCGTCTTGACATGAAGAAAACGATACTTTCGCGTTCGAATATATTCTTCTGCCTTCTCAATTAACTGCTTACCAATCCCTTGTCGATGATATTTTGGCATAATTCCCATCACATAGACTTCCATAGCTTGTTGTGTAGTTGGTCGCAAAGATATAAAACCGACAACCTCGTTTGCATCAAGGGCCGCAAACATCAAATATTGTTTGCTGTTTTCAATATATTCTCTGGTCGATTCTGGCAAGCCAAACCAAGTTGGCAAAGCCTTTAAAATCCGTTCGCAGATTTCCGTTTTTTCTTGGTCAGTACTAATTTCTTTAATCATTAAAATCTCCATTTAATTATATTTTTCTTGGAATGATTTTTATTGGCATCGGTTGACGGGAATATTCTCCGCGAATTAAATCAATGATATTTTCAATCACAGCTGTGAACGCATTAAGATCAACCCATTGACTTAATTGTTTCGCTCCTTGAGTTTTCATCGCTTGTAAATATGATGTTCTTAGTTCCGCTATTTTTTTCACAAGTTCCGCTTCTTGAAGCAATTCCATCATTGAAAATGTATCGAGAAAAAGCGGTGCAAAAAACTTTTCTTGGTGTTCTGCTAATGAATTTGAACTCTGCTCGATTAACATGTATTCAGTCACTTCATGAAGATACTGTTTCCAGTATTCGATGGAAGCACAAAAAATATCATCAAGTAACGGAATTATCTTTTCGTCTTTTTGAAGATAGCCAAATTGAACTTGTTCATCAACTGCGGCTTTTAATCCGGCTTCAGTAAAACTTATTTCTGGATTTTCGTTTCCATAAGCATGCATCATATTGAGAAATATATACTTTGGTTCTACATACCGCTGAAACACCACTGTATGCCGCCCATTGCCGATATTGATACCTAACATGAGATTATGGACGGCGTTGCGTAAAAATGCCGGCAAGGCGGCTTTAGTAAGTTTCTTTTCAATAAACTCGAGCCCTAGAGGGCGCAAGTACAAATCAAACCAAACTTTATTTTGAAGCTGAGGACCAGCTTGATATTCTTTTTCATTCTGATCATAATAAAAAAAATACGGCAGTTTCATTTCAATGGCAATATCTCGGTCTTGTTTATCAATGGCAAATTTCTCTAGCAAATTTGCAACACCAGCATATGCACACGAGCGGTTAAAGGTCATAAACTTCATAGCATTACTCCCTTCATTTCCAGTCAATCATTGCAACTCACACAATTATTGTACCATAATAACCGTTTTATTAAATAAAATCTGCCCGAATTAAATTAAAGATACTGAAATTCGTGGCTCACACCGCTATTGTTGTGATATGTTATTATGCCAAGGCATATGTGCTCTCTTAGTTGCCTGTATTTTTTAAATTGAACTTATATTATTCTTATATCTTTTGAAGTAAAATAATGTTTTTTTTCGGTTTCTAGAAGCAATTCATACGCATGTCACTTCTTGACTCTTTACTCGGTTTTAACACTAATCAACAATTTGCTTTTATTTTACCCACCAAATAATACTCTCGTTCATATTCAAAAAAGTTTCGGATTAGTTCATCCTTTGAAGACGTTCAAACTGGTTCTTTTTAAAATAATCCTTTTTCAACAGAGTGGGTAACCTATTTAGATACAAAATATGCCCCCTATAATGTTTGTTTATATTGACAAGTACGTCATCGTTTTTAACGAAAAACGTCCTCATGCTTCGATAAAATATGAAATACTTTCTGAATTTGATTTGCGGGTGCGTCCACAAAAACCATAAAAAAGACCATCAAATGATGATGGCTTTGATTTTAAATAAGTAATGGATCGAAACTGACAGTTGAAAACACCCACCACATTTCAATATATTCGTGTCCGTCCTTGTGATGCTATTTCATATTTATGAATCAAATAATACTTAATTATCTCGTTTTCCAATCATATGGTATTGACATTCCGGGCAAATTTGTTAGTGAAACACAGTTGCTTCCATCTGTATTCATCATTGTTATTTGATCAGAACCCGAAATGCGAGAACGGAATATGATTTTCGTTCCATCTGGAGACCATATAGGAAATTCATCTAGTCCATAATGAGTTGTAAGTCGAATTTCGTTGTTGCCATTTTTATCCATAACATATATATCAAAGCTTGATCTTAAATTACTTCTACTAAAAACAATATATTCCCCATCAGGAGACCACTTTGCGAATTGATCGTCTGTATCATTAAATGTAAGTCTGGTCATGCTTTCGCCGCTTCGTTCCATGGAGTATATTTCATTATTTCCATTTACTTTCGCGCTAAAAAGAAGCTTTGAACTATCCGATGACCATGATGGAAAGCATGCACTATCTAAATCGATATATAATTCTTCATTTGAACCATCAGTATTCATTATATATATTCTGAAATCTCCATCTCGATCACTAACAAACGCAATTGATGAGTTATCCGGTGCCCATGCCGGATAATAGTTATTACCCGTTTCAGTGATCTGGATTATAGAAGGTTCATTTCCTCTTAAAAAAGCATCAAAATCGTATAGATATAGTTGCATATGTCCACTTCGATTTGAACAGAAAACAAATTTAGATAAATCTGGAGAAAATGAAGGGCCACCATCGTAAAACGAATTATCGGTAAGTTTTAGCAAACTTGTTCCATCCGCATTCATGACATAAATTTCAAAATTAAAGTCTCCTTTAGCTTCGTTTTCAAACAATAGAATTCCCCCACCAGAGCCATCTAGGGTCTTAATAAGATAATTGGAATTCATATCAGTCGTTGTGGATGCCGTCGTTACTGCATTTGCCGTTGTTACTGTTGTTACAGTAGTAATAGAAGACGACGTAGTATTATACGTTGTATCTATATTTGATGTCATATTACTACAACCAAATAGAAACAACATGAGAATTACTATTAATAATTTTTTCACAATTTTTGCCCCTTTGCTTCATTATAGCGCGACTACACTTGTAGTCGGTTATAGTATACTATATTCTGTACTTGAAGTCAACTGGGACATGTAAAAACCTTTTGTCAGTATATAAAGCAAACGCAATAAGCCTGTTTTTTTTAGAATAAAGCAGTAATAATGGCAAAATTAGCACCATGGCCTTTTAACAACCCCAGATCAAGTGCCATGAAACATTTAATCAATAAGGATTTACCTCTTTATGGTTTGCTAATTACAAATTATCTGGTAAATATGGCTACTTTTCTTTTGACAAGTGCAATTGTATCAATCCTATGCTTCTTGTGTGTGTAAGGATACCCATTTTGATACCAATTAGCACCTTTTCAAAATTTACAGCATCCCTACTAATTTTTACGACACCCCCTCAGTAATTTACAGCACCCCCCTATTTTTTTCATACTTGTTTTTTTTGTAAATAAAGATTTCTTATTGCAACTGAGTTGCATTTGTGATAAGATAATTGTGGAATCTTGGAGGAATCTCGATGATGGAACGAATAACCAACCAAAAGAAATATCTTCTATCGATCTTATGCGAATCAGCCCTTCCCTTGAGCGTCAAGAATTTATATGAAAAAATCCAAAAAAAGTACCCCTTGATTGCAAAATCCACTGTATACCGCATTTTGACCCATTTAGTGGATAATCATCAGGCGGAAAAGTATTTCCTATCCGAGAACGAAACTTTCTATCAACTTAAACGGGGAGAGCACCAGCATTATATCATCTGCAATTCGTGCCATCGTTTTTTTCCATTGACCGACTGCCCCTTTGAGAAGATGGATGACCATATCGAATCTTCCACCGGGTTTATAATTCAAGACCACTATTTTCAACTGTATGGACTTTGCCCGGGATGCCAACGAAAACCCCTTGCCGGATCATTGTGATACTCGCAATCCAATAATCGGAGGATATAAGTGATGAATGATTTGTTATATAGATTCTTACAAGAATTGGCGGCAAATCTCTTTTTTATGAAGAATTTTTTCTTGTTTTTTGAAAGTATCATCCATAACCTTCCAAAAACAGGAACATCTTCGGGAAATCCATTGCTGGTGATGACCCTCTTCTCTTTTTGGAACGAAATGTGCCGGTATTTTGTCAGGTTGTTTCGCCTCAAAAAAGATAACGCCAAGGGGTTCGATGCCGTTATCAATCGATTATCAACATCCGCTGCGGGAGAATTTGCGGGATATGATTGGAAATACCTCTCGCTAATGAAACAGAAATATGATGATTTCCTAATTTCTCATCAAGAAAAATTATCCATATTGGAGAAAGCCTGTGCTAATCCTGGAAAGACCATCTTCTCAAATATGGATGTGGCTCTTGCCAATGATATGCTTTTTGATTCGATTGTTTTTTCCAACGAACTGTATGTTGGCTTCAGCAACCTCCTTGGATCCAGGAACATGCAAAGCATATTCCATCCAAAACCCACCGAAACAGAAAACTGAAAAGGTTGAAAAGCGGTTCGAGAAAATTTCCGAACCGCTTTTTTTATATGGTCATTTTCACTAAGGCGTTTTCCGCCGCATTCACTAGCTGATAAGCAACCGGAGACGCGGTCAACGCCGGATGAGTTCCGGCTTGGAATAAAACAATGTCTTCGGCCGTGGTTTTTTGGGAAATCAAGGCCCCAACAACATTAATTAATTCTCCACCACTTGCCGCTCCGTAAATTTGGCCGCCCAAAAGAACTTTGCTTCCGGCTTCGAAAATCAAACGGACTTTTAGTCCTTCGGCTCCGGGCATTCCGCCCGGATGACGATTAATGGCTTCGGCTTCTCCCGTGACGATTTGATATCCGCGTCCTTGGGCTTCGCGTTCGGTGAGGCCGGCTGCGGCGAACGTTTTCTTGCCGATAAAGGTGGAGAAGACGCCAATCGCACCGTTGTTGGTACGACGGAGGTTAAACAGATTGGCTCCGGCGATCCGAGCTTCCTGTGTGGCGATTGAAGCCAATTTCAACCCGGAAGGTTTTTGATCAAAGAAGGAGGCTTTTTCTGCACAGTCGCCGCAAGCGAAAATATTCGCCTCTGACGTCTGCATATATCGATTCACCGATATTCCCTTTGCGGGTCCGATTTTCAACCCGGCTTCCTGAGCCAACACGGTGTTCGGAACACAACCGATTCCCAAAATGACACAATCTGCGGATATTTCTTTTCCGCTGGCCAGCATAACCTTTTCAACATTTTTATGACCGACGATCGCCGAGACCGTTTCATTGGTTATTAAATTGATTTGTTGTTCGGCAAGCGCTTTTTCAGCGATTGCACAAAAATCAGAATCATAGACCAGTTGGAGACAGTGGGATTGCATTTCCACAACAGAAACGCGTGCGTCTGGACGCATTTTCTTCAATTCCTCTGCCATTTCGACACCAATGAATCCACCGCCAACAATCACGAAATCATTGGCTATTTTTGTCGCTTCGATCATCATTTGCAAGTATTCCGCATCTTTGACGATTGAAAAGACATTCTGCAATTGAGTTCCCGGAATGGAGGGAACGATAGGATTTGATCCGTTTGCCAAAACCAATTTCTGATAGGAATAACTTTCGTTGGTTTTAGTCATGACCAGTTTGAAGTCGCGTTTTATTTTGACGACCTCGTCGAAAACCACATCCACTTTGTAGTTGGCCATCATGGTATCGGTCGGCAACAAATTCTTCATTGGATCCCCAACCGTTCCGAAAATGTAGGGAATTCCACACGGAATCGGGACACTCTTGACATTCTTAATCATTAAGATGCTTTTGCTCGGGTAGTACTTTCTTGCGGTAATGGCCGCCGTCACGCCGGCGGCACTGCCGCCAATGACAATTACATCATACTCTTTCATTTGCTTCCTCCTATATGTTTTTTTCGTTGCTCCCAATCAATCACAGCTTCCATGGTGCTGATGTTCATGACACACGGATCCGGATGACACCAATTCGCCCTTCAGCCACTTCTGGATGGAGGAATCGAGCGATTCCGAAATTCCCGTTATAACCTGAATTCTGTATTGATGAAACAAATCCACCGCTCCGGATCCCATTCCTCCGGCAATGATGACCTCGACCCCATGGTCTTTCAAGAAAACCGGCAAGAAGCCCGGGCGATGGCCGGGATTTGGAAGGCTTTCTCTTCGCACGATTTGTCCGTCTTCAATGTAAAACAAAACGAATTCTTCGCAATAGCCGAAATGCGGACATACCGCCCCTTGTTGACTTGCAATAGCGATTTTCATTATTTTATTTCCTCCCAATTCTCGATGGCCTCGGCCACCGGAATGAATTCTTCATCATGCATTAGTTCAATCAATCCGCGGTCGCAGGCATGGGCAAATTTCGGATCCACCGGCAACTTGGCCAACAGTCGGAGTTGATGCTCCGCGGCAATTTTTTCCGTTTGGCTGTTTCCAAAAAGAGGAAACGGCTCGTGGCAGTGTGGGCACACGGCATACGACATGTTCTCCACGATCCCGATGATCGGAATGTTCATCATCTCCGCCATCCGAACGGATTTGGTGACAATCATCGACACCAAATCTTGGGGAGTGGTCACAATGATGATTCCGTTCACCGGAAGGGATTGAAAAACGGTTAGAGGTACATCTCCCGTTCCCGGAGGCATGTCGATGACCATGCAGTCAACATCGTCCCAAATGACGTCAGTCCAAAATTGCTGCACGGTTTTTGCGATCAAAGGACCTCTCCAGACCACAGGATCCGTTTCATGATTGATCAAACAATTAAGAGACATTACCTTGATTCCCGTTTTGGAAATCATCGGCAGGATCCCAAATTCATTATGCATAGCTTTCCCCTTCAAACCGTAAATCTTGGGGATGGACGGACCCGTCAGGTCAGCATCGAGAATCGCAGCGGACATGCCGCGACGATGCAAGGTAAGGGCAATCATCGAAGAGACCATGGATTTCCCCACCCCGCCTTTCCCGCTGATGACCGCGATGACTTTTTTGACGCAGCTCATTTCATTCAGGGCTACTTGGAAATCGGTTTTTGTTTTTTTTTCGTCCTCTTGAACTGAGTCTTGATCTCTTTCACTTTCAGAATTCATTGGTTTCCTCCATTTGTATTTTGATGATGTCTCCCGCGGTGATTTTCCGCAGGGAGGATCCCATAATGAGCTTCATTAGTTCAAAAGCTTCTTCCCCGGTGCAATGTCCAGTATGGAAGGTGGATCCGGTGGACTTCAAGTATTCGGCGACTTTCCGGATGACCTCGGGGTTTTCTCCGCTGGAAGTCGAACGGCTGGAAAAATGAAATCCACCAATCACATGGCCCGGGTAACTCCTGAATCGTCGTTGGTAATCATCAAGGATGTTGACGACCCCGCGATGGGCGCATCCGATCAGAAGGATGCTTTGATTCCCATCGCGGATTCGAAGATGGATTTCGTGGCCGAAATCATCGGGAATCCGATTTTCCGGTTCTCCTTTAAACAAATTGACATTTCGGGAAGGAAGGAACCGAGTTCCTTTCACTTTTCCGAAAATATCCATGGAATCATCGAGGGACGACATTTCGTCCACCTTGACGATTTGGGGATGGTTTTTCAAAGAGGGATTCAATCCAACGTCAAGCCATTCCGATTCGTGCCGGGACCAGTGGCTTTCGAAGGCGTGATCCGACAGGTAGACTGCGGCGGTTCGGTTCCGTTCCAAAAAAGTGGCCAATCCCCCTCCATGATCAGAGTGCCCATGAGAAATCACTACCCGATCCACTTGAGACGGATCGATTCCCATCCGAAGGGCATTTTCCCAGAAAAGGGAGCTTGCCCCAGTATCAAATAAAATCCTGACGGATTGGGTCTTAATGAAAATCGATAACCCATGTTCAGGAATTATTCCCTGGCAAGTCGAGGTGTCTTCACTCAAAACTTGAAGAATAATCATTTTTCACCTCGTTTCCGACCGTTTTCAAATAGGTCATGACTTTGGGAAATAGGACGCGGATGGCATTTCCGGAAGGGCAATCTTCCTCGACCACCGATTGTCCGGCATTGGTAAGCCGAACCACATTCGGATCGAAGGGAATGTGTCCCACCATCGGAATTCCGATTTTCTCGCAGAAAGCATCAATTTGAGAAGCCAATCCCGGATTTACGTTTGCCTTGTTAAGGCAAACGATGACCGGAATTCGGAATCCCTCAGCCGTTTTCAGGATTCGGGAAAGATCGTACAATCCGGACAAGGAAGGTTCCGTGACCGCCAAAATCAAATCGGTTCCGCTCATGGAAGCAATCACCGGACATCCAATCCCGGGTGAACCGTCCAAAATTTCCATTTCAGACTGTGAAGCCTCGCGGAGCCGCTCTTTCACACGCGTTACCATCAAACCAGAATTCCCTGATCCAGGTCGAAGCCTGGCGGTCGAAAAAAACGCAGGGGAAAGGTGAAGGTGCAACTCGCCAGTGGGTTCGAGGCTGGAAAATATCGCTTTTTCGGGGCAGACCAACGTGCATGCCGCACAGCCTTCGCAACGCTCGCAAACGATTTCAAACCGATCATCCTTTGTCCGGATGGCGTCAAACCGGCAAATCGAAAAACATCGACCGCAACCCCGACAGATCTCCGAGTCAATTTCATATTTGGGCATGCCCAAGAAAGGTTCGGTATTAGGTTTGTCTTTGGGATGAACCAAAAGATGAAGATTCGGGGCATCTACGTCGCAATCCGCATACGATTGGGCCTGAGCGAGGAAAATGAAGGCCCCGGCGACAGTCGTTTTTCCGGTACCGCCTTTACCGCTGAGAATCAAGAGCCGTTTCACGATATGCCTCCTCCAACACCGATTGGAAAATCGCAGAAAAAAGAGTTCGCCATCGGGAAGAACCACGCACGGCGATTTTTCCTTGCGAAGAAATCAAGGCCAGTTCTTCGTCATAAGGGATTTTTCCCAAAATCCGCAGATTCTCACGAAGGCAATATTCTTCGGAAGGATCATAACCATCAACGGATTTGTTCAGGATAACTCCGATGGGTTTTCCTAGCAAGCGTATCAGTTCATGAACCATCTGGAGATTGTCCCGACCGAAAGTGGTCGGTTCCGTCACCAAAATGCAATAGTCCGCATGGCTAACGCTTTCCGTCACCGGGCAAGAACAACCCGGAGGACAATCAAGGATTCTGAGCGATTCTTTGGGACGAAACTTACGGATGATGGCCCGGATGATGGGAACCCCGGATTCTTCCCCGGGAGTAAGGAATCCACTCAAAATCCGGATGTTATCCCGGTTGCCTTCTTCCACCACTCCGATGATCCGTGGTTTTTCCGTGATTGAACCGTTCTGACAAACTAAAACGCATCCTCCGCACGAGTGACAGATTTCAGGGAAGGAAACCGCTTTTCCACGAATCAGCCCCAATGCATGAAATCGACAAAAGTCGACGCATTTTCGACATCCCGTGCACTGATCGACATTGATTTCCGGAACCTTGACTATCACCGGCGTGGACTCGACGATTTCCGGTAAAAAAAACAAATAGCCGTCGGGTTCCTCGATGTCGCAATCGGCATAAACTGCTTGATTCGCCAGAGCCGCGAAATTTACCGCCACCATGGTTTTCCCGGCCCCCCCTTTTCCGCTGAGGACCGCGATGTTCAACGATTTCATGAATGGGAATGGAATCCCGCATGGGCATTCATCAAGACTAGGAGGGTACCAGAATGAAATGCTTTCAGATTATCAGGTATGTTCAAAGAGACATTCTGAAAAACGGGGATCCCCGCCGCGGAAAGAACGTTCATGGCGTTTTCACCGCATTGCGGAACGATAACCCCGTCCACATGAGCATCGATCAATGTCTGAGCGGCGACGATTCCCGCTCCACCGGCCGCAGTTTTGGCAGGATTATCCAGAAATTCAGATTTCTGGGTTTCGGAATCGTATATCAGGAATTTTCCCGCCCGGGCAAAAACGGTGCACATCACGGGTGTTTCCTTTACGATTTGGATCGGAATGGCAATTTTCATTTTTCACCTCATCAATTTTTTTGTCGAAAATAAGAAACCGTCTCAATGATCGTCCACGAAACGGCATTTTCCCTGACCGCATCCGTGGCGGCGGCAAAAACCCGTTCCACGTTCACAGAGAACAAAATCCCCTCCGCGGATGAAAAGCCATTTGCGGTTGACCAAAGCATCCGCCATTTTTTTCCGCGCTTCGCTGTAGATGCTTTGGACAGTGGTCCTGGCGATGTTCATTTGGACAGCGCACTCTTCCTGCAACAAACCCTCAAAATCGATCAGTCGGATGGTTTCGTATTCATCCACGGTCATTATTACGGTGTTTTCCAAGGATTGCGGAGAATCGGCAGGGCCGAACTTATCGCTTTCGGGAAGACAACATACTCTTCTCATCTTACGGGGACGAGGCATTTCAAACATCTCCTTTATGCTGATAGTAATAGAAAGGGTCCTTGAGCGGGGCGTCCCCCGCCGGGCCTTCCGTCTTTCAGGGTTTCAACTGACTGTTGATTTCCTGAAGTCGGGTTTCCAAAGCGATCTTCTCCGCTTTTAAGCCCGTTTCATCCATGGTAGAAACATCCAACGGAAAACGTTGGACCCCGCGACGGAACCCATAAGGCAAATAACAATATCCCACGGTTCGCAGGCATCCGCCAAGTCCTCTTCCGGTTCCGGCTCCCAATCCGTTGGGTCCTGTTCCATCACGTCTTGGCATAATTTCACCTCCTCCAACTTTATTTCTGACATATGTCAATTACAACATTATTATACTTTGTTTCCGGCATATGTCAATAATTATTTTCATTTTCATTCTTGGACTAAGTGGAAATTAATCGGCGGTATTCTTTACTTTTTATTATGCTTGGTGATGCGAATTGAATGGGAAACATCATCAAGATAGTGTAATCGTTAAAAGGTTAGGTAATCGTGTAAATGGTTGGGAAATCGTGTAAATCGTTAGGTAATCGTTAAAGGGTTGAACGCAAACTCCAAAAATCGACCGGAATTGAGGGACATCGATCGCCTGCAGGGATAATGGAAATTGGCAGATAGGGAAAAATCTCCCTTTCTGCAAACAAAAATGGTTCGATACGATTGTATCAAACCAATGTTTGTCAAATGTGTTGCATGACCTATTTTGATACAATTACGCACCCTGCTTATTTTTTTTGCACCCCTGATGAAGATTTAAGCTCCCTTATGCAAAAAGGTTGGCACCCCTTTGTTTTCTAATAATATGATATCATAAACCACTGCTCAAAAACCATACCAATCCACTAAGGGCGGTCTCACTTTTTCGTTTTTCATATATTTATCCATTGTTTCTTACATTGTTGATATATTTTTTAATTGCTTGATATGACTCGGGACTGAGAACATGCTCCAGTTTACACGCATCTCCCTTGGCGGTCGTCTCATCCACACCTAAGAATAGAAGAAAATCCGCGAAAAACTTATGCCGATCATAAATTCTATTAGCCAATTCTCTTCCGCATTCAGTAAAAAGAATATTGCCATTGCTTTCAATAGTAATACACCCCGCCTCGCCTAACTGCTTCAAAGCTCTACTTACACTCGGCTTGGAATACTCTAATTCCTTGGCCACATCAATAGCTCTAACCAAAGCTTGTCTTTCTTTGAGCATCAAAATGCGTTCTAAATAATCTTCTCCAGATTTATGAATTTTCATGGAAAATCAACTCCTTACAGGTAGATTATACCATAAAATCTTTGTTTACAGTTACTCTTGACATTTTCTCTTAATATAGTGTATAATAATAAGAGTTAGCGTCTGCTAACTCGATAAATTTTTATTGTTTTCCTATTATTTATCAGGGAGGAGTCTAGTCATAATCTTTAACGAAGGTTATCACTAAATAATAAGTTATGATGACAATATTATCACAAAGAACCGGACGAAAAAGGATTATTTCCAAAATAGAGGGGAATGATTTAATTAGAAACAAGATTCAGGACATGGGGATTATCGTTGGTAATGAGATTGAGATTTTATCCTCATTGGGAGATAGCATAATTGTCCTTGTCAAGGGGACTAAAATTGCTCTTTCCAAAGAGGTTGCCTCAAGAATTCGCGTTGATTTTTGTGAACATTTCAGGAAAGGAGACAAAGAACATGATAACATTGGACAAGGCCATTATCAACACAGACGTGGTCGTATCATCAATCACAGGTGAACAAGCACTAAAAAGACGATTAATGGATTTGGGTATATTGCCTGGGGTAAAGATTTTTGTTAGAAAAATCGCGCCTTTAGGTGATCCAATAGAAATAACCGTTAAGAATACCGATTTAACATTACGAAAGCACGATGCAAAAAATGTATCTGTTGAACCTATTTCCCAAAGTTAATCTTTGGGAAAAAGAATTCATAGCGCAGTTACCCTAAGCTAACCAAGGAAAGGAAAAGAAAATGTCAATAAAAATCGCTTTAGCTGGTAATCCCAACTCTGGTAAGACTACCTTGTTTAACAATCTAACAGGTACAAACCAACATGTTGGTAATTGGCCAGGTGTCACAGTTGAAAAAAAAGAAGGTCGACTAAAAAAACATAAGAACGTTGAAATCGTCGATCTTCCCGGTATTTATTCTTTGTCTCCATATTCGCTTGAAGAAGTTATTGCAAGAGACTATATAATCAAAGAAAAACCCGATCTTATCATCGACATTGTCGATGGTACCAATCTCGAAAGAAATCTATATCTCTCCACACAGTTAATTGAAACAGGTATCCCTGTAGTCCTTGCGGTTAATATGATGGACAAGGTCTCCAAAAATCAAGATTCAATAAATTTGGAAAACTTACGCAAATATTTCAATACAGATGTAATTGGAATATCCGCCTTAAAATCTGAAGGAATAGACGAGTTGATCCAAATCGCTTTGAAAAAAATCGAACTCAGTAAAGAATTTGTTCCAATTGTCTGGTTTAATGAGAATATCGAAAAAGTATTGGCGCAACTTGTATCCCGCCTCAAAGATAATGTTGATGAAAAACAATTGCGCTGGTACGCAATCAAGTTGTTTGAACATGATAAATTGTTTATTGATAATATCAACCAAAATAATGATTTGCTTGAAGCGGCAAATAAAATCATTGACAGCTCATTCAATAATATCGACACAGAGAGCCTTATCACCGAGGGTAGATATCAATATATTGACAAGATTTATGATCGAATATTCATTAAGAACAAACTGCAAAGAGAAAAAATAAGCCATTCAATCGATAAAGTACTAACCAACAAATGGCTATCCCTACCGATATTTGCAGTTGTAATGTTTCTTGTCTATTACATATCAATATCGACAATCGGAGGACTAATGGCCGATTTTGTGAATGATGTAATCTTTGGAGATGGTGGCATTCCTGACATACTACGAAATGGTTTGCACGCAATCAATGCGAGTTCTTGGATCGAAGGAGTGCTTGTTGATGGAATTGTTGGCGGTGTTGGAGCAGTGCTCGGATTTTTACCAATGATGCTGGTTTTATTCATTTTATTAGGAATTCTGGAAGAATCTGGATACATGGCAAGAATTGCCTTTATACTCGACAGAATATTTAGAAGATTTGGCCTTTCAGGGAAATCATTCATACCGATGCTGATCTCAACGGGATGTGCTATCCCCGGAATCATGGCTAGCCGGACTATTCAAGATGAACAAAGCCGAAAAATGACTGTTATGACTACTTCATTTATGCCTTGTGGAGCCAAGCTTCCAATAATCGCCCTGATTTCCGGAGCGCTGTTTTCGAATTCGCCAATCCAGTGGATGATTGCTCCTTCTGCCTATTTCTTCGGAATATCTGCAATTATCATCTCAGGAATTGTGCTGAAGAAATTCAAAGCTTTCGCTGGAGAACCGGCCCCTTTCATTATGGAACTACCAGATTATAGTATTCCAAGATTTACCAGCCTTTGCCATCACGTTTGGAATAAACTGAAGTCATTTATAATCAAGGCAGGTACAGTAATTCTGGCAGCTAGTATTGTCATTTGGTTTCTATCTTCATTCAATTTTCGCTTTCACATGGTTGAAGATGTGGATACTTCCATTCTCGCGAGTATTGGCAAAGTGATTGAAGTCGTTTTCTCGCCTCTTGGATGGGGCAATTGGAAAGCCGCTGTCGCAACTTTCACCGGACTAGTAGCCAAAGAAAATGTAGTTGGAACCTTCGGTGTGCTATACGGCTTTGCTGAAGTAGCTGAAGACGGATCCGAGATCTGGGCGGTCTTATCCGCTGATTTTTCACCTTTGAGTGCTTACTCGTTTCTTCTTTTCAATCTGATATGTGCTCCGTGTTTTGCTGCAATAGGTGCCATAAGGCGAGAAATGGGAACTGCCAAATGGACTTGGATCGCTATTGGATATCAGACTCTGCTTGCATACGTATTTAGTTTAGTATTATTCCAGATTGGAAGATTATTCTTAGGATTTTTCACCTTTGGAACAATCATTGGAATTATAGTAATTGGAATAATGATCTATTTAATCTTCATTAAGAAAAGACCGGAAAGGTATTTGGTAGAAAATGAAAGGATTATCCGTAATTAGCGAAACTCTATTCATCCCTTTAGCAGGAAGAATATATGTATCAAAACAACATCCAAAACTACTGAATGATACAAAAGCACTCGAGATAGAATCGCAAATTGACAAAGAGTATTTATCATTGAAACATGCTGATGAATATTCTCTTTTAGCAAGTGCGGTAAGAAATTCCAATTTCTACCGAATCATACAAGCATACTTGAACGAAAAGCAACACGATGTTGCGATAATCAATCTTGGTTCAGGTTTAGATACTACTTGTTATCGAATGAACCTTGGATCAAATAATTGGTTTGATGTTGATTTGGAGAATGTTATTGAGATGCGAAGGAGGATGCTTTCTGAAAATGGTAATATTCATTTTTTGGCAGCGTCGGTTTTTGAAGACGAGTGGATTAAAATTGTCAAGGAATTCCATCCAAGAAATGTTTTAGTAGTCGCTATGGGGTTTTTTTATTATTTTGAAAAAGCAAAAATAGTTGATTTTATTGATAAAATCTTTTCAAGTTTTGCTAACGTTGATGTCGCTTTTGATACGGTCTCAAAAGCGGGTTTGTTTGTTAGCAACAAAATCGTATCGCAAATGGGGAAAAAAGTAATAATGCATTTTTATGTTAATGACACAGACAAATTCGCAAACAGTTATGCAAATCATACTGTATGTATTCCGGAAGAAAGATTCTATACAAGAACACTTAATCAGATAGGATCAGAACTCAAGTTAAAAACCAGATTATTCATGAAAATCTCTAATTGGCTAAACATGGTGAAAATAGTCCACTTAAAAAGGGAGAATTGAATCCAAAATGAACCCCATCTAGTAGACAAATGAAAAAGAGGTGATTGTTCCGTGATTTTCATAGGAGAATACCCTCTTTTTATATATCTATAAACTTCTATATTTAAGTTTTTTGTCTGAGTTCAAGCAATGTTACACTTTCAACGTGCGTTGAGTATAGGAGATTGCTTACAAAATACAGGGTTGTGTGTATTGAAGTAACATCAAAATGGCCACTTTTCAGAAATTACTATGTTTCCCCACACATATGCTGTGTGTATTGAAGTAACATGTATTTACTGAAATATCGCTGTAAATCCACTGCCAAATCGTGTAGAATCTTCCTGTAATCGTGTAAAATCGCAGGCAAATCGTGTAAATTGATGTGTAATCGTGTAGAAGTGTATTCACTTACCCAAATTCACCTCTTTTTTCGATATCATTTTGCTGATAAATTTTTAATGAAAAGTCCAAAAAGGCCCTATTTAGCGCAAAAAAAAGGATTGACAAATTGTATCAATCCTATGCTTCTTACATGGCGGAGGAGGGGGGATTCGAACCCCCGCACCGGGTTAACGATCTACTAGCTTTCCAAGCCAGCCCCTTCAGCCACTTGGGTACTCCTCCACATATTACTGAATCGTTCTTATTTTTGCGTCCGATATCATTATATCAATGCACATAAATAAAAACAACTTTTTTTGTCAGTATTCGAAAAAGAAAAGGCGATCAAATCTTAATCGCCTTTAAATTTTTTTCTGGCGGAGTAAGAGAGATTTGAACTCTCGCGCCGGTTCCCCGACCTACGCCCTTAGCAGGGGCGCCTCTTCGACCACTTGAGTATTACTCCATTAAACAGTCAGCCATTTTATAGTACTCTATTTTTGGCTGACTGTCAATATTATTTAACTTACCGGTGTCTCATTTTCCTTAGGCTCTTCAACCTCTGGTTGGGGGTTTTTTTGTTTTGGTTCTTCTATGACCGGCTCCGATATCGTCTTATCGACGATTGGTTGGGGACTTGCGGCTTTTTTGGCTTCGTTCAGAGCTTTCGATTGTTCTCGATAAAGTTTATATCCGCCAAACCCATCATATCCTAAGTATGCACCGCCGGCAACCGAGATGAATAAAACAATCCATCCAAGGGTCGTCATAATGTTTTGATTCAAAACTGCCAAGACAAACAATACCGATCCTAAAGTTAGGCTCACCAAATGAAACCAAAATTTCGTCGGTTCCGTTTTTTCATCAAAGAAATACATAGAAACGAAATAGATTAATCCGCGAGCATAGAAGAAAACCGCTAACAAATATCCATACAACGAAATCCAAAACGGATCACTTGCATTGCCCGAGAATACCACATAAATCATCAATCCACCCATAATCGTATCGAAAATTATTTCAATCAAATTGATAGTTCTCAGCACTTCTTTTTTCAGCGTTTTTAGAAGCGGAACGACGCGTAGTAAAGAAAAAATCACAATGGCAATCCCGGTGGTCGCATATACGACCTGAACTTCAAACAGTTTGATTAAAATTCCTCCAGCAATCAAAATTGCCGCTAGGATCCATTTAATCAGCCAACCGTAACCAAATTTTGTCTTTGTCATGTTAAAAACCCTCCTTTTAGTTTTTGGGTTCAATAATCATCATATCATTTCTATTATAAACTATTTTTTGACAATGTAACAGTATCCCAAAATAAATTATTCATTTTCTCGAAAAACATAGATTTGTTTCTTGCCAAGACTCTTTGCCATATACAAAGCATCATCGGCCTCTTTAATATAATTATCAAGCGACTGCGTAATCGCTTTATTTGACCCAGCAACTCCAAAACTGGCACTTGTTTTCATTGAACGTCCATTATGAACAAAGACTTGCTTGGCAACATTTTCACATAATACTCTGGCAGTGTTTTTTGCTTCTTCAATCGTCTTTCCTTTTTGAAAAATGATAAACTCTTCACCACCATACCGAGCAAATAAATAGTCGTCGGTAAGTTCTTTTGAAATCAAGGCTGTCGCTTCTTGCAAAACATAATCGCCCGCTTGATGGCCATAGATGTCATTAATTGACTTGAAATCATCCAAATCGAACATTATTACAGTAATCGTTTGTTTTTGCTCAATGGCTTTATCAAAGTACTCCAATGCTTTTTGAAAGAAATAGCGGCGATTATAAATCTTTGTTAAATCATCATATTCAGCGAAGATTTCCATTTTTCGCAATTCATTTTTATGATCAGTTATATCTTGATAATAAACTGTATATCCTGATATTGCCTGTTTTTTATTATATAAAGTCGTCATTTGCGCAAAAAAGATCCGTTCTTCTCCGTGATCGTTTAAAGTCAGTTCGTGTTCAAACTTATTCGTCAAATCTACAAACACGCCCGGATCAAATGCTTCAAATGAATGTAGGGTTAAATGCTCATTTTCATTAACCCGTCCCTCTATAAAATGCTTGGCAACTTTGTTAGCTTCAATAATCGCATAACCATCATCTAAAATTAAAATTGGGAAATCCGATTCTGTAAAAATTTGTCGATAGGCAAGCGGAATCAAATCAAACAGTTCAAATTTAATTAAAAGAATAAAGGTAACCAAAGAAAACATTCCCGAAAAAAATGGCGAGACATCTATTGACAGGGTTTGATCTCTTATAATGGCGGTAAATATCATAACCAATGATAATCCACAAGTTAACAAAAAGATTAGTGCTCTTTTTTTGGCTGTTCGAGCACTTTTGCGATACAATGCATAATAATTTGCCAGTGCCATAACCGCAAGTATCGTATTATATCCCATCATAGTATAATACATTATTCCTTTGTTAAAGGAAATGCCTGAATAGCCCCCACCAATCCAAGAGTTTGTCACCACTTCATGTGATTGAAAGAACAATAATTGAATTCCCGTTCCGGTTGGTTCGATCGTAGCCGGATATAAAAAATTAGAAATCGTTGACATTGCTGGTATTATCATAATAATAGCGATGTGCCACCATTTAAATCGCATTCTATTTCGCTTTTGCAGTACCGATAAAAGAAACCACATAACCCCAAAATATGGAATACAAAGGTACTGCAAATGGCTAAACCAAATTTGTGCTATCGGACTTTCACTAAGAACAAAACCGGCAGTAAAAAACATATACCCGCAGTTCAAAATGGCAAGATATG
>Ga0265297_10005630_pt1 | contig 18880 bp, 29 predicted proteins | sample Munlanlwell13791_FD_192502 | JGI IMG/M metagenome (GOLD analysis project Ga0265297, IMG submission 192502) | Leachate microbial communities from a municipal landfill in Southern Ontario, Canada - Leachate well 137-91 | ecosystem: Engineered > Solid waste > Landfill > Unclassified | place...
GACACACGCCAAGCCCCGGCGGAGGTTATTGTGGATAGAAAACAGTTGCGCGAAATGTTTGGCGGTAAATGTGCCTATTGCGGGAAACCGCTCGGCAAGATATTTCATGCGGATCATGTCGAGCCGATTTATCGCGGGTGGACAGACGCATCACGACCGAAACGTGCAGGCAAAGACGTTGCGGAAAATCTTTTCCCCGCCTGCCCGCGATGTAATATCAGAAAGGCGACGTTTTCGGTCGAAGATTTCCGCGATGAAATATCTACGCAATTGAAACGATTACGACGCGACTCGTCGGCTTTTAATCTAGCCGAAGATTTCGGGATTATCTCGGAAACCGGGAAACCTGTTGTCTTCTGGTTTGAGAAATACCGTGAGTCCGCCGGGGCGTAGAACAACTGCTTCAACCTGACACCTTCGGTGCAGGTTAAGCAAATGTTAGCCATACAATCACGGCATACCTTGTTATGCCGATTGATTGTGAAAGGAGAAGAAAATGCAATTTGAATTGCGAACTGAAACCTGCCATTGTTGCGGAAAGCAAATGATGGCAAAAGACAAAAGCAACCTGTTCCCGTTTTTATTTGCAGAAAGTCAAGAGGCACAAATGAAAAAACAAGGCGTTGCTTTCAGGTCTTCTTCTGAAAAAGATAATAAACGGATATGTATTGAGTGTGAAGCAAAAGGGCTTGCATCTTTTGTGTGTGCCCTTTGTGGCGAGCGTAAATCTTCTTCAAACGTTCAAGAATCTTTTGGTTACCCTGCTGAATATCTTTGCAAAGACTGTTATTCAACCGTATCAGCGGAAATATGGGAAAATAAAATTGAAGAGTTATCAGAATCCCATAGGTATGATTTTGAATAAAAAGTGTCTAACAACTGTCTTAACCTGACAAGTCCTAACGACCTTGTCGGGTTATCCAAATGTTATGTGCAAAACCGTTCAGACATTAAGGATTGACATGAAATGAATAAACGAGGAAAAATTATACATTTTGGAGATAGTCGTTTAAGAGCTCAATGTTCGCCTATCAATGTATTTCATAAAGGTCTACACAATAAGCTTGATATCATATCAAATACATTAAAAAATCACGGCGGTGGTGCAGCACTGGCTGCACCACAAATCGCTATTTTAAAAAGAATAACTGTGATTGATTATCTAGGAGTGCATTATGAATTAATCAATCCTGAAATATTAGAGAAATCAGGAGAACAATCAGATATTGAAGGGTGTCTTTCGCTGCCAGGTTTTTGGGGGAAGGTTAATCGCTATAAAGAAATAACTGTCAAATATCAGGATAGATTCGGAGAATTTCATATAATTGAGACTAATGATCAGATGGCTCGGTGCTTTCAACATGAAATTGACCATTTAGATGGAATTTTGTTTATTGATAGAATGGTTGATGAATATGTTTTTAATGATGAGACTAATGAGAAGATATCTGTTAAACAATTACTTGATATAACGCGTGAACGGTTCAGCACATAACAGCGAATATACGGTTCCGCTTCGCTTCACCCAAATTGCCTTCGGCAACTTCGTATATTCGCAAAACGTTATACGAATGACAGCGTGTTCACTTAAGCGAAGGGGTAGTCATGGAAGAGTTCATGGAGTGGATAAAGGATGTAATAAATCCGATGCGCCAACAGAAAGGTCTTTGCGCCATTGGATATGACGAACAGGTTCGGTGTTACGAAATCATACAGGCTTTTTCAAGCAACTGGACGGACAGACAGCGTGTTCACTCACGCGAGGAGGTAGAGGATGATAGATCATTATCGATGTGAATGCGGGTATATATTTGCGGAAGTCGAGCGTGATTCCGCGCGGTTTGATTTTCCATGCCCGAGATGCGGAAGACCGATAAGCAGAGCAACATGGGAACCCCGCGCCAAAAAGGATAAACTCATCGAAGCCCAGCGGGAAATGATCGACTTCCTCACGTCGGTAGCCGGGCGCTCATGGCTGGAATTCCCGGACGCACGGGCGAGGTACGCGGAGCTGTGCAGGAAGATCAAGGAGGCGGAAGGTGGAACGATTGATACTTGAAATTTTGGTGCTCGCATGCGTCATGCTTGCGGGTATGAGTATCGGCATGGGGATCATATCGCGGGAAACCCTGAAAGTGCTCAAGGCATACCAGGAAAAGGTTGAGCGCGAAAAGAAGGCCGAAGGCATATCGATCCGGTGCAATGCGTTTTTGGGCGACCCTCGATTCGTGTACGCGGAGACTTCCCCGGAATATGATCGTGCATCGAAAGAAATGAAGCTCGCGGTTCTCGATATGCTCCAGCGATGGATCCCGGCGGAAATCGTGGAAGTGAACGGGGGACATGCGGCCCCGATGTGTATTAAGTCCGATGGATCAGTAGAGTTATATGGTACCGAGGAGGCGGAAGGTGAGTGATACCCGCGAACTTAAATTTAGAGCATGGGACTCTATTCTCAAAGAATATGGTCCAAATGGTGCTTTTATTGGATTTTATATATTTGGCGAAGTGACATGTTTTGAACTTGTTTATCAAAGAATAGGTGAAACAATGGAGAAACGGGAACATTTACAGGGGGTGGTCCTTTCTGGATTAAATGATTTTATCATTGAGCAATACACTGGATTTGAAGATCAATATGGGCACCCTATTTATGAAGGTGATATTGTCGAGTGCAGTGATGCCCCAGGGTATGGGGAAGATTTTTATGGTGTAGTAGAATGGAATGCTACTGCTGGGGCTTGGTATGTTGTAAATGATGCACACAACATATATGATTCAATTTATGATTTTACAGGGTATATGTGTGTCGGTGGGGATATTCATCAATATGCATGGTTGTTAGACGAAGAAGGAGAATAAAAATGGAAATGACAACATTTGATGGTGTGAATTCATGTACGTATACAATTGTAGGTACTGAAGTAGAAATTACAATTAAATTGAAAAGTGGGCGAAAAATCAAACTTACTCGGGATGAACTTGATGAAATGATTGATGCACTCGGAACATTCAGCAAGCAACCAATGCGCGTGTATCCTTCTTTTCCTGAAGATTTATGGCCAATAATACCAGAAATTACTTGTTAATGTATTTTGAGAATGCAAAGTAAATTAAAGATATTCTTAATATATCTTAGAGGTGTGAAAAGGAGGATAGTATGTATAAGTGGAAAAACGCATTAGATGAATTGCCCCCGGAATATGAGGACGTATTAGCGTGTGATATGGAGGGGTGTGATTCTGATGAAATGGGGCCTTTTATTGCCCATTGTGAGGATGGAATGTGGTTTTCAGTATGGGGGAACGACTTTGAAATTTATGCAAAACCAAATGTCACGCATTGGATGGAACTTCCTGATGTACCTCAAGATACTGAATTAGATGGGGAACCAGGAGATATTCATGTGGAGTTGGATAGTGGGCGTTCATTGTATCTAGAGTACACAGAAGTCCTAGATCTTTTGGGGAAATTAACACGAAAGTTGAAGGACTATTTGGCAAAAAAAGAAAAAGAATTTTCATAAAACATCTTGACACCCTGTAAAGCCATGGTAGGGTGTCAGTGAGGAGTGCACATGTTTATTGTACTAATTTGGTTGTTTATTACGAGTCTTTTTGTGTGGTTTGCAGATTCAAAGCGGGAATTGTTTCTGAATAATGTTTCTGAAAAGCCACCTTCTATGCCATTATATTGGGTTTCTTTAGTAATGGCGTGCCTGTGTTGGCCTATAATCCCTTTTATAGGATTATATCAATACATAAGGAGAAAGCGAAATGAAAAAGAAGATAAAGCCGATACGCTTTGATATTGGCAGTGTCCATGTAGATATTGGTTGGTTTAAAGGTACAAAGCCAATTATATTCGGTTTTAAGCTTTTTGAAATGGATGGTTGTATACGGATCATATTTGGTATGTATATTGCTAAATTTGTAATTGAATTCTATCACGTAACGAGGTAATGTATGGAAACATTTGAACAGCAATTAGAACGACATATTATTCGGAACATTCATGCATTGCGGGAACAACAGTTTACGGATGAAGAGAGAGATCAATTAACAAAAGCTGTGAATGCACAAATTAATTTGCATGGCAGACTGAAGAGTATTACGGAAAAGTATCATGGGATCCCAAAGTTTTTGCAAACACAATATGTAAAGGAGCATGTACATGGAGTATAATATTTTTGGCTTTACCGTACTTCGTAGAAAAGATGTGAAATTATTTACTATTGGCTTTTGGCTTGGGCTCCTTCTTGCCCCTTCAATGCGTGGATCTTTGTTGTATTTTGAAGTAACAAGAATGATGCATGAAGGAAAGATGCGAGTGCATATTCAGTGGGATTTTTTGTATCTCCGTGCATTGGCATTTTATGTGTGGCAAAGGAGGAATCATGAAAAAAATTAGCTTTCTTCTTCTCATTTGTATTGTTGCTACGGGGTGTCAGATATGGATGCCTGATCTTACAATCCCGGAAGACTTTGATACACTGGACGAAGCATGGATTTGGGTAAGTACAGAACTGGAATACATGGAACAATCTGATTGGTGGCATCCTGCAAAAGTGTATCAAGAGGGTGGGGGAAGTTGCATGGGGTTTTCTACCCTGTTTGCATATTTTGCCCGCGATTTAGGGTATGAACCTGAAATTGTGCTTTGGCATGCCGCCAATCATTCATTAGTAAAAATTGATGGTGTGTTGTATGAACCACAAGTATACGGAATGTACTATATCTATTTGGAAGGTGGGTACACAACAGTTTCTTTGGAATATGTAGAAAAAATTGGGCGTATGCCCAATGGATTATAAATCAGGAGGAAATTATGTATTTTAATCCAGAAGACCTTCAAAAACTGAAGAAAAAGGTTCTCGAAGTTACACGAGAAGCGCAGACTCCAACTAAAAAGGAAGCCTCAGCGTTTAAGAAGGAACTTGAATTCGCGTATGTGGCCGCAGATTTGGGGTGCAAAGCAGCCGGAGTTCACGGTATTCTTTCTGCTATTTTAAGAGCAGTTACAAATGAAACATTTACTCCAAACACGGGATCAGGCGCCCCAATGTTATACTCAGCCTGTGTGCCTTTAGAAAAGAAAGGAGGTCATAATTATACGGTTGACGTCCCATTCATTGTTTTTCAAAGTAGCAACGGGCAGGCAGTCGGCGGATTCCGTAAGAATGGCACGGAGCCGGGAAATGCGTTGTGCGGTAGATGGCGTTATGCGACAGAGAGTGAAATTGAGGAATTTTTCGCAGCGCAAACACTTGCAGGGGATTTATTGCCATTCTAAACACAGATGGCACCCATGAAAGTATTTTTATGGGTGTCATACTTGCTTAATTAGAGATTTTTCAATATACTCAATTTTATGAGTAGATTTGAACCTGGACAGACTGTACAAATTGTAGAGACAGAACAAGAAGATAAACAACTTCTTGCAGATACATTTCCAGGGATTGATTTCAGTGACCTTGGCCTTTCCGCACCTGAGTTGCGATTCGTAACAAACCTTTCTATGTTAGGGATGTCACGGGCGGGAGATGCATATGCAGCTTCAGGGTTTGCGGAAAAGCCTGTAAATAAAACCCATGCACATACGCTCGCGCTACGGTGCATGGGGCTTCCTCACGTGCGCGAAGCAATTAAACGGTATTCAGCCTCTGTAATAGAACCCGCCGCTGATAGATTCACCCTTATGGCTACTCAATTCTGGGAAGCCCGTGCCTTCTGGAATCCACGTGATTTTTTTAATGACAACCACACGGCAAAAACATTAGATCAAATCCCCCAACATCTTCTCCTTTGTATCGATGGAATTAAGTTTGATAAAAAAGGGAAAGATGGAGATGCAATTGTTACGAATATTGATCTTCCTAATCGTTCTGAAGCTATTAAAGCATTAGAAGCATTGTTCGATAAAGAACGTCCGAAGCGCCCTCTCCCAAAAAGCAATATCACTCGTAATGTGAAAGAAATACTTGATAGAGCAAAGACACAGCCCAACCCAAAGACAACAATCGAACGCACCACAGAACGCATTACCGTAGAAGGTGACGATGATGCAACTGGCTGAGTACACCCCCCAAGATATTTTACAAATTCAAGAAAATCCACATGTTCTCGGATGGCTTATTGGTCGGGATAAACTTGGTCCAATTCATAGTAAATGGATTCATTACATTTGGGATCCAGATGGAATCCCACGAAAAGCATTACAAGCGTTTCGTGGATCGTATAAATCAACTGCTTTAGACCTCATTGGTCCTATCTACTATCTTCTTTTTTATGATCCTGATGCCCGTATTTTTATTATTCGTAAGTCATTCACAGATGCAGCAGAAATTCTTGAAACAATCATGCAAGCAATGGAGACTCCTGAAATTGTAAGTTTGTTTGAGTATGTGCATGGCAGTACTCCAAAATGTAGGATAAAGAGAAAAGAAAAAGTTACCTTTAATTTCAAAACAAGCATGACCCCGGAAGGAAGTCTCAATGCGTTTGGCATTGATTCTAACTTTACCGGTAAGCACGGGGACTTTTTCCTCCTTGACGACGTAGTAACAAGAAAGGACCGGTTTTCCAGGGCAGAGCGGGAAAAAACAAAAGATGTTATTCGAGAAATAGCGACAAACGTTGTTGACCCTGGCAAGCCGGTTCGTTTTATTGGCACTCCATGGCACAAGGAAGATGCATGGGAATCTACTCGTGAAGGTGAATACCGCATGATTCCTGTGCCTTTGCGCTATCCCTATACACACCCTGAAGTATCATGGATTCTCACCCCACAACAATTAGAGGAGAAAAGACGTACGACAAATGGGCCTTTGTGGGCAGCAAACTATGAATTAACGCACGTTGCCTCTGATGAAGCTCTTTTCTCCGATCCTCAATGGGCAGACTGGAAACACACAGGAATTGATATGGTCCGGGGCCATTTAGATGCGGCATTTGATGGAGACCACTATTGTGCTCTTACTATCATGGCGCGACGCCATGATGGGAAGCTACAAGCCCGTGGATGGGTATTCCAGGGGAATGTAAAAGATTGGTATGTATCTATTGAAAACATTTGCCGACAATTTAAAGTGCGTAAATTGTATTTGGAAGATAACCCAGATAAAGGATTTACTGGGGATTTCCTTTCTTCTCGTGGATTAACTGTTTCAACGTATACTGAAGCACAAAATAAGCATTATAAAATTAGCACCTATGCGTATGAAGTTTGGAATGATATACTATGGGATCCTCAAACTGAGGATGAATATATGGGGCAAGTGACGGATTATTGTGAGAAGCAAACTCCCGATGATGCCCCTGATAGTTTAGCATCACTTGTGCGTGCGGCATATTCAAAACGAAGTGCCTCTCGTATAAATCGATGGTTGTGGTAAGGGGTACACAATGGATAAAGATTTTATTCAAGCATCCAATATGGATGTAAACGCACAGGTGCAAGAAATACGTCAATTAGCAAAGGAAGTTCGTGAAAAGTTTCCAAAGGAAGCTCGGGGCGTACTTCGTGCTGACGCATGGTCCAATGCGATTTCTGGACTGGGAACAAGTGTGGATAAGCGGAGCGCAACCAAACTCCGTGGCGTGCCGATTGTTACGAAAGAAGAAGCAATCGACATGTATACTGATGGGTTTATTCGAAATCTTGTGGACATGTATCCAGACGATATGACTCGCCAATGGATTTCTTTACCAAAAAATCCTGAAGTAATTGATGAATTGCGGGTTTTGAATGCGCAGAAATACTATAACATGGGATTGAAATGGGCACGGCTTACTGGCGGCTCTATTCTATACATGGTTATTCAAGATGGTGGCTCTTCTCGGGATCCTGTGCGCATGGATAAAATTAAAAAAATTGAAGGATTTCTTGTCTTTGATTTGACCGAAATAGATACTGCGGGTTCTGAATGGGACACAGATGTAAATTCTCCCACGTACGGGAAAATCATTCGATATAAAATCAGACCAAAACAACAATATGCTTCCACTTCTACTCCTGAACGATTCTTGCACCATACTCGTGTTGTAGAATTTCACGGGGATGAAATGCCAAGAAGTGTTCTTGGACAGGCAAATAATCTTGAAGCTTCTTATTGGGGCGTGAATTGTATTCAAGCCGTATTTCCGTATGTATCTGATCTTATGGCGGCAATGGCAAATGTGAGCGCAATCTTATATGAACTCGTTATTGGTAAATATAAGTTTGCGGACCTTGATGAAATGCTCGCCCAGGGTAATGAAGGTGCATTGAAAACTCGTATGAATGCTATTGAACTCACGAAATCTATTCTTCATGCAGTATTACTTGGAGCGGATGAGGATTACGTACGTGATAGCGTCGCATTGAATGGTGTTCCTGATATTCTGGATCGTTACATGATTCTTGTGGCCTCCGTTGCAAAATGCCCTGTTACGAAGTTATTTGGACGTGCTGCTTCAGGATTAAATGCAACTGGTGAGAATGATATCAAAAATTACTATGATACAGTTCATTCACGACAAGAAAATGAACTGACTGTGCCGATTCAAAAGCTTTGTGCTATGGTGGGGGCATACCTCAAGACGCCCGCAGTGGGGCAGGTGGTCTGGAACCCATTGGTGCAGCTTTCGGCACAAGAATTAACCGAGAAAGAACGTATTGAATCAGAATCCTTTCGTACAAAAATGGCGGGGTACCAACTTGCAGTTACCATCGGTGCGCTTCTCCCGGAAGATGTGTATAAGTTAGAATTTGAAGAAAAACTAGGAAAACGGCCATCCACTGCGTTCCCAATGCCCGATTATGAATCAAATGATACGCAGACGGAAGAAACACAAAAAGATATTGATAAAGAAGCAGCTCAAAATGGGCCAAATAGGGCAAAGGATAAGAATGCATGAGAAAACTTTCATACGTTCAATTTAGAGAGGAAGTGAAGGATTCTAGAAAACGATATTATCAACAATATCATCGATTTCCAGTATTGCAACGGCATATCCCTCAATACCCATTTTTAGCAGAAGAAAAATTACGACGCACAGTGACAGATGTTATGACGTATTTTTTTGCAGGTACGTATGCCATTTTAGATTCAAATCCTATAAAACTTGATTCCCCAGAGAGTGAATTTGTTCTTGAATTGCAAGATATTGAATTAGAGATACAAACAGCAAACTTATTCCAATCAGAGGGATTACATGTGAGAGGACTCATCGAACAAATTGCTGAATACATGGTGGTACATGCTGCAAGTGATTTTTCAAAGTATTTTATTCAATTTTTAGATCAAGAATTTGTTGGCACAAACCTTTGGTGGTCCACTGTTCGGGATAAATGGATTTCTCTTTTAGATCAACGGGTGCGAGGCACCATGGGCCAAATGATAACTTCCGCCCGCGATACTGTATTCTCTATGGCACGTGAAGGAAAACAATTTTCAGAAATCCAACAGGCCGTAATTAAGTTACTTGAAGATGTAACAGAAACAAAAGCAGCCTTTATTGCGCGGGATCTTGTGGGCACGTTAAATTCTCAAATATTTGAACATACATTCACTTCTCTGGGATTTCCGGATTACTTATGGTTCACGCAAAATGATGAGCGCGTACGCGGGAAGCCTGGGGGCGTGTATCCGTATGCACTCCCATCACATTTTGATATGCATGGAAAATATTGCCAATGGGCCAATTCTTCCGTGTATTCTGAAGATGGTGGAAATACATGGATCCCACGAACAGAACGAATGCCCATTTTTAAACCAGGGGAAGACTGGCAATGCCGTTGTTTAGCCCAGCCAATTATTCGAAACTTTTTACAAGAAATTGATACTGAGATAAAACGGGAGGTATGATGAATATTCCAGATTATGTAATTGATGCTATTCGAAAAGAAGGTAGTGCAATTGGGTACGGCTCTATCACTATCAATTTAAATGAAGAGGGGGATTTCATTGATATTGTATGCACGAAAAGAGTGCGTTATCCCAAAAAGGCACCTCGTGCAGGTGATTTAGTTTCCCCGCATAGGACATTTATTGTAAAGAAGCAATAGATACTTGACATTTTATAATAAATATGTAAATACTCTTTATGTGACCTATCAAAGGAACCTATTGGGGTTCCTTTTATTTTGCATGGAGGGTATATGGGCGCAGATGTTATTCGTTTCGATCAGCATCCTATTGATTTAAAAGTACGAGAAACCTCTGAACAATTCCTCAAAGGTAATGCAATTATTACACGTGCTGGGGTTCTTGATTATTGGGATCCAAAACTCAATAAAATTCGCCGTGAATATCGACCACCTGAAGAAGTCTTCCATCCAGATTCCTTAGAATCACTTCGATTAGCCCCTATTGTAAATGATCACCCCTACGATCTTCCTGATGGCCTTATTACACCCGATACAGTAAAAACGCGACAAATTGGATCAATAGGTTCCAACATTGTAGCACTTGACAAAAGTGAGATTTTAGCCGAAGATATTGATAGCTCATATTATGTAGCTGCTGATTTGATCATTACAGCATTGGATGGTCTGTCAGATGTGCGTGATAAGAGACCAGCCTTGAGCGCGGGATATACCTGTACGCTTGAACCTGCCCTTCCTGGGACAGGGTACGATTTCATTCAACGAAACATACGCTACAACCACGTAGCGATTGTTAATAGAGCGCGAGCAGGTGCCCAAGCACGAATAAACTTGGACGCTGCACACGCAGAGATTTTATATCACGAGGAGGGTTTTATGGCAGATAATTTGAAGACCGTAAAACTCGATGGCGTGGACTATCAGGCCGAAGCACCGGTAATCGCTGAATACAATAAGGCGACCACACGGGCGGATGCTGCCGAAAAGCAGCTTGCGGAATTGAAATCCACGTTGTCACGGGTTGAGGGTGAACGTGATACTGCGAAAGAGCAGATCACCAAGTTGGACGCTGAAGTTGCTGAATTGAAGACAAAGCAACTGGATGCCTCTGCAATCGCTGAAAAGGCGAAACGGCTTGTTGCGATTCGTTCTGTAGCTGAAAAGGTTGGGGTTACTAACCTGGACAGTATGGATGAGTTGGATCTTATGAAAGCTGTTATTATGCAGAAATTTCCAGAAGCTAAGTTGGATGCTGCAAATGAAGCGTATATTCAAGGTCGGTATGATGGGATCCTTGGCATTCTTGACAAAGAAACTGCAAATGAAGGTTCGGCGCGTGGCGTGGTCCCCGTTCCTGCAACTTCCCATGCGGATTCTGCTCCTGTTCGGACTGCACAAGAAGCTCGCCAAGATATGATTAAATCATATACCGAGCCGAAAGGAGCGAAGTAATGAGTTACGGAGCTTATGGAGAAATGGAACCGGCTTTAGCTGGTCTCCTGGACGGCCTTTCCGGGCATGTCATTTCCACAAAAACGGTACCTGAAGATGGCTCTTTTGAGTTCGGGGATCCGGTTTTTGTTAAGGCAGATGATGACGTGTACGGATATGAAGCCGACTCTACGGATGGGGATCTCATGTTTAATGGGGTTGCAATCCGTTCTCCACGTTCTACACGCACCACTGAAGGTCAGTATGATGAATTTGACCAAGTGAACGTAGTGGAACGTGGGCGCGTGTGGGTGCCTATCGTGTCTGGTGTGACTGGTATTTGCCATCGTCCTGCATATGTCGTAGATGCAGCCGGTGCGACTCAGAAACAGTACACCAAAACTTCGGCAGGTAACTATCCTACTGGTGGAATTTTCCGGTCTGAACCCGTCGATGGGCTTGCAATTCTCGAACTGCAAGGCATCAATGACGAAAGTGAGAGCTAATATGGGACAAACATTACTGCACTTAGACGCCGATGACACGATCTTTTTCGAAGGCCAACTCGAACTGATCAAGGCGCAAACATACGACACAAAGTATGCCCCGCTGAAAGCTCTGAATGGTGGCCTTATTCCTGTATCTACGGAAGCAGGAAGTGGTGTGACGGAAATCACATGGCGGAGCTTCAGCCGTGTTGGACAAGCGAAGATTATTGCGGATTATGCGCACGACATTCCACGTGCGGATATCTATGCGACCGAAACTTCGGTTAAACCGCACTTACTTGCGCTTTCGTATGGTTACGGAATTCTTGAAATTCGTCGTGCTGCCCGTGCTGGACTTGCTTTAACTGCAAAGCGTGCAGAAGCCGTTCGCCAAGGTATTGACACGAAGATTAATAAAATTGCCCTCTTGGGTGATTCAGATTATAATCTTCAGGGTTTCTTGAACTATACCGGCATGCCCGAGTATACCGTGACTGCGGATGGAACGGGATCGTCCAAATTGTGGTCTGCAAAGTCTACGACACAAATTCTCCGTGACTTGAACGGAATGGTGTCTGAGATTATTACAACTACAAATGGGGTTGAATCACCCAATACTGTGCTGTTGCCCACTTCTCGGTATCTGTACATTAAGACTCTTCGTATTGGTGATGGCTCTGACAAGACTGTCCTTTCGTACTTCCTGGAAAATAACCCTGGAATGCGTGTTGAATGGCTTAATGAGCTTGAAGACCTTGGGGACGGCAGCACCGCTCGGATGATTGCGTACAACAATGATGCACGTAATCTCGAATTGCATATGCCCAATATGTTTGAACAGCTTGAAACACAGTTGCAAGGATTGGAGTATATCGTGCCCTGTATCGCAGAAACTGCGGGTGTTACTATGTACTATCCGTATAGCGCGGTATTCGGAGATGGGATTTAAGTTCAGCCCTACGTGGGGGATCGCGTAGGTAGTGGTAACGCTCTCCCATCCTGGGGTTGTAGAAATACACCCTGGGATGGGATTTATTAAGGGAGAGAGAAAATGATTGTTGAATGGAAGAAAGATCACTTATTGTCGGCCAGTATTCCCCGCTTAGATGCGCAAGGGAATTCGCTTCCGTCTGTCGAGATGGTAACACTTCATCCGGGGTTCAATGAACTTCCTGATGCTATATGGAAAGCACTCCAACCATCTTGGCAGTCAAAGATTGAACAAGGACTCCTTGTTGCCGATCATGTCTTTTCCGCAAAGGAAGATGACAAAGAGGTAACGTCTGGAAAGTCATTGTCAAGTATTGAAGTGTCTAAAGCAGTAGCCATTGTGAAGAACACTTGGGATATTAAGACGCTTGATACATGGCTGAATGGTGTCGGTGGCAAGGGTAAAGAAAAACGGGATGAGGTTCGTTTGGAAATTAAAGAACAAAAGGACCGCATTATCAATTATGCACCCCCAAAGAAAGTGAATCTTTAAGGAGTAATGCATGGCAGCGGACACAAGTGCAATCGAAGCGTATGAAGTTTCTGATTTTATTGAACAGCAATGTAGTGCTTTGTATGCCCAAGAAACGTTAATGCAATTTTACATTGATCTTGCAACTTCACAAACAGATGAAGTTTGGTTTGGTCCATTGTATAAATACGCTATTGCACTCCGCGCCATGCATAATTATTGTATTGATACGTATCGAGAACGAGGCGAAGCAGGGCTTCTTACAGGAATGTCTGAAGACAATGCTTCTGTACGGTACTGGAATAAAACAAAACAAGCGAGCAATTCAGATTTGTTGTCAACACATTATGGAACACGATTATATTCAATCATGAAATCCCGTGGCCCATCCATTAGTGTTGCATCATCATACGAGGGATAATATGTTTTTTCATGTTCAGACATTTGAATGTTACAAACCAATTGTCCCAAATGATCCACTAGATCAGGAAGATCCACTTACAGAAGATGGGGATTCTTATATTGATTCAGAAAAAACATATGCATATGCAAATGATATTACAGGCACATTATCTGCTATTCGGATTCATCCGAATGAAAAGAATTATCAAGCATTTGAAGATGCTCGGTTTATTCTTCGTTGTCGGAGTTCTGAAGCTGGAAATGCAGTAACAGGAAATCTTATTACAGACGGTACAAATTGGTACGAATGCCTTGGAACGCTAAACTTTACAAATGTCCTTCCAAGTTTTGCTGTGTACCTACGGGAACCACAATTTGATCCAACACCGTTGATTCAGGGGGAAACATGAGCGATGCTACCCTCTTATCCAATAGAGTAATTGATGCATTAAATGTAGGTGTTGTGGCTGCTTTTCAACAATTGGGGGAAATAACAGCACGTGGAATGAAAGAAGCCCTAAGTATGCGAGAAGCAGTCTTTACAGGAAGACTTCAAGATTCTATTACATACGCTTGCCTCCCCTATTTGCCAAAAGGTTCAATATCCCTTTTTGGAAGAACCCCAAATGTAAATCCCGGCAATCCAAATGACTTACTTTTTGGGGGGGCTGCACAGCCACGGGATCTTATTACGCCAGTTACGAAACCATTTGTATTGAAAATTGGCACACGAAATCCGTATGCACGCCATGTAAATGATGGCACAGCCCCACATAGAACCAATAGAGATCAACTAGAGTTTATTCATAAAGTAACTACGTGGGGATTTGCACATGGATTAGATGCCACACAGGTAGAGGGGCTAATTCAATATATTCGAGATAATGGCACAAAAGCGAAACCCTTTATGCCACAGGCAGAAGCGTATTTGCGCTCTGCCGCCCCGAGTGTTTTAAAATATGCTATTCAATCACAGCTACGTGCAATGGCGCGTAAAAAGACAGAAATTTCATCAAGTGGGGTAAAAGTGACGATTACCCGTAGTAAATAAAGTGGAGGTATGTTATGATGTTGGCAGCATTACTCAGATACTATCATAATGTATCTGAACTTGTTACTCGGTTAGGCGGGGCAAAAATATATATAGCAAAAGCCCCAACACCACAGCAAAATGTAGCTGCGGTGAAAATACCCTATATGATCTTAGATGCGCCCATACCTAATCCGCGCAAAAAGATCACACAGAAGTTTAGTGAGGAAACAGGGGTTGTATACATACGAGTGTTTCATACGGATCCTATTTGGATTACAAACACAATGAGTATGCTCCTTCGCTACACCGAGAATTTACGCGGGGATTTGGTAGGTGCATCAGATGTGCATTTAACGTGCAAATCACCTACCCTAGATGAATCTGCTGGGGGTTTGACAGTGGGAATTTTGGAAATTCGGTATCGTCTCAAATGGGAGACAGTGATGCCTGAATAATGGGGCGTTGCCTCAGATAGAAATATCTTTTGCATAGGAGAATGTCATGGCAGAAGAAAAACGTATAATTGGGGACGATGGACGGCTTGGCTATGCAACACTTGCAGAATCGCCGGTTACATCGTTTGTGGCAGGGAAGATCTATAAAATTATAACCAAAGCGGAATCTGGTTCAATTTTTGGTGAACTTGCCGTTGGTGAATTTTATCCAGCTTCTACTGCGATTGCAGGAACAGCCGGGGATACCGCCACTGAGCTGGAAGAAACAAACATGTTGGACCTTACCTCGTGGGGCCTCACGATCCAGGCAGATGAAGTGCCGGTAACAGTGCTTGCTGACGTGTACAAGAAGTACCGTAAGGGAAAGAAAGACGCGAATGGCACTGCATCGTTCCAGTTTATCAAAGGGATTACAGACCTTCCTGGTGGATTGGCCAATCAGTTCTTTAAGATTGTGGAAGTTGACGGCAATGGTGCTGTTACAGTATCACCCATCACTACCGACTCAATGTATCTTATTGGGTATGTGTGTGAAGAAACTGATGTGGATGAAACTTCGACGCTTACTGTTCTTCAGGTGGAATTCTTCAACTTTGATCTTCCAATGAATACTTCTGAAGCAGTTACGATGGAAGTGCCTTTCCGTCTCGTTGGTAATGTCGATCCGATTATGTATCGTGTAACCAATTCGTCAACCGGAACGTAAAAATACATACGAAGGGAGAGTAACGTATGAAGATTAATGTTTCATTGGTGCGGGAGTATATCCCATCTTGGAGGGACAATAAGAGCGATGAAGAGCCTATTGTCGTCGAACACCGGGCACCCACACTAACGTTGCGGAATAAGCTTATTCCGCAACCGAAGGTGGTCCTACATGTAGATAAGGACGGACGGTCAGAGGGGGCAGAGTCTACGGTTACTGTGGATAACTGGCGTATTTGCGAGTCAATGGTTGAAAATTTTCGAAACTTTGAACTAGAAGTGGAAGAAAATGGAAAATCACGTACCATTGTTGTGCAGACAATGAAAGAATTGTCCACAAGTAACTATATTCCCTCGGAAGTTGGAGGACTTATCGACGAGTTGGGGGCATATTTCCAAAAGATCCTCCAGGCAGGGATAGACGAAAAAAAATAAAAATAGCATACCGGTTGTTTAAGGCCGGTATGCATTTAAAAAAAGTAGATGAAAAACGTGGAAGAAAGTTTGTGGGATCTGGTTCATTTGCAGATAAAATTGCACTTGTATATGGTCCCAAAGACGATTTAACCGTTATTCGTTATCGAGATATTGCATCGTACTGTGATGCAGAGTTCTTTGAATTACTGGCTTGCTGGCAAACCTCTAAGGCACTCGGAAGCCCAAATGGGGGAGTTGGTTGGATGAATGAGCCAGTAGAGTTTATTGAGGCTTTTCTTTTATTAGAGTCTGAGTCTAATAAATATGAAATGGAGGAAATGCAGAAGAAACAAAAGGATATGAAGACTTCTTCTAAGAAGTCAACGCCACGAATGCGACGTAGACGGTGAGGTACTTATGCAGGGTGTAGCAGAAGAAACAGTAGTTCTTTTACGTGCAAGTGTTGATCAGGCAATACGTGAACTACAAAAGGCACAGCAAGCATTAGGTGGTGTCGAAAAAGCTGGAAAGGGTGCCGCTAACGCTGGTGATAAAGCAGCAAAAGAAGCTGAGAAGACCGCAAAGGGACTTTCCCGGATGTCTTCCAACCTTGCCGTAGCCGCCACCCAGATCGCTGCATCGATGGCCGTTATCAAAACACTCGTGGAAGGTATCAATTTTAATGCATTCATCGAAAGCAACGAAGTTGCTTTCGGTGTAATGCTTGATAACGTAGAACTCGCACGTGATAAACTCATTGAATTAAGAAATTTCTCATTACAAAATCCTTTAACTCTACGTGATGTAATCCAAGGTGCAAAGCAAATGCGTGCCTATGGAATGAGTATAGAAACAGTTACCGATGATATGGAAATGTTAGGGGACGTGGCTCTTGCTCTTAATATTCCCATGCAAGATATGATTTATACCTATGGCACCCTTCGAAATCAGGCACAAGCCTATGCACGCGACCTCATGCAGTTTGGTATGCGCGGCATCCCTATTTATGAAGCGCTTGCCACAGTCCTTGAAGTAAGTGTGCAAGATATTCGTGCAATGACACAAGAAGGCCGTATTGGATTCGCTGAAGTAGAACGTGCTTTCCAATACATGACACAAGAAGGTGGCCAATTTGCAGGCATGATGGAACGGAGTATGGAAACATTCACCGGGATGTCTAGTGTTCTCAAAGACCTTGTAGATATTGCACGTGGAGAATTGACTGAAGGCGCATTTGAAGAATTGAAAGATATGCTCCCTACCATTAGTGGATTAGTGCGTGAAAACATGGATTCCTTCCGTGAAATGGGTGAAATCCTTGGGACGTTTGCTTCTTTCTTCATTAATGTTTTTACTGGATTTGTTACACTTCTTATAGAATTACCTGATTCAATAAAAAAATTAATCATGGTGTTGGTTGGTGCTGGTGGGTTAGTTGCAGCATTGCAATTAGTATTCCGCACGATCAATTTCATTGCAGGGACTGCCTTGACAGTATTCAGTCCTACAGGAGCAATTATTGCAGGTATTGGCGTAATTGTAACTTCTGTTATGGCTTTAGTGGGACATTTGCGCACTGCACAACGAGAACTAGAAGAATTAGAACGTGCACAACGGCAAAATCAAGTGTCAATCATGGCGAATGCAATTGAAGAAGGGCGCCCAGTTCCAGGACTTTCAGATCGTGTGCGTGACGTTGCTATAAACACGGGCACAACTGAAGATGCAGCAGCATTGGCGCGAACACTCACGTCTGTTGCAATAGCATATAATGAAGTTGCTGATTCTATTGAAACAATAAACTCAATACAAGTAACTCCACAAACATATGACAGAATTACAAATTATATGATGACTCAAGGGGACTTTATTGTTGCAAAAGCACGTAAAGTAGGAACTGCACGTGAAGTAGGAACTGCATTAGGAAATCTCTTTGATCAAGTAAATACACTCCAACTTACACCAAGTGCTTTAAATAATTTAACTGAAAGTCTCGGGGAACTTGGTGAACGGTATAGAACAACATTTAATTCTACTGACTTACAGGAATTATTTGATTCTTTTAGTGCCACATATGTTGACGCATTACAACGATTACAATCAGCAAATGACGAAATGACACGTGCGAGTCGTGCAGGTTCACCCGCAGAAGTATTACTTGCACTTGATGCAGCAACAAGCAGGGCTATGGATTCAGTTATGCATGCACGAACTAATTTACGCCTCTTTGCAGATGCAATGGGTGGGAGCCAAGAAGCTGCGGAAGAATTAACACTTGCTCTTGAAAACATGTACATTGCAGCAAATCCGCCTACAGGAGGGGAAGATCCCATCCGTTGGTGGCATTGGTTCTCTGAAATTACCGGTGTGGCACTTGAAGACATGATGGATGCAGATAAAGTTCGCTTCTTAGGGGCAAACGCTGCAAATGCATTTCTTGAACCTATTATGCAAGGCATACAGGATGCGCATGTCCTTGATACTCTTTTTGGCGATACAGAGCATTCACAAGATGCAATAGAACAAGCAATGGAAGATATTGATAGTCTTATATCTACACTATTAGACACTGCCAATCAAGTTGAATCAGGAATTCCCCTTGCGGATTTCTTTATTGCAG
>Ga0265297_10005631_pt1 | contig 18879 bp, 24 predicted proteins | sample Munlanlwell13791_FD_192502 | JGI IMG/M metagenome (GOLD analysis project Ga0265297, IMG submission 192502) | Leachate microbial communities from a municipal landfill in Southern Ontario, Canada - Leachate well 137-91 | ecosystem: Engineered > Solid waste > Landfill > Unclassified | place...
CGTAGGGATCATTGGGGTCTTTGAGCTTGTCCAGGATTTTTTCTTTGTCAATTTCAAGCAAGGGCGCCAGATTTTCGGCCACCGCGTTCTTGTCCTTCACTTCGTTGGGCGCCAAAAAAACCGTCTGATAAGAACGGTTCAAAGCCAGCGGGTGCCACACACCCCCTTTTTCCTGAATAAAAATTCCCCCTCGCTGGGGAACTAATTTTTGCAAGACCTCGTGCTGTCCCTTGGCCAGAGCCGTGTAGAAATTATGGCGGTTCACCTGAAGCCCGAAAAGACGAACCAAGACGCAGCCCGCCAGCGCCGCGATAAAAATAAAAAACCCGTAGAAACGCAGATTTCCGAACTTTTTAGACATTATTCTCGCGAAATTATTCAGACAAAGCGAAAGACGAAGGAATTATTTTCAGATAGCTGATCTTATCAACGCTGACCAGATTTAAAGTTTTCGCCGCGCTCTCCAGATTGTTCACCGACCGGGCCTCAGTCAAAGAAACCATTTTTTTCTGATTCTCTTCCTCCCGATCTTTCAGGACTTTTTGATAAGACAGCAATTCGTAATTTTTGGCCACGACCGCGTTGATCTGCATCAAATAAACAATGCTCAAAAAAACAAAAGCCATAATTACGGTCAGACTCAGGCCAATCTTGCCGCGCTGCTGAACCTGTTCTTTGACTGAAATTTGTTTAGCTGGTTTGTAATAGGTCATAGAATTTAAATTTTGGCGATCGCCCTTAATTTGGCACTGCGGCTGCGGGGATTCCGGTTTATTTCTTCTTCTCCGGCCACAACCGGCTTCTTGGTGAGAATCCTTACTTGACCATCTTTGGCCCGATTTTTAAAAAAGTTTTTGACGATTCTGTCTTCCAGAGAATGGAACGAGATCACCGTCAAACGTCCTTGAGGCGCGAGAATCTGGAGGGCTTGGGGCAAAAACTTTTCAAGGCTGCCCAATTCATCGTTGACCGCAATTCGTAAAGCCTGAAAAGTCTTAGTAGCAACATTTGTCCTGCCATATTGATATTTTTTTGGCACCGCGCTGGTTACCACTTCCGTAAGCTGTCTGGTGGTAATGATCGGCTTGATCTTTCTTATTTTTATTAATTCTTCTGCGATGCGGCGATAGAATTTCTCCTCGCCGTATTCTTTCAATATTTTTTCCAAATCTTGGCGCGACCACTGGTTCACGATGTGCGCGGCAGTTAATTCCTGGTCCAGCGAGAATCGCATATCCAGGGTCTCGTCTTTCTGAAACGAGAAACCCCGGCCGCTCGCGTCCAACTGATCCGAAGACATTCCCAGGTCAACGACAATGCCGTTGACCGGCGAAAAACTATTTTCCGCCACCACTTGCTTGATGTCCGCAAAATTGGCGTGAGCAAAGATAACATTCTTAGCCAGGTCGGGAGCCTCTTTTTCTATTCGGGATTTGGCCCGCGCCAGCGCTCCGGCGTCCAAATCCAGGCACAAAACTTTCCCGGCCGGAGCTACGCTTTTCAAAATTTCTAAAGTATGGCCGCCCGCGCCGCAGGTGCCATCAATGAGGTTTGCGCCAGGTCGGGGGTCCAGATATCCGACAACCTCTTTTTGCAGGACCGAAATATGCATTTAATTTCCTTATCCTCCTCCAGGATTTTTTAAAAACCTAACTCTGAAAGCTTGGCAGCCATATCACCCACCGCACTTTCAGTTTTTTGCTTATAATCCTCCCATTTCGCCTGATCCCAAATTTCAAGATGGCTGTAAACGCCTGCCACCACCACGTTCTTTTCAATTTGCGCGTATTGTTTCAGATTGTCGGGAATCAATATGCGACCCAGAGAATCAAACTCAACTTCTACCGCTCCCGAAAGAATAAATCTGGCCAGGCCCCTTGTCTCCATCTGGCCGGTCGGCAACTTGCTCAATTTATCGGCCAGCTTCTCCCATTCAGTCATCGGGTAAACTGCCAGGCAACTATCAAAACCTCTGGCCAAAACTGCGCCCTTACCCAATTCTTTGCGCATCTTAGCCGGGATCGCCAGCCGCTTCTTTTCATCTACAGTATGTTTATATTCGCCGATCAGCATCTGCTTTGAATTTTATTCTTTGAGGTATCCCGTCTCTATTCCGATCCACCAACTGCCGAAGAAGAGACTCCATCGTCTGTCTGTCGGGTGGACAGACTGCCGACAATGGCCCTCGGCTCTTCTTCGGCTCTTGGCGAATTAGAATTGGAATTAAAAGCTAGGCTAATCGCTGTTCAAAAATATGTCGCAGGCACGCCCGCTTTTTTGTCTAATACATTTATACAGCGCGCCGAGACATAAGCGGCGGCCGATGATGAAAATATCTTATCTTGAACAGTCGACCGCGTTTTTTGAACGACGATTAGCCTAGCTCAAGAGTTATCCACAGAAGTAACTAGTTATTAACACCTTTATCCACTTTCTTCCACTTCCATTCAATTTTATTCCACTTGTCAAAACGCGTCAACCACTTCCTTTCCCTTAAATCTCATAATTCTACTGGGAGTTGATTTTTCGCTTAAACAAGGGAAAAACTAAAAGAATCCCGATAGTCGGGATTCTTTTTATTCCACAGGTTATCCACTTATGAAATTTTAAAAGCTGTTTGACACAATAATGCCGGGTATTATAATCGAAATATGAAAAAGAAAAATTTTCCGGACAATTTTGAGAAAATTCTAGATGAGGCACTAGAAAAACAAGCTAAAACTATCTTGGATGGAGTCAGCTTTAGTTTTAAAAACTTTAAAGAGGAAAATAAAAAAGAGTATAAAAGACTGGAAGATAAAATAGACGAAACGTGCAATCTAATTGACGGATATATAAAAGAACAAGAAGATTTTAAACAGGAATTTGAGATCATAAAATATAAGACCAGCAAGATTGAAAAAGTCATGAAGGACAAACTGAAAGTGGAAATCAAATAGTTTAAACAGTAAAAAAATCCAAGTGAAGGGATTTTTTTGTTACTGACTGTATCGTGGGCAATATAGGGATCGAACCTATGGCCTTCCCGATGTGCCCCGTTAAAATTTTGGTGGGTTTGAGAGGATTCGAACCTCTGACCTCTCCGATGTGAACGGAGCGCTCTAACCAACTGAGCTACAAACCCAAATTTTTTTGCGGGGCGTGAACGGGACGTCCCGATTTTCGTTCCGCTTAGGCGGAACTGAAAATCGAGGATCCGCGAAAAATTCAAGAATTTTTCGGGACTCTACCACTGAGCTAATTGCCCTGACTTATGACAAATTCACCTGATCAATAAACCGCAATTTGTTGATCAGCTTTTCGTGAGGCTTTTCCAGAATGTCGCGCACGAACCGATCAAACATCCGGAAACGGTAATCAAATTCCCTGGTGTCCATCGCCGCAAATTCAATTTCCTTGCCCACATCCGATTCAACCTCCGCCAAGAAATGTCTAAGCTTGGTGTGCGAAATGTCGTCGCCCACCAGAAACAGATCCACCCGGGAATTATCCGTATTCAAAAACACCCCTCCGATCAAAGCCATCTTGATCCGGCCAAGCTTCACGATCTTGCGCAATATTTTTTCTTTAGAGGTGGGACTGGATTTTAATATCAGTCTTTCCAGCTCCGGATAAAATTCAAAGGTCTGATCGGCGCCGTAATAAACCCCCGGCGCCAGTTCGTTTTTCTTTAATTTCACCACCACCTTTTTTTTCAAAAGTCCGATGATCTCCAGTTTCTTCAATTGCGTCTTCGCTATATTCTCGTCGGACTGAGTTCTTTTGATTATGTCATCGGTCAAAAAGCTTTTTTCGGGATTGCGCATAAAGAGTTTCAACAACCTGACTTTGACCGGGGAATCAAACAAATATTCAAGGGTTTGATCTGACATAAAAATTGAAGTTAACAAAAATATAGCGGACAATCGCCCTCCGTCTCAAGATTAAACTTTTTTTACCTTTCTGTCCACCCTATTTTAATCGGCTGAATATTTTGATATAATTTATTTTGTAACTTTATGGTCAAGACCGAAAAAATAATCCTCCGGGGACCCAAAAACAAACAGGCCGTCTGCGATATTTTCATTTACGAACCCGAAAACATTGAAGAAGCGTCGCTGGGCAATTTATACATCGTCGGCGAACTGACCGACGAAGGCGACAAATCAGGGCATCTCGTCAATCTTTTAAGCTCGCTCATCAAGCGGGAATATTACTGCGCGCCCCATAAAGGGCCGCTTGATTCGCTGGAAAGTAGTCTGAAAAAAGTTAACATCACGCTCAATGAGCTGGCCAATCAGGGGAATCTGGAGTGGCTAGGCAAATTGAACTTTGTCTGCGCCGCGCTCAACAAAGAACAAGACCTGTTTTTGACGCAGAGCGGCAACGCCCAGGCTTTTTTATGCCGCGAAGGACAGCTAGCCAGCATCACCAAAAAGCTCGTCCCCGCTCCCCAAAAGATCCATCCCAACAAAACTTTCCAAAGCATCATTTCGGGCCAGGTGGAAAAGGGCGACAAAATTATGCTGACCACGCCTAACCTTTTCCGGTTCTTCAATCTTGAGGGTCTGGGCGAACTGCTTTCATTACCCAAAATAGAATTCATTTCCGACCAGATGAACAGAGTCCTGCGCGAACAAAAAAAGCCGCCTTCGCTTGGCACCTTGTTTTTGGAAATGACGCCTGATGAAGATTTTTTTCCCGCTCAAGACCCGGATCGCCAATTCATCACTCCGCCATTGAGCCTGGAAGAAATATTGACCTAAAAATAATGCGAGCCGTTTACACGGCTCGCTTTTTTGTCGTTTAGTGTTTGTTTGCTTAACCGACCTTCGTTTTCAAAGTCAGATTAAGCATGCTTAAGACATTTCTGATCTCCTCCAGCTGCCGGCGGCCAAAATTCTTTAGCATCAGCAGCTCCCGTTCGGTCTTTTGGATGACGTCGCCCAAGCGCGTCAATCCGTTCAACCGCAGAACGTTCAATGTTCGGCTGGAAAACGGAAATTCTTCAATTCGCCGGCATAGCACGCCGGCCAAAGACAGGATCACTGTTTCCCGTTCAGGAAATTTCTCCGCCAAAGCGATCCCCTGGTTAATCAAAGAATCCGCTCCCCGAAAAAGCGCGCCGATCCTTCTAAAAACCTCTTCCAGCACAACCGGATCGCCGGGCAATATCGCCGGACTGATAACCTTCTCCTCCAAGCTGATGATTCGCCTGATCTCGGAATCATTCTGAAGCCGCCGCAAGCCCCGGCTGATCTGATTATGAACGGCGGTCTTGGAAACACCAAACAGATCAGCCGTCCTCTGCTCGCCGAGTTTCTTCCCGTTCAATCCAAAAACCCGGCTGAACACTTCGGCGTAAAGACGCGCTGTTCCGCCATAACCGAGCCTGACCAGCACCCTGTCAATCACGGCCACTTCTTCATCGCTGACCGTGCCGATTGGCTTTCCGCTTATCCGCGACAAAAGATCGCAATAGCCCAGCCTATTATCCATTTTAGCCCTCCTGGCATTGTTTTTTATGGAACTTCCTTATTAAAAGGATTTAATATTATAGACCGCCGGACGCGATGAAGCAAGAGTCAATTTTTAGCTAATTGATATTTAGGCAAACCGTCGGCGTAATGTCTTTGAATCTCCGATAACGATAGAGATGAAGCATAAACACGGACGTCGTCAATCTGACCAAAAAAATAATATGTACCGCCGGATAGATTCATTCTGCCAATATTCACCATGTAGCCCTTTCCCGCGGTAATAGCTTCGTATGTCCCGCCGGATTTTACCAACGCTCCGTTGATGAAAATTTGTAGCTTTCTTGCTGGATCAACCGTTGCGGCCACATGAGACTATTGATTCAAAGGTAGGACCGCGTCTGTTTTGATATTATTGCTTGACCCGTCATCGTCCCAATAAAAAACGACCTGGCCATTCTCCGTTCTCAGCATTATTCTATCGTAAGGGGTAGACGGATTATCTTTGCTGAATATATGGCTGTAAGAAGGATTGGAAGTAGGATAGACCCAGGCTTCTATAGTCCCGGCAGTTGTTAAACCCATATCTGACGTCCCGCAATTTAAATAATCATTTGAACCGTCAAAACTCAAAGAAGATCTTCCCGCTACTCCGGCTCCAAACGGCGTAACATTACTCCAGGTTGCGCCGTTAATGGCGCAATTATTACCATAGCCGGATGAATCGTTAACGGCTCCGCCCGATCCCTCATCAAAATCCCAGACGCCCGTTGCTTCTGAACCTAAACCGTGGTAGAGACTGGCGGCAAATCGTATTCCGGCGGCAATCTTGCCTTTTTGCCGGGCAGAACTGACTGAAACCATTACGATACTCGCCAACAATCCAATGATGGCGATGACGACAAGGAGCTCTATGAGGGTGAAACCGGTTTTTCTTCGAAGAAGTTTTTTCATTGTATTATTATATCACAAAAAAACCCGCCGATGAGGCGGGTTTTTAGGTCTCGTAAAATTATTTGAGTTCCACGGTCGCGCCGGCGTCTTGTAATTTCTTTTTGATCTCTTCGGCTTCTTCTTTTTTGACGCCTTCTTTGATCATTTTGGGAGCGCCATCAACCAGATCTTTGGCTTCTTTCAAGCCAAGATTCGTAATCTCACGGACAACCTTGATCACGTTGATCTTCTGGTCGCCGGCCGATTTCAATTCAATATTGAAACTGGTCTTCTCTTCTGCGGCCGCGCCGCCTTCAGCGCCGGCAGCGGCTCCGCCGGCCATCACGGCAACCGGAGCGGCGGCGGAAACGCCGAATTTTTTCTCCAAGACCTTGACCAATTCGGCCAGATCCAAAACAGACAGCTCTTCTATCTGCTTCACGAGGCTCTGAAATTTTTCCGGAACCTCAACTTCCTGAATGTCTTTTTCTTCTGACATATTGTTTATTAAGCTTGAGCGCTGCCAATAAAAGTTTTATCAAACAAGCTCTCTCGCTTTTTTATAAATTTAATTATTTTTTTATTAATTTTGTCACTTTTTAATTTGCGATAAAACCTGCACCAGACCCCGGATATTACCCTGCAAAACATTGAGCATCCCTGACATCGGCGCGGCAATGGAACCGACCGCCTTGGCCAACAGCTCCTGCTTGCCGGGGAGCTTGGCCAAACCGATTACTTCCTCGGAACTGATAAAATTCGCCCCCAGAAATCCACCGGCTATCTTTAAGTGTTCGTCCGTTCGGCCAAAAGTATAGACTGTTTTAGCCGGCGCAATCTCATCGCCGTAACCCATCACCAGAGCAATTTGCCCAGGCATTTTTTTTGAATCCGCACCCTCAAAGCCAGCCTCTTTCAAAGCGATATCTATTAAGGTCTTTTTGGCCACCTTGATCTCAACGTCGCCGGCAGCCCGCAATTTGCGGCGCAGATCGGTCATTTTTTCCACGGTCAAACCGGTGTAATCGGCGAAAACCGCGGCCTTAGTCTTGGCTAATTTTTCTTTCAATTCTCCGATCAATTTTTCCTTCTGTTGTTTGGTGATCATAAATTTAGTTATAGAGATTTAACAAAAAACGCGCCCGAGGCGCATTAATAACAGCTTTTCGCCATAAGCTATTCGCTACTGTGGCTATAGGCTATCTCGCGCCTAGACAGGTTTTTACGCCTTTTAAAGGCCACCTGCCGTCTTTGGCTATTCAATTACTGTATTTCTTATTTTACTCAGATTTATGGTTTTGTCAATCCCCGCGTCTATGCATAGATTTAGGGATAAAGAAAAAAAGGGGGGGCAAAAGCGCCCTGTATTAGTCCCACAACGGATCATCCCAATTCCTATGGGCAATCCAATGGAAGATTAAATCGCTAACAACCAGAATAATGGCAATCATTAAAGCGATGTCATAAACGTCTCCGATCCAATATCTGATCATCAGCGGAATCACGGCCCAGTAGGCGTGGTGGATATGAATTCGCCTGTTTCCGAGCTTCCACAGAACGAGCCTTTCCACCTTCCTCGGCCTCGCCTTCAAGTTACCTCCCCTTATTTCGCGGGAATAAAGCAGAAAAGCCACCACCGCGCAAAGCACGGTCGCCGTAATCGTCGCCTTCAAGAAAAATAAGAGCATATTTCCTCCTCGTTATTTTATCCTTGTTCTTTTATTATAAACTATCTGATGTGTTTTGTCAACCAAGAAACTGAAAAAGGACGGATTTTACTCCGTCCCCCAACATAGATAAATAGATAAAAAATCTTTAATGGCTATCATGTCAAGCCGCGCGATTACTTCAAATATTTCGCCTTGTTTTTATTGTGCTCGTCCAAGGTTTTGCTGAAAACCGCCGGGCTGTTGAGCGGGTGCAGGAAATAGAAATAATCGGATTGGTCGGGCCAGATGGCGGCCTCAATGGCCGCGATGCCGGGATTACAAATCGGACCGGGTGGCAAGCCTTTGTTGATATAAGTATTGTAGGGCGACTGAACGGTTATGTCATCGGCGGTCGGCTGGCGCAGGCTTTTGCCGGTGGCGTAATTAACCGTGGCGTCGGACTGCAAAGCCATTCCGATCCTCAGGCGATTGGTAAAAACGCCGGCGACGGCTTTCATTTCACTTTCCGATTGCGACTCCTGCTGAACGATTGAAGCCAAAATCATCACCTCATAAATTTCGCGGTCCTGCTCACTGATCGCCGCTTTCATTTGGGGCGTCAATTTTTTGTCAAAGTTGTCCAAAAATCTTTTGACGATGTCAATGTCGGTTATTTCTTTTTTGAACCGGTAAGTATCGGGAAATAAAAATCCTTCCAGAGTTTTCTGGTCGGGCGTATCGTCCAGGAATTTATACTGAATCTTGAAATCCCCGGCGGTCAGATGATCCAATCCGTTCGCGCCCAGATTGCTTTCGGCCAGCCTTCCTTTGATCTGCGCCAGATCAAAACCTTCGGGAAAAGTGACGGAAATCTCGTCGGAAAGGTATTTACCGCCGGCCAAAGCATCCATAATGTCGGGGATATTCATTCCCGGCAACAAAAGATATTTCCCCGCCTGGAGCGAAGAGCCTTCTTTTTTATACCAAACATAAGTTTCAAACCAAAAAGCGTTGTGAATGAATCCTTGCTCCTCCAAATGCGCGGCTATTTCTTTCACGCCTTCGCCTTTTTGGGCGACAAACTCCGCCTCCGCGAAATCGGCCGGGCTAAAAACCTGGTAATAAACATAAAAAACGCTGCCAATTCCGGCCAAGATCAGCAACGTCAAAAAGCTGAATAAAATCAGCCAAATCTTCTTTGGCTTCCTGGCTGAAAAATTATTACCCTGATCCTGAACCGGCACATGAATGACATCCTGCATAAAAGATTTAAAATTATGTTATTAACGGCACAAAAACAAATCCCGGGAATTCATATTCCTCAAATTCTTTCTCGCTTTTTTTGATGATCAGCCACACGCTGTTTTGCACCGGCGCGACCAGCCGGCCGCCTGTTTTTAGCTGATCCTTCCAGATTTCGGGAATGCTCCGGGCCGCGGCGGACGCGATCATCCCGTCAAACGGGGCTTCGTTCGCCAGCCCACGGCTGGCGTCGGCGCAAATCACCTTCACCCGGTCTTTCTCTATAAAATTATACTTGGCAATGTTGCTTTTGCCAAATTCGCAGAGTTCAGGAATTCTTTCCACCCCGATAACCCGTCCTGTCTCTCCGGTACACTCCGCCAGAAGCGCCGTGCTCCAGCCCGAACCGCAACCGATGTCCAGAATTTTATCTCCTTGGCGCGGCTGCAAAAGCTCAAGCATAAAAGCCACGGTGCTTGGCTGAGAAATGGTCTGGCCTTCGCCGATCGGCAAAGCGTCATCAATTCCGGCCAGACGCGCCATGTTCTCAGGCAAAAAATCCGCCCGGTTGATTGCCTCAAAAGCGCGGATAATATTGGGGGTTTTGAGATAACCCCTTTGAACCAAATCTTGGACCAAATTTCGGTATTCCATTGGGGTTGACAAGCTTTTAATGACGGTTTATATTATTTAATGGTTATTCGGATAGAAAGTACATTTTAAAAGGAGGGTCAGTTTTGGAAGAGGCGCGGAAAGAAAAAAGCTTCACCAAAGACAACTTGCACGAACACAAAGAAAGAATATCCCGTCAACTTAAGCTGGCCACTTCTATTCAGGGCCACGCTTTTTCTGAGGAAACAGAAGGAGAAGTTAGACTACGGGTTGTTGTAGAAACATCAAAGTCCGATCCAGGATTCCTTAAAAAAATAGGAATAGAAATTCCTGGAGAAGACAGCTATGACGACGAGATACATTCAGGCGAAACCCGCCGTTCGCTTTTCCTGCGGACGCCTAAAGAAGTTGACAATTTAATTCAAAAGTTGCAATTTCGTTAGCCGCTCGCATCTCTCCTCGCACACCACGCCCCACCCTCACCGGTGGGGCTTTTTTTGTTTTTAAAAAACACGGTTAAAGCCAATCCCGCGATAAATCCACCAATATGGGCCATGTATGCCACGCCAGTTGGCGCCCCGATGAGCAATAATTGATAAAAAAACCAGATGAAAATGTAAAAGAACGCCGGCAAATAGAAAAATATCGGATAAAAAATGATTAGAACGAACGAGCGGATGTGATGTCTAGGAAATAAAATGAGATAAGCGGCCAGCACCCCGGAGATCGCGCCCGAGGCACCCACGGCCGGCAGATCAACGGCATCGGCGGAAACGAAGAAAGAATGCGCCAATCCCGAAGCGACGCCAGTCAGCAGATAAAAAATCAGGAATTTTATATGACCAAAATTATCCTCCACGTTATTGCCGAATACCGACAAAAACCACATATTGCCCAAGAGATGCAAAAGCCCCGCGTGCAAGAATACTGAAATCACTAGATTTTCCAAATTCTGGCCGGCCAAAATTTGGCTGGGCACGACTCCGTATTGATTGACCACGGTTTCCAGATCCCGCTGAAAAACGGTGAAACCGAAGATCAGGATATTAGCGATAATGAGACCGAAAGTCACCCATCCCGGCCCCTGTCCTGCCCGCTCTTGATCATATAAAGGAAATAACATAGCGGGAGAGTATACAAAAAAGACTTCGCGGGGTCAATGAAAAATACCAGCTAGGCGTTATGCCTGATCTCCATCACATCTCCGTCTTTCACAACATACTCTTTCCCTTCGGTCCGGATCAGACCCTTTTCCCTCGCTTTGGCAAAACCGCCGTTGTCTAACAGGTCTTGCCAGTTCACAACCTCCGCGCGGATAAAATTAGATTCAAAATCCGTATGGATAACTCCGGCGGCCTGTGGCGCTTTAAAACTTTTTTTAATGGTCCAGGCCCGGGTTTCGTCGGGCCCGGTGGTCAGAAACGTTATTAACCCCAAAACTTCATAACATTTTTTTATTAAAACATCCAGCTGTGAAAACTCGGGCAAGCCGACTTCGGCTCGCTCCTGCGCGGTCAGATCGGCGCCTTCAAATTCACCCAGAATATCAATCACCAAAAACGGCCAGTTATTTTTTTTGAAGATTTCAATAAAAGAAGCGCTCGCCTCGTTTTCGTAACCATTGAGAATATAAAGCCGGGGTTTGAGCGTCAGCAGTTGATAGGGTTTCAACACTTTCATTTCTTCTTCACTCCAGTCTTGTTCCGATAGAATTTTACCTTCCCGCAAAAAATCGAGCGCCCTTTGCATCACTGCCAGTTCCTTGGCGATATTCTTGTCGCCAGATTTCACTTCTTTTTGCAAATTCGCCACCCGTTTTTCCACGCTCTCCAGGTCTTTGAGCGAAAGCTCGGTATCCAAAATTTCTTTATCGCGCAGAGGATCAATAGTCTCTTGAGTATTCACGACAGAAGCGTTTCCAAAAATCCGCAAAACGTAAGCCGTGGCGTCGGTTTCGCGGATATTGGCCAAAAATTGATTGCCCAAACCTTCGCCCTGGTGCGCGCCTTTGACCAAACCGGCAATATCCACAAATTCCACCGTGGCGTAGATCTTTTTGGCCGACTGGGTCAGCTCCGCTAATTTGTCCACCCGCTCGTCAGGCACGGCCACAACACCAACGTTGGGATCAATGGTGCAAAAAGGATAATTAGCGCAGTCAACCTGCTTCTTGGTGATGGCCTGAAACATCGTTGATTTGCCCACATTGGGCAAACCGACGATACCGATAGATAAAGCTCCTCTCATTTCAAATCAAGTTTAAATTTCAACTTATTCTAACCAAAAAATCGCCGCTTGGCAATTTAAAACGTTAATAATCATTGGTGCCCGAAGGGACATCAATTTATTCCGAAGCTTCTACCCGCTTCTGCCAGCGCCTTTTTGGCCGCATTCTCGGGGATGAATAAAAGCCGTTCAAAAAAATCAGGTTCCAGATCATTGGATAATTTCTGCAACGAATTTCTGGCCATCTGGCAGTTTTTTAAAATCTCTCCGCTGATAATCGGAACCATTTGCCGCCAAAAAATATTCTCAAGCCGTTCTAGATCTTCTTTCAATTTTATTTCTTTCTGGCCGAACATTTTTAACAACAGAACCGCCACCGAACTCAAATGGCCCTTTTTCAGATCTTCCTGCCAATCATGCGCATCGTCGTTAATTTGCCTGGCGATCACATAATGTTCAAAGAATTTTTGCAGGTACCCGATCTTCCGGGCGCTTTTATTGCCGGCAAAAAATAAAAAGGTCATCGCCAAGGCAAATGCGTCCGCTCTTTCACCGAATTTCTTAAAATTATGAAAATCGGGTAAAATCTCCGCCGACAACCGGCTATCCGAGATCCGCGTTCGGCATTTCTTGAATTCCCAGAGATAAAAAGCGTCCAATCGATCAAAAGCCTTTTTCAAATGCCGGCGAAAAATTTTCTTTTCGTCGTTCTTTTCAAAAATGGCGAGCAGCCGGCGAAAGCAAAAATTGGCCACTGGCAGGCGGTCTATTTTCTCTTCCCCATCCAACAGGCCATCGTAAAGCGTGTAAGAGATCCACAAATAAAAATTAGCCAGACAAAGATCGGTCATCAGTTTTTGACTGTTCTTTGCGTCTTTGATGTTTTTGGCAAAAAAATAAGGGAAAAGCGCCATTTCCCTTTTTTTATCTTTTTTTATGATCTCATCAATCGCCGATAAAAAAATCTCCCGGAATTCCGGGGCCAATCCGCGGGCTTCGTTCTTTACCCGGCCGATAACCGTTTTATAAAGTTTTTCTTCTTTTCTATCTTTCATTGTCCGGAGCGCAAAGGAAAACTGACTAAAAACTCGCTACCCTCGCTTTCATGGCTACGAACGCCGATGGTCCCGCCGAAATTCTTTTCAATAATGCCTTTGATAGAAGAAAGCCCGATGCCCAGCCCCATTGATTTCTTGGTCGTGAAGAACGGCTCAAAGATTTTATTAATATTTTCCTGCTTTATGCCACAGCCGTTATCATTGACCAGCAAAAGAATACCCACTTCGCGCGATTTAAGATCAATCCGCACTTCTTTCTTTTGCGTGGCCGAACTTTCGCAGGCGTCAATGGCGTTGGAAATAAGATTTGAGATTATCTGGTTGAATTTCACCGCGTCGCCGAAGGTTTTGACCTCTTTCTCGGCTATGAATCTCAAATTAACCCCGGCTTTTTTGGCCTTGTAGTCGAAGATCTCCATTGCCTGACGAATCTCCCGATTCAAAGAGAACAGGCGCGCATTTTCTTCATTGCGCAACTGTTTTTTGACCGCCTCCATAAATTGCTCCATTTTTTTGGTCGCGGCCAGCGCTTTTTTAGTATATTCCTGGGCGGCTTTTATTTCTTCTTTGCCGCCGCCTTCCTTAACTTGACTCAAATTTAAGGACACTGCGGTCAGCGGATTCATCAGATCGTGAAAAATTCCCGAAGCCAGCCGACCGATTTCGGCAAATTTGAAAAGCTGGGCCATTTTTTCCATCTGCGCCTGTTTCAATTCGCGCGTCCGCTCCTCCACCCGCACTTCCAACAAATCGCGCTCCTGGCGCAACTCGGCTTCCGAGTGCCTGGCGCGTTCCAAAGATTTCTCAATCTCGCGATTGGAGAGCCAAGAAACGACGGCGATGACGGCGAAGGTGGTAGCGTAAGCGATGAAATCAACATATTTAAAAGATTCCGACTTCCAATAAAGATTAGGTTTAATTATTTCATTGATTTGCAAAAAAGATAAAGCGCCTAGAACCGAACACAAAAAAATCGTAGTAAAGAAAGCGAACCTTGCGTTGATCAAAATACCAGACATTACTATCAATAAAACATACATCAGTAATCCCTGGGGAATATTAGCGCCCCATTTTAAAAGCATATAAGTGACAGGGACAAAATAAAGAGCCAAAAAGATGTAAGCGGCGGCCTGAAAATAACCTTTTCTAGAGAACCAGAACAAAACCAAGAAAAAAAGTAAAACTATAAAAATCATATCTGGTGTGAAACCCCTGCTTCTGGTGCTTTCGTTTGTAAAAAATAGTCTAAATAATGAAATGATGAAAAGGATAACCAAGGCAAAAATTGAAGAAGAAAATAAAATATTGAATATAAATTCGCGCCTGCTCAAATCATCGTTTTCTGATTTTGGTTTCAAAAATAACAAATAAAAAAACCGAGCCCATTTAGAAAAAATGGCTAGAAAAGAATAATTATCTTTCCCGGTTTTTTTCATAAAATTAAGCTCGGTTTTATAACCCTGTTATCTTACGCCGCCCAGGGTTCGTATGGATTTACCATATTTTTATTTTATAGTAATAAGCCTTTTTCTTCAACGCGAATCCCCCGACCTTTAATTGGATTCCTACCGATCGCGATTGACCACAAAACTTATGGCTTCACGAACAACCTCCTTGGCGTGAGTCTGAGGCAAGTGTCTCGTGTTTTTATCAAAAAGCTCTCGCGCTTTTTTGGACATTTCCCTGGCCGCTTTTTTGGCGTGTTCAATGCTTCCGTATTTTTCCATCAGCTTCAAGATTCTCTCCTTTTCCGATTCGGTTTTGTCTTCTCTGGGTTTTAAATAAACCTTGGAAACAAAGGCTTTTTCGGCCCCGGTGCAATTTTTCAAAAGATGGATGAGCGACAAAGTTCTTTTACCCTCCAAAATATCACCGCCTTTCTCCTTGCCCTGAATTTGGGTCTGGATTGAAAGGTTCATCGCGTCGTCCCAGACTTGAAAAGCGCAGCCAAAAGGCACGGCCCAGGCCTCAATTCTTTTAATTTCAGAAATTCCGGCTCCCGCCACCATCGCCCCCAGCTGCAGTGGCGCCATCGTAGTGTAGCGCGCGGATTTTTTCTTAATCATCAAAAAATATTCTTTTTCGGCCACCTCAACGTGCTCTCTCCGTATCCAATCAAGTTCATAAAACTGGCCTTCTATGGTTTCCAGCATCACGTTGTTCATTTTCCGCAAGATCGCCAAGCCTTTTTCCTGGCCAAAAACCCTCACGCATTTTTCCAGAACCTGCCACATCAGGCTGTAGAGCGCGTCGCCCGCCAGGACCGCCAGTTCATCGCCGTAAAGCATATTCAATGTTGGCCGATAATGCTCGCGGGTTGATCGCCTCTCCAGCGAATGATCCATAAAATCGTCGTGCGCCAAAAGCCATTCCTCCGAAAGCTGAATTGCGACCGCCGGCAGTAAGGCTTTTTTGGAGTCGGCGCCAAACATCTCCGCCGAAAGCAATAAAAGGCCGGGCCGAAAGTATTTTCCCTGCCTGCTTGGATATTCTGCCACCATTTTATAATGTTCAACGGGCTCTTTTTTGGGTAAATATTTTTTCAGTTCCTGCCAGACCGGTTTTTTCAGTTTTTCAAGTTCTTCTATGAGATCAATTTTTTCCATCAATGGAAAATTATTTTGCCTAAGGACCCTTTATTTTTGCGTATCAATTTTATAGCCGCGGCCGGGCATGGTGTGAATAAGTTTCTGGCGGAAGCCTTTGTCTATCTTTTTCCGCAAATTCAAAATATGCACTTCTATGGTATTGGAAAAAGGATCGGCACTCAGATCCCAAACGTGCTCAAGGATCTTGCCCCGGGAAACTATTTTACCCTTGTTCTTCAAAAGATATTCCAGCAAAGCGAATTCCTTGCAGGTGAGATATATCTCCTTGCCGCCTCGCTTGACCGCGTTATTTTCAACATCCAAAACCAGATCACCGATCGCCATCGCTTGCGGTTCGCTTTCTCTGGGCCGGCGCAAAACGGCTTTGATCCTCGCCAAGACTTCTTCAAACGAGAAGGGTTTGGCGATATAATCATCGGCGCCCAGATTCAAAAGATCCACCACATTTTCCGCTTCGCTCTTCACCGTCAGCATAATGATCGGCGTTTTTTTATCCTTCTCTCTGACCTCAAAACAAACCTGCCGGCCGGTTTTCTTGGGCAAAATATAATCAAGCAGTATGAGATCATAATCATTCGTGCGCGCCAAAAAAGAACCCCGCTCGCCGTCATTGGCCGCGTCAACGGCAAATCCTTGAGATTCAAGGCTTGTCTTCAAAAATTCCGAGATCTGGCTGTCATCTTCAACTAATAATATCCTCATATAAATTAATTATTAAATTTTTTGATTAATAAAAAATAAAGAAAAGATAAAGAAATCATTAAATCTCTTAACTTTCTTTTTACTATTTCTTTATCTTTTCTTTACCTATTGCCTGTTAATATATTTGATTCTTTTAAATAAGGGAGGAGCTGTATGTGCGAAAGGAAATGCGAGGTCCTGCTGCTTGATGACGAGGAAGATGTCCTTAGGGTTTTGGCAAAGCAGCTGGAAAAGCGAAATTGTCTGGTGGTTTCTTTTTTGAACCCGCAGGAAGCCGCTTTATACCTGCGTGAACGAAAACCCTCGGTGGTGATCGCGGACAAAAGACTGTCAGGAGCAAACGGCGAAGAATTTCTTCGGGATCTACCCGGCAACATCGGTAAAATCCTGATCACCGGAGAATTCGTTTCCAACGAAATGAAACCGGTTGAAGGGATTATCAGATTGATGAAAGGAGCCACCGGCGACGAATTGCGCCAGGCCGTGGAAACAGCGTGCCGGGTGTCCAAAGCACGTTGTTAGCATCCAAACAGTTTAAGTTCTTTCAGGGGGAAACCATCCCCCTTTGTTTTTTGACAATAAAACGCTTGTCTTAATTTTATCCCTAATTCGCTCTCCTTGACAAGGCGTTATTCAATAGTTAAAATAAAATGCTCGGGATATTTTGTATCCCGTTAATCATAGATCTTTATGAAGTAAGGAGGAAGCTAGTATGGAACGGCGTACGGAAGAAGAGAGGGATTATTATCCGCGCTTCTTTCAAGGAGATTACGTTAACGCAAGTCTCCTACTTGGCAATGAACGAGTATGGGTGTCGGCCAGCATTTATGATTCACGACCGGCAATCCCGAGAGGCATTGCTTACGTGCTACTGATCAGCTCAGATCGCAAGGTCCCTGAAGGCCTAAGAAACCGGAAGGTTGAACTTGTTATCAGTAGCCGAGAAGAAGAAACGAGAATCAAGCGGATCAGAGAAAAATCCTTCTCATAGATCTTTCCAAAAGGGGGTCATCTGACCCCCTTTCGTTTTTCCTCCCCAAACCTTGACTTATATCCAGTTAGCCTTTATAGTTATCACGTAAGTGTCTCAACAGTTTTCTCTTCCTTATGCGTTAGTGTAAGGTGAGCCACAGGCTCAAAAAGCAGAAGCTAGGTGAGAGGTCGCCTTACACTAATAAGCCAGGCTTAGCAATAAGCCTCACAAGGAAAACAAATGGCTAAGAAATTATATGTCGGCGGAATTCCTTACTCCACCACCGAAGACGCGTTGAAAGACGCTTTTTCACAGGCTGGAACCGTAGAATCCGTGGCTATCATCATAGACAAAATGTCCGGCCGCTCAAAGGGCTTTGGTTTCGTGGAAATGTCCACGGACGAAGAAGCTCAGAAAGCGATTGAGATGTGGCACGGCAAAGAGTTTGAAGGCAGAACTTTAACTGTCAACGAAGCTCGTCCGATGGAAGCTCGTCCGCCTCGCAGAGACTTCAACCGCAGAAACAATTGGTAATTCCAATTTTCTGAAAAATCAAAAATCCGCCTCATCGGCGGATTTTTGATTTAGTAATTCGCGCTGCCCGAATCATTCATCTATATTTTTAAATTCCGCCTGACTGCCCGGTGTGATCCCCATCTGTCCGGCCAGACCGCCGTTGATCTCCAAAACATATTTAGCCGAGCCCGGCGAAACAGCCGAAGGGCAAGAGCTGCCTTCTTTACAGGGCTGGGCGTTTTCTTTTATAAAAACCACCCGCTTATTCCCGTCAAGCCAAATAATGTCCAGCGGAATTTTCGTATCTTTCATCCAAAAATTATATTCTCCCTCCTTTTTAAATAAAAAGATCATTCCCTGATTCTGGTCCAAGTTTTCACGGAATTGCAAACCTCTCATTTTTTGAAAATCCGTTCTGGCCACCTCAACCCAGAAACAATTCCCGGCAAAACAAATAAAACTCTCCCTCGGTCTTTCCCGGATAAAAAAAATATTGGCGCCAAAAATCGCCAACACCGCCGTCAGTAACAAAATATGCTTTTGCGTTTTAAATCGTGGAAAACGGAAGGCCATTTTTGATTATCTTTCTTGATCTCAGAAAGAAATAAAGCACCACCGCGGAAGTTACCACCGGTGAGAGCCAGGACGGGATATGAAAACCGAATGAATCCAGGATCATGATCGTGCCCAAAAAGAGAATGGAATACATTGCTCCGTTTTTGAGGAAAACGTATTTTTTAATGCGGTCAATGTTGCCGATCGTCAGTTGTCGCACCACCAACGCCCCCAAACCGTTGCCCAAAAGGATCAGCGGGACCGACAGGGTGAAAGCGAAGGCTCCCAAAACGCCGTCAATGGAAAAAGTCGCGTCAATCACCTCAAGATAAAAGATCTTGCTGATAT